>Ga0307966_1001301_pt1 | contig 19789 bp, 17 predicted proteins | sample OrgLakmetagen646_FD_203141 | JGI IMG/M metagenome (GOLD analysis project Ga0307966, IMG submission 203141) | Saline water microbial communities from Organic Lake, Antarctica - #646 | ecosystem: Environmental > Aquatic > Non-marine Saline and Alkaline > Saline | place: Antarctica: Organic Lake... | reverse complement strand
ACACATTCACGCCCTGCGCCTTGCGCCCTGAACCCGGTGCCTTGCCCCAGACCGGCCTTTTTTAAATGTCGAATAACGAACCGCAGAATATCGAATGTCGAATGACTGTCTGTTCGAAATTCAGCGTTCGAAATTCATCATTCGACATTCCCCCTTTTCAATATTCAACGGTTGAAATTTTTTTCTGTAAGCGAATTGAACATTTAGGATCATACAAATGAAGTAAAGGTATTAATAAATCCTCGGAGAAAATTATGAGCAGAGAAAACTATGATCTTGAAGAACGTCTGATTGACTTCGCAGTTCAAGTCATTTCGATTGGGGAGGAATTACCGCGAACAGAAGCAGGACGCTATTTGTCGGGACAAATAATTCGGTCAGGAATGTCTCCGGCACTGGTTTACGGTGAGGCACAAAGTGCTGAATCGCGTAAGGATTTTATTCACAAGATCAGCATCATGCTAAAGGAATTGAGGGAGACGCGTATTAATATGAAGATTATTTTGAAAAAAGGTTTTCTGAAAGATAGAGATCTGCTCAGAAACGGTCTACAAGAAGTGAATGAGTTAATCTCAATTTTTGTAAAAAGCCTCCAAACAGTGAAAAAAAACGGGAGAAAGAATGTCGAATGATGAACCGCAGAATATCGAATGTCGAATGACATCTGTTCGAAATTCAGCGTTCGATATTCATCATTCGTCATTCCCCCTGTTCGAAATTCGACGTTCGAAATTCATCATTCGACATTTCAACCTTTTCAATATTCATCATTTCCTTCCTTGCCAAATCACACATTCACGCCATGCACCATGCACCATGCACCATGCACCATGCGCCCTGCGCCCTGAACCCGGTGCCTTGCCCCAGACCGGCCTTTTTTAAATATCGAATGATGAACCGCAGAATATCGAATGTTGAATGATTGTCTGTTCGAATTTCTAAAATCCTTGTTCGATATTCAATATTCATCATTTCCCATTCCTGGCCACAAATTTGTGCACTTATTTGTTGTCATTTTGTTATTTTCAATACCTTTAACAAAATACATTGTTGAGCGATTTATATGCGCTTGCTCTCCTGAATTTTATCCCATTTGCCTACATGTACAGCTACTATTCGCGCATCACCGACCCGGTATTGATGAAGTTGGAGTCGGCAACCGTTTCGGCTCTCGAGAGCGCCAATATCTACTGCCTGGAAGACCTTTTGCGGGTGGATCCGGATTCGATTATAGACCTGCCGGGAATTGGCAAGAAAAGAAACTATGAAATTCAACGATTTCTGCATTCCCTTCCATTTGATTTCAAACGAAAGCCAACACCCATCAACCCCGACCAAGACGGGATGCTGGGCGTGGAGCCCGAGCTGGGGGAGTATCTTCAGAGATTAAGACACTACACCGATGACAAAACACGGAGGCGCGGGCTTAACTATTTCCAGGGAAACCGGGTAACGGCAATCAACAGGCTGGAAGCATCGGAAGAGTTCGAGATTTTTGTAAAGGGATCGCGGCAGTACCGTGTTACTCTTCCGGCGAACGGGACTATTGAAGGACAGGAGCACTGCGGATGCCCGGCGTTTCATAAATGGATGTATGGGGCGGCGATATGCAAGCATGTTGTGGCGGCCGCCTATGCCCTGGCGGAGAAGCAGCGGCTGTGCCTGTTTGAGGATTCAGGTGACACAAGCCCGGCGTATCGGCAGCTCGAACATACACTAAAACACAGCTTCAGTAATGGACGGTCCTTGGGCGGGGAGTCGCTGGAGTATATGCTGGTTCGGAAGAACGGCGAATGGGATCTCTACCCGAAAAAGATCTATCCGCTGCTAAACAGCCTTAATAAAACTACGAACTATTCCTACCGTTTTCGTGATCCCTGGTCAACGCTTTCTCCGGAAAATTCCAGAGATCAGATGATAGTGAATCTGTTAAGCCAGATTTACAACGACAAAAATTACTATATGGGCAAAAGCTCAGGTCTTACTGTGTCAATCGGTGAAGTTCTTGAGCTTGCAAAAGAGCGCTCTCTTTTTGTGAAGCTGGATAAAAAACTGGCTGAACTCACTCCGTTTCGCAGCCAGCCATTTGAACTGAGTATCAGCATCAGCCGTAACAATGATCCGGGTAATGGCAAGCATACCGCACTTAACATCGAGTGTGCACTTCAAAGCGGGGGCAATACATATAAAGATGAGGATGTGGAATTTGTAGAAACCGATCCGGGCTGGATTCTGGCCGATGGTAAAATCGGAAAGCTGGAAGCAAACGACCTGGCACTCCAGCTCTACTATTCAACCAAAGGAACCCATATTGATGTTCCGGAGGACGAACTCGATTCGTTTTTACGGGATCTCTATCCGCTGATAAAACAAGCCGGTGTTCCTATTGAGTTTTCGGAGGATCTGAAAATTCAGGGATCCTCACCCGATCCGGAACCGCGTCTCTACCTGAGCGAAAATGGACATGTACTCCAGGTGGATCTCAAAATTGGATATGACGGGTTTGAGATTAATGATACCTATGCCGGAGATGAACTTCTGACGCCGGCCGATCGATCAGGGAACCCGGATGAGGATAGTCCGTTGCTGGTGTCTGTTCGGAGAAACCGGGATAAAGAACAGAAATTTGTGCAAGATTTAGAAGATCACGGCCTTCAGCAAAACGGTGAATCCTGGCGTTTTTATCCGGAAGGGGATGCACTGGAATGGGCGCTTGAACAGCTGCGAGAGCTGTCGGAATCGGGGTTTCATATTTTTGGCCAGAAAGAGCTCGCCCGCTACGCACCGCCCAAAAAGATGACGTCCAGCACGTTTCGTGTAACGAGTGGCGAGCAGTGGTTTGAGGTGGAGGGATCGCTCTCGTTCGGGGACATGGAGCTGAGCATGAGCGATATTGAACGGGTGCTGGTGAAAAACAAAACGTATGTGAGGCTGGCCGATGATTCGCTGGGCGAGCTGCCGGAGAACTGGGTGGAGCAGCTCAAAAAGCTGATGAAGCTTACCGACGGCGAATTGGAAGAGGGCAATGCGAAAATTTCACGCATTGCCGCACCGCTGGTGAAGGATATTGGAAAGGAAGCTGATAGCTATGAAACCGATGCCGATTTTGAAGAGTATGCCGCCCGGCTGCAGTCGTTTGAACAGATTGAGAAGGTTTCCCCGCCGGTGGGATTTAAGGGCGAGCTAAGGTCGTATCAGTCAGCCGGCCTCTCATGGATGACGTTTCTGAACCGCTACAGTTTTGGCGGCATCCTGGCCGACGACATGGGGCTGGGAAAAACAATCCAGGTGCTGGCCTTGCTTAAGAATATCTCCGAAACGGAGGGCAGGCGATTGAACAGCTTGATCGTTGCACCCCGGTCGGTTGTGCAGAACTGGATGGCTGAAGCGGGCAAATTTGTTCCTGATTTTGAAGTGAGTGTTCATCACGGAACCGATCGTGCCTCGGAAAAAGATGAGCTGCCAGATGTGGATCTGCTCATCACAACATACGGGACAATGCGAAATGATATTGACCTGCTAAGCGAAAAGATATTTGATTACGCCATCCTGGATGAATCGCACACGGTTCGCAATCCCAGTAGCAAAACGTTTCGTGCACTTCGCAAAATCAGGGCCAAAAACCGGCTCTGCCTTACGGGAACGCCGGTTCAAAATACAACGATGGATCTATGGTCTCAGTTTGAGTTTTTGAATCCCGGATTACTGGGTCATCAGAAATCATTCCGCAACCGGTGGGTGAAGCCAATCGAAAAAGAGGGCGACAAGATGGCCGAGGAACTGCTGAATAAAATGGTGTCGCCGTTTATTTTGAGGCGCACCAAAAAGCAGGTGGCTACCGATCTGCCGCCGCTTACCTCATCGCTGGTGGACTGCCCGATGGAGCACGCCCAGCATCTGCTTTACGAAAAATACCGGAATGTGTATCGCGAGATGGTGAACGAATCAATTAATGAAAAAGGGATCGACAAGGCGCGGTTTACGGTGCTGGAAGGCCTGCTTCGGCTGCGGCAAATTAGCTGCTCCCCCAAACTGATTGATGGAGAAAGCGCGCCATCAGCCAAGCTGGAACGCTTCATTGAGCTTGCATCGGAATTGATTAGCGAGGGACACCGTGCGCTGGTGTTTTCGCAGTTTGTGGGGTTCCTGAAACTTGTGGAGGCTGAAGTACAAAAACAGGGATGGAGCTATGTATACCTGGATGGCAAGACCACTGACCGCCAGGAACGTGTAGACCGGTTCCAGGCGGATGAATCGAAGAAACTCTTTTTGATCAGCCTGAAAGCGGGCGGCGAAGGGTTGAACCTGACCGGCGCGGACTACGTGTTTATCATGGATCCATGGTGGAATCCCGCTGCCGAACGCCAGGCGATGGACCGTACGCATCGCATTGGTCAGCGCGAAAACGTATTTGTCTACCGGTTCATTACCCCCGCGTCTGTAGAAGAAAAAATCCTGCGCCTCCAGGACCGCAAACGCGACCTGGCCGATAAACTTGTAGTGGCTGAATCGGGCATCTTCAAAGAACTGGACAAACAGGACTTGTTGAAGTTGTTTGAATAAATTCTCTACGTCGGTTGACGGAGAGCTCACAATTATTGTTAACCTGAGTTCGATTATAAAAAACGAATGCAGAAGTCTCCCCTACTAAGGGGAGATTGAGAGGGGTGTACTCGTAACTGTGTTGCTGCTTCAATGCCTTCAATGAAAGAGAGCGCTAACAAATATCGAACTATTGAATTAAGAACGGAAGAATTTCGAATGATGAATGTCGAATAGAAAGCCGTTGTCACTTGTTCGTCATTCGTCATTCCCTATTCAACCGCAGGGCGTATGTCCAATATTCGCTACTCTAAAAGGCCATTTTCGAGGCCATATTTTTGGCCGTGCGTGATGCTGTTCAGAATATCCTTTGGGTTGTTATCTTCATCAACCACAACCACGGTGGGCTTAAACTCTCTTGCTTCGTCAGGCTCCATTTCCGCATAGGCCATCACAATCACGCGGTCATCGACCTGAGTCAGGCGTGCGGCGGCTCCGTTCATGCAGCATATTCTGCTGCCCCGTTCACCGGGAATGGTGTAGGTTTCCAGGCGGGAACCGTTAGTGATGTTTACGACCTGTACTTTTTCATATGGCAGAAGATTTGCCATCTCTAAAAGATCTTCATCAATCGTAATACTGCCTTCATACATCAGATTTGCTTCGGTGACCCGCATCTGGTGAAGCTTTGATTTAAACATCGTCAGTTTCATAATTACAGTCTCTTCTCTTATAATTCAATCAAAATATTGTCGATCAGCCGGGTTTTGCCGAGATAAGCAGCACCGGCAAGTACATAACGCCCTTCCTTACGTAACGTTGTTATCGGCGAGAGCGTTTTTTCGCTAAACACGTTAAGATAATCAATTTCGAAACCTTTTGCTTCAAGCTCATCTTTCTGATGCTCGATCAAAAGCTTGGGTTCGCTCACTCCGGAGCGTATCTGCTGCTCAATATACTGCAGTGACCGGTAGAGGCCCGGCGCAGTTTTCCGCTGATCACGGTCGAGATAAATGTTCCGGCTGCTCAGGGCGAGTCCGTCATTGGCTCTTTGAATCGGGCCCGCAATGATCTCAACTCCGTGATTAAACTCGTGTACCATCTGCCGGATGATCTGTACCTGTTGAATGTCCTTCTGACCAAACACGGCAAAATCAGGCTCAATCAGGTTGAACAGCTTGTTGACGATCAATAGAATGCCCTCAAAAAATCCCGGCCGGCTGGCGCCGCACATGTGGTCATTCAGGGAGTCAATGCCGATAGAGAGATAGGTGGTTTCGTTGTACATCTCATCGCGGTCTGGCGCAAAAACAATATCAACGTCGGCTTGTTCACACTTCTCTAAGTCGTCTTGAAGCTGTCGCGGATAGCTGTCAAAATCTTCATTGGGGCCAAATTGTGTTGGGTTCACAAAAATTGATACCACAACAATGTCAGCCTTCTTTTTGGCGATATCCATCAGAGACAGATGTCCTTCATGAAGGGCTCCCATGGTTGGGACAAATCCAAGAGTTGAATGGCCGTCCCGATTAACACGTATAGCACTTTTCAGCTCATCAATCGTTTTACAAACGGTAATGGTTTCGGCAAGATCCTGAGAAACACTGTCTTTGCTCATAATGTGGAGAAAAAAGAAGCGGGACTGATTTCTCAAACCCGCTTTTTTAAGAGTTTAGTGAATCTGATCAGATGGCGCGATCGGGGTCAAAATCTTCAAGCAGTTCTTTCACACGGCTGGTAAATGCTCCGCCGTGTGCACCGTCAATGATTCTGTGATCATAGCTCATAGAGAGGAACATCATGTGGCGAATTCCGATCACGTCTCCGCCGGCCGCTTCAAGGACTACCGGGCGTTTTTCAATCACACCGGTCCCCAATATCGCAACCTGCGGCTGATTGATAATAGGAGTTCCCATCAGGTTTCCAACGCTGCCGTAGTTTGTCAGCGTGATGGTGCCGCCCACGAGATCATCCGGTTTCAGTTCTTTATTGCGCGCCTTGTAGGCCAGATCGTTTACGGATTTTGCAATTCCGGGCAGATTTTTGTCCTGCGCCTGCTTGATTACCGGAACAATCAATCCGCCCTGACCGCCATCGCCCAGTGCAACAGCCAGTCCGAAGTTTATATCTTTTTTGAGAATAATTTCGTCACCGTCAACAGAACTGTTGATCAGCGGGAACTCACCGATAGCTTTGATAAATGCTTCAATGAATATCGGGGTAAATGTAAGTTTGATTCCGGTCTGATCCTGGAATTTCGCTTTATTCTTGTTTCTCCATTTAACGATATTCGTCACGTCCACTTCGCTGAAAGTGGTTACGTGAGCCGATATCTGCGTAGACCGTACCATGTGTTCCGCAATCATTTTGCGCATGCGGTCCATTTTAATGACTTCAACATTTTCCGTCGGCCGGGACACTTTCAGCTCACCCGCTGATATCTTGCCGTCACCCGAGCCTTTGTTCGACTGCGGCTGAGAGGTTGGTTTTTGAAGTCCGCCTGAACTTTTTGAAGCAGCTGGTTTTTGAACCTTTCCGGCTTTGCGGTCTTCCAGGTAGCCCATCACATCACCTTTTGAGACGCGGCCTTCCTGTCCGCTGCCATCAATAGATTCGAGCTCTTCCTGTGAAATTCCTTCTTCTTTAGCGATGGAGCGTACAAGCGGAGAGAAAAATCGTCCGTCGCTTCCGATGCGCTGCGGCTTTGATCCGTTGCTATCAGCAGCCGTCGCGGTAGCTGTTTGTTCGCCGGATGATGCTGCGGACGCTGCCTTGGCAGGTTCAGCGTCTTTCTTGCTGCCACTATTACCTTCTGGTGATGATCCGCCGGATCCGGATGCAGGCTTGCCGGTGCTAATGATTGCGATAGGCTGACCCACTTCAACAGTTTCGCCCGCTTTAACTAAAATCTCTACCAGGGTGCCAGCTTCGGGTGAGGGTACTTCCGTGTCCACTTTGTCAGTAGCAATTTCCAGAAGAGGTTCGTCTACTTCCACGCTGTCACCAACGCTCTTAAGCCATTCAATAACTTCGCCTTCCATTACGGATTCGCCCATTTGAGGCATTACGACCTCGATGCGTTCATCGCCATCGCCTGCAGGTTCTGAAGCAGCTGTTCCGTTGGTTCCGTTTGATGCCTCAACAGGTTCGGCAGTCTCTTCAGGCTGATCTTCAGTTTCTTCCTCAGCCTGAGCGTCCGTTTCTGTTTCCGTTTCTGATGCCGCGCTGTCTCCGTCGGATGATGTGTCTGGTTCTCCGCCTTCAGTATCGATGATGGCGATGGCCTGGCCCACTTCCACGGTTTCATCAGCATCAACTAAAATTTCCACGAGCGTGCCGGCCTCCGGTGATGGAACTTCGGTATCCACCTTATCAGTGGCAATTTCGAGGAGGGTTTCATCAACCTCAACGGTATCTCCCACACTCTTCAACCATTCAATAACCGTTCCTTCCATTACCGATTCGCCCATTTGGGGCATTACCACTTCGACCTTTGCCATGGTATGTCTTTTGCTTTAGCGTGTTATCAGAAACATAATGTTTCTATATAATTTTGTACTGCCGAAAGATCAGAATAATCGGCTTTAGATCAAAATAATGCATGACCCCCATTTTTAGCCGCTGTAATCACTAAATGACTGTTCTGATGCCCTTCTATTCAAGTGCGGAAGCGCTTCTTAAACGTTCACGAATTTGTAAAATCAGATGGTGCGGGGGCTTCAGAATTTGCGCAGTGACTGCCATCATTAATGAGAGCGAGAGTCGTTGCCGGATAGATTTTATTATAAAAACAGAAAAGAGTTATACTTATGAAACATTCGATTGACCTATAGCTCAGTATGTTTCAGGAAAAGTAAAGATAGCTGATATGAAAAAATTGACCCTTTGGCCCGCCATGAGTATTGCCACTGTTACATTCATGTTTGCAACGGGATTCACGCTTCACAATGAAATCGACAGTTCTGTTTCCTGGATAAGCATGGAACAGGCACAGGAAAAATCAGCTGAGGACGGAAAACCTTTGTTTGTATTTGTTGAAGCAGAATGGTGCGGTATCTGCAAACGCATGCTGGCAAATGTGTTTCCGAATCAGGATGTGAGTGATGACCTTATGGCGAACTATCATCCTGTAAAGATCGATCTGGACTCTAAAAATCAGATTCGCTTTAACGGGGAAACCATGACAGAAAGAGAGTTTGCCAGAGAGATGATTGTGGCCGGAACACCAACCACTATTTTCTTCGATTCTGCCGGTGACGAACTAGGCCGGCAGGTTGGGTTTGTGAGCATCGAGGATCTGCAACAACTGCTCGCTTATGTCGTGTCTGATCAGTTTAATGAGGTATCGTTTGAAGAGTTTCAGTCGGAGGGTAGGTAAGGGTAAGTCCGGCAGGGTAGCCCGTGGCTGAATCTATTGTCAGCCACAGATGTCACTCAGATCTCCTGCTGATAGAGTGCAATTCCGGGATAGAAATCAGCCAGCGCAAACCAGTACCCGGTGTAGCCGCGGGTGCTTGTCAATCTCTCACCCTGGTTAGGCCCTTCAATCGCATATCCGAAAATATCCCAGCCGTTGCCGTGCTGATCTCTCATCACAATCGGCAGCTCACCGTCGACAGCAACAAGCTCAAGTTCTTGTTCAAAAGGTGTTTCGCGTCTGAATGAACTCACGAGGTCGAGGTCACTGCTGCCTGCAATGATAACATCTTCTCCCATAAACTGATCTTCGATGAGGATCATCCCCGGGCCAAAACTACTGATTGGATATGCTTTAACCTCAGAGTCTTCAGTTGCATCTGCCGGAAGAAGCGCGTGAACCCTCTCTTTACGCTGAAGCCTGTTATCTTCGTTGCGGATTGGAAACAGAATGTCACTGTTGTTCGTCGTATAGTCGCTGCCATACACAAAGATATCGTAGTTCCGGTTGAACCCGGTACTTTTTGTCATCACTTCTGATTCGGGATAAATTTCTTTCCAGAGTCCCCAGGTGGTTTCAACAACCTGGATTGTTTCGATAGGTGTGCCCGATAATTCACCGGCAACGCTTCTGAGCTGCATTTGAGACCACGTACTCCCTGAGTTGCGATCGTACATGATCAGGTTGTTCCTGAACAGAAGCCCGGAAACGCCAAACTCCAGCCTGCCGCCGGTTGCTCCTCTGTCGATGCCAATGGAGGTTCCGGTCAGCGGGCAAAATGTGAGTGTCACCGATTGCGCGTTAACCTGGTGGTTCACAATCTCGTGCTGGTCCATAATCTGGTGGGGATAGGCGCGGAGCTCATCTCCAATCCTGAGAGCAGCTATCCGTCTGTTATCTTGAAATTCGTCGTTGCCGGACGCTAAGCCAAAGGTTGGATTTTCGATGGATGGTATTCCGTCTATTCCCGGGCCGCCATCCACAACTTCGTTTTCGTTGATAAGCCACTCACTAACGTCAAGGCCTCCCGAGCCTGATGAATCAGAGACGTTGCAGGCAGAAAATGTTAGTGAAATGGCCGCCAGAAGCACGGTGGCCGTGGCGGAAAATCTGTACGTTTGATTAGTTATTGGCATGGATAAAGGTGTTTTGTGAGCTGTTAATGTTTATAAAAAATGATGCGGAAAGAGCGTATGTCGTTGTGGGCTGAAGCCCGTTCAATTCCTGATACAGCGGTATCTGGCCTGAAAGTTTCACCGAGGTTTGGTCCGATATGGTGATATACAGATCGGGAATCAGGGTAACCCATTTGCCTCCCGTATTAGGCAGGCTGCTGTCTTTACGGCGATCGGAGGAGGTGGATCGGTAGCGGGCATTAATCTTGTAGTTGATGCGGTCGGAAATGGTATTGCTTATTCCCAGAATGCTGATAAACTCATTACCGAACCTGTAGTCATCACCTTCAACAAAACGCTCATTTGTACCTGTAAGTCGAAAGCTGTTGGTCAGTGACAGGTTCATTGTGCTGGTGGGCAGGAGATGCACGCCCAAGTTACTCCAGAGTACGCCATCCCAGGCGCCAGAGCCCGGCTGCATATCTGCATTAAACCGGCGCCCGTTGGGATTATCTATAGTGGTACTGCCGAGCGGAGCTTTCACGCCACCTCCTACAGCTACGTGATAACGGTTCCATAATGATTGCGGCAGAAGTGTGTAGCGAAGCAGCGCCATCCCATCTCCAATGCCGGCTGTGCTGGAGGTCTGTGTTCCGCCGGGAATACCAATACCGCTTGTTCGTTGCTTTCGCACGTACGAAAACGTGCCGGAGGCTGACAGCCGGTCTGAAATGCCATAATTTATTTCGAACAAAGCCGACTGTGTATTACGATCTGCACTGTCATTTGTGATTTGTTCAGAACCGGTATACAGATTCGTTATCTGGTTAAACTCATAGGTGACACCCATCAGTAGATTCCCGGCACCGGTTGCCCCGGCACTTTGTGTGCCAAGCAATGGCGCTCCGGCACAGCTACACGTTTGAGCCTGAATGGATAGAGGTCTCGCAAACAGCAGTAAAATGATTAGAATACCAGCCGGGCCGAACGTGTGCTTTTTTAGATTTTTCATCATGCGCAAGGGGGAACTGTTTTATTTCCTAAACGCACCGTAAACTACTGTAGTTGTGCACGTTAGATAAACGTTATACTTCGTTAGAAACAGGAACAAAGTGTTATACTTTTATGATAATTATTATCAGTTGAACTTTTGAACCTGAGTTCTATTATAAAAAACGAATACGGGAGTCTCCTTTAATGAGACTGTGAGAAAATAAGTAGGCAATTGCCGAGTAGGTTAACTTTTTAAGGCCGATGATGATCTTATTCCGAAGCTCCCCTGCCTATCAAGTCCAGACAGAGCGCGATAGGAGTCTGTCCGGCTTTCGACTGAAGGAGACGTGGTACGGGCAGAAAAACGGGAATTTAACTGCAAAGTTATTCAGGGGGGGGCACGGACCTCAGCGGAGACAAAAAAAGTATGCATAAAAAAAGCCGCTTATGCAGTGCAAAAGCGGCTTTGAGTTGAATATCAATAGCTGACTGCAAATGCAGCCATGGTTGCTAATAGATTAGCTTTTTAGTGTGATGTCGAGCTCAATCTTGGCGCCGGTCAGTACTTTTGATACCGGGCAGTTTTCTTTAGCACCGTTTGCAATCTCCATGAACGTATCTTCTTCAATTCCCGGCACATGTGCTTTGGAAATAAGTTTGATCGCTGTGATTTCGGGGCCTTCCTCTTTCATTGTGAGGGTAACTTCGGCTTTGGTTTCCACTGATTTTGGATCGTGGTCCGCACTTGCCAGCTCGTTTGAAAGTGCCATAGAGAAACATCCGGCATGAGCTGCTCCGATCAACTCTTCCGGGTTGGTCTGATCGCCGTTCTCAAAGCGCGAAGCAAAATTGTATTTTGATTTAAAAGCACCGCTTTCAACTTTGATGTTACCGCTTCCGTTTTTCAAGTCTCCTTTCCATGTCGCTTCTGCTGATCGTGTAGGCATAATATTTTTCCTTAGTTTTGATTTACTTGAATTAATTACTAACCTTAATAGTTTTAACCACTTTTACGTTCAGAATACCGTCAGAAATGTGATTGTTACTTTACACATTCTATCTTCAATTAGGGTATTTTTAATCGAACATAATTCCACATAAAAATCAAGAAAAATATGAATCACACATTGAACGACATTCAGAAACAGTGGATTGAAGAAAACCCATACGACTTTACAGATCTGAAGGCGCTTTTCCTGAACTGTACGCTAAAGAAATCTCCTGAGCAGTCGCATACGGAACAGTTAATGAATCTGTCACAGCAGTTGATGGAGGCAGTTGGAGTTCAAACAGAGATTATTCGACCGGTTGATCACAATATCGCATTTGGCGTCTATCTCGATATGACGGAACACGGATGGGAAAAAGACGAGTGGCCCGACATCCAGGAAAAAGTAATGAACGCTGATATATTGATTGTCGGAACTCCAATCTGGCTGGGCGAAAAATCGTCCATAGCTTCGATGGTAAATGAGAGACTCTACGGCTATTCGGGAAAAACCAATGAACAAGGACAGTATCTGTACTATGGCAAGACCGGTGGCTGTATAGTCACGGGTAATGAGGATGGCGTTAAACACTGTTCGATGAGTGTTCTCTACGGATTGCAACACATCGGCTATACCATCCCGCCCCAGGCCGATGCCGGCTGGATCGGCGAGGTTGGGCCGGGCAAGTCATACGCTGATGAAGGATCAGGAGGCCCCGAAAATGTCTTTACAAACCGAAACACAACGTTCATGACCTGGAATCTTCTTCATACCGCACGGAGACTATCCGACAATAACGGCATCCCGGCTCATGGAAATCAGCGATCGTTATGGAAATAAACGTTTAAAAAAATCGCATATCGAAAATCTCACAAATCGAATATCCCCGCGGACAATGAGCATGCCACGATTCAATAGTTCAATGATTTCCGATTTTTAATCTGTAGCGATAGGACATGGCTTAAACCCTCTCAAAATAATGAACGCTGAAGTAATCCATGCTATCGGTCCAGGTTTTCAGGCGCTTGAAGTGCTCACCGGCGATTTCTTCAAACTCTTCAACGGTGTATTTATGGGAGTTTTCGGTGTGAATGGTCTCGCCTTTATCAAATGAAAAACTTTGACCGTTAATCTGTACAATTTGATCTGACAGGCTTTCCAGGTGCATTTCTATGCGTCCCACTTTGGAGTTGTAAAACGCCCGGTGCTGAAACTTGTCCAGGTCAAAGTCAGCGCCAAGATCACGATTGATTCGAGCGAGAATATTTTTGTTGAACTCGGCGGTGATGCCTTTCCTGTCGTTGTAAGCAGCTTCCAGGACTCCGATCTCTTTCTTCAGGTCCACCCCAATCAGAAGGCCGTCACCCGTGGCGAGATTTCTTCCAATTGTTTCGAGAAAGGATGCTGCGCGACTACAGGTGAAATTTCCAATAGTTGAACCCGGGAAATAGATAACCCTCTTGCGGATGGAATTAGACTCGGGAATATCAAAAGGCGAGGTGTAATCCGCGGCAACAGGACGGATATTGAGATCAGGGTAGTCGGCACGAAGCTTTTTCGCGGTCTCCTCAAGAAAAGAACCCGAAATGTCTACCGGCACATACATGGCAAGATCCTTGCAGTGCTCCAGCAACAGACGCGTTTTCATACTGCTTCCGCTTCCAAGCTCAATAAGCTGCACATGATCACCCATGCAGTACGTAATCTCGTTGGTATCATTTTGCATGATGCTGACTTCACAATCAGTGGGATAATACTCATCAAGGTTGCAGATCTGCTCAAAGAGATCAGATCCTCTCTCGTCGTATAAATATTTACTGTTTAACTGTTTTTGTTTACCCGTTAATCCTTCTATGACATCGCTGTAGAAATCTGATACACGGTCACTAACCTCGTCTTCCTTCATGTTGAGTATTCTTTAAAAATTTTCATAAATATAGATGAGATGTGCGATGATGGGGCCCTATTTTGCCAGGCGAATCCCTGTAAACTGCCACCTGAATTTTGCATGAAAGAAATTGCGATACGTCTTGCGGTAGTGTGACTTAGATGTAGCGCATGACCCTCCTCGCAGAACATATTGGTTGCACATAAATTTACCATTATATTCGCCAAGCGCACCCGGAAACGTTTCATACCCGGGATAGGCGGCGTAGGAACTTCGGGTCCACTGCCAGGCGTCACCAAACATCTGCTGCAGGCCCGGTTCGGATGGATTTGCCGATGCAGGATGGAAGTTTTTCTGGTCAACAAAATTTCCGTCCAGTCTGAGTGGCTCTGATGCCAGTTCCCACTCAAATTCAGTAGGCAGCCGGCAACCAGCCCAGCGAGCATAGGCATCGGCCTCAAAGTAGCTTACGTGAGTGACCGGCTCATTGAGGTCAACAGGCTCCATTCCGTTTAGAGTGAAATGCTGCCAGCCGTCATCCTGCTTTTTCCAGTAAAGTGGTGCATTCCAGCCCTCTTCAACAACCATGGCGTGCCCTTCATCCAGCCAGTATTTAGGATCTTCATAGCCACCGTCGTTCATAAACTCGAGGAATTCTCCGTTGGTAATGAGCCTGTTGGCAAGCTGAAAATCATGAATGTATGTTTTGTGCCGGGGGAACTCATTGTCATATCCAAACTCTCCGCCGGGGTGACCGATTTCATAAACGCCTTCATCAAATGAGTGCCACGTAAGGCCAGGCTGTGGTTCTGCGGGCTGACGCTGCCCCGTTTTGTACTCGGGATGAAGCGGATTTTGCCCAAACATAATTTTCAAGTCGGTAACCAGAAGCTCCTGGTGCTGTTGTTCGTGATTGAGCCCGACTTCAATAACAGAGCGCCATTTTTCAAACTCATACCCGCTACAGGTCTCCAGGAATTCCTGTACATGTTCATTTACATGTTTTCTGTAGTCAAACACGTTCTGAACAGTTGGCCTCGATAAATCGCCTCGCTTATTCCGGCAGTGCGGCTCACCTGTCTGGAGGTAGTAAGAATTAAACAAGTAGCTATACTGCGGGTGCTTGGTTTGATAATCATCCATCGCTTTTTTCAGGAAAAACGCCTCAAAGAACCAGCTTGAGTGAGCCAGATGCCACTTTGCCGGGCTGGCATGCTCCACAATCTGAATAATAAAATCTTCTGTTTCTAATGGCTCAACAAGTTCCATTGTAAACGACCGTACATCGGAAAAACGCTCTAAAATAGCTGAACGATCGGTTAATGATGTTGAAATAACGCTCTCTGATGTTTTAATTTCTGCTGCCATACTTTATAGTTCTATTAGCTATTTAAGATCACTATAATAAAACATTCTATTTCCAAAGCGTTCATAACAAATTTATAAAATTTTATATATGCTCAAAGCCATTTTTTTCTGTATGATCTTTTTTATCTCAGCCGATCTTCACGGCCAGGAACTTGTTAACTGGCGGGATCTGCTTGATGCTGAGATTACTCATTCGTATGAGCGCATCCAGGTCGGAGCCGATTCCCTTCAGTTTGCCGATTTATGGCTGCCGGAAGAACCAGGTCCGCATCCGGTTGTGGTTTTGATACACGGTGGCTGTTGGCTGGGGATGTATCCCGGGGTTGCTTTGACACACCCTATGGCTGAAGCACTGTCTGTGGAGGGGTTTGCTGTCTGGAATATTGAATACCGACGCCTCGGGCAGGATGGCGGAGGATATCCAGGTACGTTTACAGATGTGGCGGATGCCGCAGATTATTTAACTGTTATTTCTGAGGAGTACAATCTTGATCTGAGTGATGTGATTGCCGCGGGACACTCGGCAGGCGGGCACCTTGCTACCTGGCTCGCTGCACGTGAGAATATTGATCCTGGCAGTGATCTTTATGACGAAAATCCGTTGCCAATCAGCAAAGTGATTTCGCTGGCTGGAATCAGTGATCTGGAGTATTATGCACAGTTTGGCTCGTCACCGTGCGGGGATCAAACGGTAGAGAAGCTGGTGTTGCTTGATGAGCGCGCCGATGCAGCGTACAGCGATACATCACCTGTCAATTTGCTCCCTTTTTCCGCAGAGCACTACGAGGTGGTTGCCGCATTTGACCGACCGGTACCGCCGTTTATAGGACGCAGATTTTCGATGAAAGTCACGGAATCCGGTGGAGCGTCGGAGCTTATCCTTCAATCAGAAGCGGGCCATTATGAAATGATAGCCCCGTGGACAGATGAGTGGCGACAGGTACTGCAACTGTTCACCGGAGAGTAGCAAGGCGGTTCTTAAGTGACTGATCTGGACATGTATTATCTCAAAAAATAAATAAAAAATAAAAAATTTGATACCGTTAAAGTGATTCGGTCCATTCGTGACAAGAATTATGAAGAGACAAAAGATATGAATCGTCAGGAGTTGTTGGAGTGGTATAAAACGAGGGGAAAAGTTGCGGAAAAACATTTCAATAAAAGCTCCAATAATCCAAAGGACTCCGGCTAAAATTTTCCCAAGTCTTAAGCTCTCGCAGCAAAAGAAGAAAAAAACTGTTACGTGCCCGTGCGCAGCTTCGGCAGCTCAAGATGGTAGCGAACGGCAATGATCCGGAAAATAGTGGTGCTCAGAATTCCGGCAATCTGTGCAGCGATCAATGAGTCCAACAGGTACTGCGTTCCTATAAATGCAATGCCACCCAGAACTGCGGCGGAAGCGTAAATTTCTTTCCGGAAAATGAGGGGTTTGATAGCGGCCAGCACGTCGCGGATCACGCCGCCAAAACAGCCTGTTATAGTTCCGAGAGCCACAGATATGCCGGGACTCATTCCCGAATTTAATGCGATCTGGGTGCCTGTAACGGTAAATAGTCCCAGCCCGACGGCATCAAAGTAGAAGAGCCATTCCTCCCACTTGCCAAGCCTTTTGTTGAAGAAGAGTGCAAATATAAATGCCGCCAAAACCGACCAGATAGTAAGCGTGTCCGTGAGCCAGTTGACGGGCGTGTTGCCAATCAGCAGATCGCGCAGGGTACCGCCGCCGATGGCCGTAACAAATGCCAGGACAAGAATGCCAAAAATATCATACCGGCTGCGAATGGCTGCCGTGGCCCCCGATACCCCGAATGCAAATGTGCCGAGTGCATCGATTGTAGTGAGAAGATCAAATTGAATCACATCAAACGTTAATTATCAGAAAAATAGTGTGGGACCTGAAACTCATCTGTCTCATCATCATGTAGATAACAGAAGAGAAATGGCCATCAGGCAAGGTACTCAAATATGGGCGGTGGTGCTCAAACTGCGATTAGCTTTGAAAAGCAGACGATGCCAATGTTAAACTGTTCGTCCACCTTAAAACCTGCGCGTTCAAACAGTTCATTGCTCTGTTTAAGAGTCCAGAATTTTACGCCTCCCCAGCCTGCAGGTCCCTGCAGGAGTTTCCCTGCGATGGAGTCGGCCGTCAGGAGATGCATCATGAAAAATGTACCCCCTTTTTTGATGATGCGCCGGCACTCATACAGCACCTTAAGTTCGTCAGTGAGCTCATTCAGGGTACCACCCATCATCAGGCCGTCAAACATACCGGCATAAAAGGGCATGGTTCGCGCGTCGGCTTGGATGAGGAACATGTCGGCATCCTCTTTAGACGCTTTTTTCCGTGCTTCCTGGAGCATGGCTTTAGAGATGTCGATCGCGACTACTACAGATTCGTTTTCGGCCTGTTTCACCGATCGCGCATACAGAGCGGTTGAGCATCCCACATCGAGGTAGAGTTTATCTGGGGCCGGTTCCAGCCAGTTTATGAGCAGCTCTTTTTCCTTCTCGATCGGAAAGGGTTCTCCTGATAATATTCCAATGGACCGGTTCCGCCAGACATCTTCGTAGGCCGCCGCCATTACACCCAGGTGGTTGCTCCAGTTGGCAATAGAGTAGTCATGTCCGGCACTCATCAAATCGGCAATATTACCCTCAATTTCATACTCCTTTCCATTTCCTGAGGAGAGAGTGCCGGTGTACCGGCTGGAAAGATGTGATACCTTCCCTGGAAGTGAAATTGAGTGTTGATCGCTGTCAGGCGCGCGTAGTTTAAGATCCATGAATCAGAATTAGATTTTTTAAACACCTGAGTTCGGTTAATAAATCAAGTGAAAGTCCCCCTTATAAAAGGGGGGAAGGGGGATGTTTATCAGAATTCTGGAAGACCAATGAACACCCCACTCGCCGAAGGCATCCAATGGGGAATCGCATACGCTCGGAGCCCCTTATTAGGGGAGACTTTTGTCTTTGTTTTTATAATCAAACTCAGATTACAATTATGAAAGTGTACGTCAAAACAATAAAGGTGTTACAGGAGTTCTCTCAGTTATTCTGTTGGTAAGCTGATCCGGCACGAGAAGAACAATCGGGTTTTTTGTATTCAACTGCTTCAACCTATCGTCACTTCTGAACAACAATCGAGATTTGTGCGCCTTTTTCCACACCCAGCATTTCCCGGGCATCTCCCTTGTTGATAGCGATCTCAAGCACACCCGAACTCCCGATGTAGGCAGCCGGTTCGCCGTCGGGAACATCTCCAAATGTTGAGACAATGGTATCGAAGATGGTGTTGCCTACATAGATTTTCAGATTGGCGTTGGCGCCTGCTTCGCGAATCATAGACTCGGGAATGTTGGATATGAGATTTCCAAAATGATCGATATGGAGAATCCATCCCTGAACGCCGTCTTTGTCAGAGATTGGCACGGCCCAGCGGTAGGTTTCGAGTTTTTCAATGGGCTTTCCAAGCTCGGACATTGCAACACCATTTGCGAGATGAGCCGCGACGGGGGCAAAAATATCTCGTCCGTGAAAGGTTTTGGACTGATCGGGCCGCCAGAAATCGGGGTTGGTCAGCTCCACACCCTCATACTCATATTGGTCCGCAATAAGGGAGAAGATACCGTTGTCGGGCCCTACAAAATACTGGTCTTCAATCTTGATTGCGATAGGTTTTCGGCGAGTGCCAACGCCCGGATCAACAACCACAAGGTGGACGCTTCCGGGCGGAAAGTGCATCGCAGAGTTGCGGACCACCCACGCACCGGCCATAATATCCTGCGGTGGTATCTGATGAGAAATATCGATGAGACGCGCGTCTCCTGCAATGGAGAGGAGCACGGCTTTCAGAACTCCTACATAGTGATCCTGAATACCAAAATCTGTTGTAAGAGTAATTAATGAAGGCATTAATCAGGCATAGCTGTTCAACATCACGGGCATAACGAGCATCAGCATTTCTTCTTCGTCCTCTTCCTCAGACGGTTTGACTATACCGGCTCTGTTGGGAGTGGAGAATTCAAATGTGGCTTCTTCGCCGTCGACATTACCGAGTATATCGGCGAGGTATTTTGCATTAAACCCTATTTCCATTTCACCCGCGTCATACTCACAGCTGATGGTCTCCTTCGCTTCGCTGCTCATGTCGATATCTTCCGCACGAATCGTAATTTTATCGGGACTCAGCTGCAGCCGGATTTGACGGGTTGTTGTGCTTGAAAACACAGCAACTCGTTTCACGGTAGAAAGCATCTGATCTTTATCGATGCGCAGAATCTTATCGTTGTCGCGCGGGATCACAGATTCATAGTTGGGATACTGCTCATTAATCAGACGCGTGATGATAATAGTGTTACCGCTCTTGAACTGTACGTGATCGTCCGAAATGGTGAGGTCGCATTCAGCGGCATCGAGCGCTTTGGAAACCAGGTTGAGGGCTTTTTCAGGAGCGATAAAGCTGAGAGGCGTATCAGAG
>Ga0307966_1001295_pt1 | contig 19830 bp, 15 predicted proteins | sample OrgLakmetagen646_FD_203141 | JGI IMG/M metagenome (GOLD analysis project Ga0307966, IMG submission 203141) | Saline water microbial communities from Organic Lake, Antarctica - #646 | ecosystem: Environmental > Aquatic > Non-marine Saline and Alkaline > Saline | place: Antarctica: Organic Lake... | reverse complement strand
CTTTTGAAGGAGCAATGAGCTTTGCCAAGCTACGTTCTATTACAGATACTGCCATCAAAAATGGCCAAAGTGTTCTTGCTGCATTATTTACAATTGCTGGATTGAAGGTTACTGATTAGTTACCAATATTGTAATCAAGCTGATTATTTTATGATTCAAAACGGCTTTCATAATTTGAATGTATTTATCCATTCAGTTTGCGCGAAAAGCAAACTAGGCAATACCAAGAACACAATCAGCACAAATCTTTTCATTGACAAACAGTTAATTACTATTTTAATATGAACAAATATAGGCTAAAATGGTTTTCTCCCAAAAAAATTGATGTTAAGTTTTGTAGGTAATGACTTTTGATAATGGTTAAGTGTTGACAGTGGACTTTTGACAATTAAAATCTTCACAAGCCTTGTCTTTGAAGTTTTTTTATCAAAGACCTAAAAATGATTCCTTTTCTTGCGGACATTATTTAGTGTCTGGTCGGAACACGATCTCAACGGAACTTATAAAAGTTGAGATTAAAATATTTATTATCAGAAATAGATTCGTCATCTAAATCTTTAATCGGTAAAATTTCCTTAATTTACAAAAACAATTGCAGATGTAAAGTGTTATTGTACATATATTTATAACAACATAGAATTATTGATAATTCATTTAAAATGAAAAATAGCAATTCGTCTCTTTTAAAATTACACAATGTTTTGTTATCAGAAACCACACGAAAAAAAAGTGAGGTAGTCATTGTGGTTATAGCCATAGTGAGTTTTCTTATACATCTGCTATTTATCACGTTAGCCAATTGGGGAATTATTAACCCAGGCAAATTCAGTGAACTTTTAGACAATCCATTGGTGGCAATTTATACACCTTTCTCATTTATTTTGATTTATGAGGTCTACCTTTTGGTGTATTATCTGCCCAAATCGATCAGCAAATATATAGGGAAACAATATGAAATTATTACGCTAATAGTCATCAGGAGTATATTTAACGATCTCTCTAAACTTGAATTTACTTCCAACTGGTTTGAGGATAAATATGATGTTCTATTCACCTATGACATTCTAGCAGCCATTATACTCTTCTTCTTCATCTTTTTATTTTATAAATTAAATCAAATAAGAGCTGCTGAGCCAAGACAGCCAATTACAGGCAGTATCAAAAGGTTCATAAAGATGAAAAATGTCATTGCTACTTTTTTGGTGCCTACTTTCCTTCTCCTAGCAATCTACAATTTAGTGATGTGGATCAACACTAATTTCTTCGTCATGGATGGGCATGTTGATTCTATTAAAGATATAAATAAAATTTTCTTTGATGATTTCTTTACAGTACTCATTTTAACGGATGTAATTCTTCTATTGACATCTCTGCTACATACACATCAGTTTAGTACTGTAATAAGAAATTCAGCTTATATTATTTCTACCATTCTCATCAAAATGTCATTTGGTAATGAAGGAATTGTTGGAGCTGTTTTACCTGTGGTGGCGGTTGGTATCGGGGTTGTCATACTCCTTATTGAAAATCAATACCGCAAGTTGGACAGTGGGTTAGACAATAAAGGATAAATAGAATTTTAAAAATATTGAGGTTAATTTTATTTTGGTGTGTTGTACATTCGGCTTCTCCAAGTGATCACCCAAAAAAGAGTTGTGCTTACAGGACGCATTAGCTTGATATAGTATTTCAGGGCGATTACATATGCTAATTTCATTAGTTATGTATAGTTTCTAATAAGTAGCTAATCGGGATGAAAGCCCAGCTCAATTCAGTAGAATGCAGCGCGTCCTGCTAAATAAATAAAATAATCCTGGGCCCTGTAAGGGTAGCTCAACTATTTTTTCAGTCAAAACCATCTAACATGGAACAATAAACAAAAGAATATTTCTTGTTCATCTTTGGTATCTCTATCCTAAATAACAGAACAATAATAATCTGACACTCTATCTTAGCAAACCAAAATAAAATTATCCCAAATATTGAACTTAAAATTAATAAATGTATATTACAATTAAATTGAAGCACATTGCTTTTGAATTTAACTTAACGATTTATGAAAAATATAATCCTGACTTTCTTGATCCTTTTGCTATCTAGTGTTTTGTTTTCGCAAAACGATACAATTCCAAAGCAAGATACAACGACTTATAAAATCATCAAAACTGATGGAGGAATATTAATTGGTCAAATTATAAGTCAAGATGCCCGGGAGATTTTGTTTTTAACTAAAGGGCACCTCTAAAAACCCTACTTTGGTTGCTAAGTTGTTCTTTCTTCCAACTACTTCGTTGCCGAAATACTCATTTAGCCCAGCTAAATTCCGTTTTCAGCGCCTTGTATTTTAAAAAAAAACAACTACCTTATCATTCCAAACAGAGTTATTAGAGATGCCCTAAAGAGAATAGGCAAATCTATATTCCACAGCATTTAATTAAGGAGTTGGTTGAACTGAAGGCAACTGATTTTAGTCCAAATGGTGTTTTCATGGGAGAAGATAAATTTGCCACTCGCTACTTCTTGACCACAAATGGATTACCTCTAAAGAAGGGCGAGTATTATGTTCAATGGAATTTATTTGGTCCTGATTTTCAATTCTCTATAGGAGAAAATTTTGGTATTGGAGTGATGACAACATGGGTTGGAGTTCCTATGATTGGAACCGTTAAGAAGTCATGGCAATTGGGAGAAAAAACCCAAATAGCTGCAGGCGCATTGCTTGGAACTGGGACCTGGATACTGCCAAGTTTTGGCGGAGTATTGCCTTTTGGAACGTTATCCTATGGAACCAGAAAAGCAAACATGGCGATATCTTCAGGCTATGGAGCAATTTGGCAAGATGGAAATGCTGAAGGAAGGGCACTTTTAAGTATCGCTGGAATGATAAAAGTATCAACCAAAATCAGTTTAGTGTTCGATTCCTTTATTCTTTTACCATCAAAAGGCAAAAACCTTAATAATCCGAATAGCGTAAATTACAGACCTTCTAGAAATGCATTCGCTTTGATTATCCCTGGAGTTAGATGGCATACTGACGAAGACAGGGCTTTTCAATTTGGATTTACAGGAATAGTTGCAGATGGCTCTATTGTTACACTTCCAATTCCAACGCTTCAATGGTATAGATCATTTTAGGTAAAAGATTTAAACAATTAAAGAAGTCAGAAAGTGAAAACACCTCCTGACTTCTTTTTATTTAAAAATATACACTCTACTCTCCCTGTCCTAAAGAAAATCCACGCTTCCCATCAAACTCATAGAGATTTTCAGTTTTAATAACTTCCATTCCTTGATTATTTAAATTAGATAAAAGTCCTATAATTGATGAATATTCAATTGGGCTGTAGGTCGGTTTCCCATCTATAATTTTAGCATCTGATGCTATAAAACGACATCTCCAATGGTCTGTACAATAGGTTTCAGAAATTCCACCTGGAAAAACCTTGACTCCTCTATTGGTAATCATTTTTAGCATCATTTTTGGATCATTTAAAGAAGTCAATGCCTTCCCAATTTCTTCTGGATCTGAACCTTTCCAATTGATAAAAACATCTGCTCCTACCAAAACTTGTTCTTGATTTTTACGAACATAAATTGGTATGTTTATCACTCCTTTTCCTTTAGATAATTCACTTTGCTTAAAAGATTGAGGTTTTTGCCCTAAGTTTGAAATCACTTTGTCCGCGAACTCACTTGTTGAAACCTTTGCTTTACTAATTCCTTCTTGGTAAATGTCTGCGGTATGGTAACCTTGTTCTATGGTTGTTAACCATGCATTTTTTATTTTATCCGCAGTTTCTATTTCACCAACATGCGTTAACATCATTATTGCACCATTTAATAATCCAGATGGATTTGCAATTTTCTTTCCTGCAATATCAGGCGCAGAACCATGGATAGCCTCAAACATCGCTATGTTTCTTCCAATATTCGCTGATCCCGCCAAACCAACTGATCCTGCAATTTCTGCTGCAACATCTGAAATAATATCTCCATATAAGTTAGAAGTAACAATTACATCATAATTTTCTGGATGTGCCGCTAGTTTTGCAGTTCCAATATCAATAATTTCTGTGTTTGAAATGATATTTGGATATTCTGCCGAAATTTCATCAAACACTTTATGAAATAATCCATCAGTCAGTTTCATGATATTGTCCTTCACCATACAAGTCACTTTCTTTCTTCCAAATGAATTGGCATATTCAAAAGCATAACGCACTATTTTTTCACATCCTGGTCGCGTAATGAGCTTTAAACATTGAACTACATCTTGAGTTTGCTGATGCTCAATACCTGCATACAAGTCCTCTTCATTTTCACGAACTATAACAACATCCATATTTGGAAATTTCGTTTCCACGTAAGGATGCAATGAGGTTACAGGACGCACATTTGAAAACAAACCTAAAGATTTACGTAACGTAACATTCAAACTTTTGTAGCCTTTTCCTTGTGGTGTAGTAATGGGTGCTTTTAAAATGGTCTTACATTCATTGATTACATCCCAAGCATTTGGGCCAATTCCTGATGAGTTACCAGATAAATAAACTTGTTCTCCCAATTCGATGTCGTGATATTCTAAATTTGCCTTGCTCGCATCAAGTATCTTCAAAGTAGCATCCATACATCAATTTCCCAATTTGCTTGAAAACCAACTGTATAATCTTGAAGTGGTTCGGGGAACGCCTTTCCAGGTTCAATATCAGTTGTTGCCTCTAGTGCTCCATTTCTGCTGTACCGACTCACTTTGTCTGCTCCAGCTCCAACATAGCCAGAAACACGGGGCAGATACTCTCCTTTTTTAGCCCTGATTTCGTTGCGAGACATTTCAATTTCTTGGCGGATGATATTTAATTCCTGATTGTTGTTTAACGCAGTATCAATTAAAGCCACTAAGTGTTCATCAGTAAAATAATCTCTCCATTTCAACGCTGCAGAGTTTGTTGTGTCTTTTACAGCATTGGAATTTGAAACATAACTTTCAGGAAGTGTTTTATTTTCTTCCCTTATATCCACTTTAAGGCTTTTACAGGAAGTGAAAGCCAAAAAAGTGAATACAAGTATACTTATATATTTATTTGTTTTTAACATGATATCTATTTTATTGTTTTAGCGTCAGAAGATTCTATTTCTGGTTTCCTTATGTCGTAAAAACCTTCAGATAAAGGAGTATTATCTTCATCTTTGATAATTTGTCGCCCTTCACTCATTTTAGCAAAAATGTAATACAAACCGGGAATTACAATAACTCCGAATAGGGTTCCAAACACCATACCTCCCAAGGCAGAGCCTCCAATGGTTTTGTTTCCAATTGCTCCAGCTCCATGTGCCATAACTAATGGAATTAATCCAGCAATAAAAGCGAAGGAAGTCATAAGGATTGGTCTAAATCTGACCCGTGCACCTTCTATGGCAGCTTCAAAAACTGTAGCTCCTTGTTTTTGTTTTAGAACCGCAAACTCGACAATCAGCACCGCATTTTTTCCCAGGAGACCAACAAGCATAATTAACCCGACTTGGGCATATACATCATTGGCTAAACCCATCATTTTCAATAATAAAAACGATCCGAAAATCCCGACTGGTAAAGAGAATATTACTGCCAAAGGCAATAGGAAACTTTCATATTGAGCAGCAAGAACTAGATAAACAAATATGAGTACAACGATGAAAACATAGAGTGCTTCGTTTCCTCTAGAAGATTCATCATAGGAAAGTCCTTCCCACGCAATGTCATATCCTTTAGGCAATGATTTTGCCACTTCTTTTATGGTTTCAATTGCATCACCTGTAGTATACCCTTCTCCAGGTAGGCCTCTAATTGCAGCAGAATTGTAAAGATTATACCTGGTAATTTCATTTGGTCCTTGCGTTTTATTTATCTTCATAAAAGAAGAATAAGGAACCATATCGCCTTCTTCATTTTTTACAAATAGGTTCAACAGATCTGAAGGGTATCTTCTAAATTCAGGTGCTGCTTGGGTATACACTTTAAAGAAGCGACCAAATCGAATAAACCCTTGTTCATAGGTGCTTCCGATTAAAATATTCAGATTCTCCATCGCTCTAGCAATAGAAACACCTTTCTGCATGGCTATTTTATTATCGATTTCTATTTCATATTGCGGATAGTTGGCAGCAAAAAACGTAAATACTCCTGAAAGCTCTTTTTTCTCTTTGAGTTTATCTAAGAAATTATTGTTTATTTTTTCAAATTCACTATAATCAGTGTCATTTGTTTTATCTATCAAACGCAAAGAAAAACCTCCAGAAGATCCAAAACCGGGAACTGCTGGTGGTTCAAAAAACTCAATAATTCCACCTCCAAGGTCTTTGGATTTTTCTTCTAATTCCTCCATCACTTCATGAACAGTATGTTTTCTTTCGGACCAAGGTTTAAGGTTAATCAAACAAGTGCCCGCATTGGAACCTCGACCTTCCGTCATGATTTCGTAACCCGCCAGAGAAGAAACCGACGCAACTCCTTCGGTTTTCTCGCAAATTTGTTGAAGCTGCTGAGCGACTTCGTTTGTTCTTTCTAAAGTTGCTCCTGGAGGTGTCTGAATAATTGCATAAATTGTTCCTTGGTCTTCATTGGGAATAAAACCAGAAGGAAGAACAGTATTGATTCCAACGATTCCAAGACCAAACATGATTAATATTCCAAATGTGATCAGTCTTCTATTTACAATGAGTCTGAGGAGACTTACATATCTTCCTGTTAATTTTTCGAATCTTCTGTCAAACCATTCACCAAACTTTTTAATTGGGGATTTCTTTTTGGGCTTTCCATTTGGGTTTTTAAGTAAAATAGCGCAAAGTACAGGAGTTAATGTTAAAGCGACAACGGCAGATAAAATAATTGCACTGACCATTGTTATAGAGAATTGACGATAGAAAACCCCTACTGGTCCAGACATAAACGCGATAGGTAAAAATACAGCTACCATTACTAAGGTAATCGCAATAATAGCGCCTCCAATCTCACTCATAACGCTTTTTACTGCTTTATAAGGAGACAAGTTTTTCTCATGCATTTTGGCATGAACAGCTTCCACTACAACAATCGCATCATCGACCACAATACCAATGGCCAATACAAGCGCAAATAATGTGACTAAATTGATAGATATACCAAATAATTGAAGTACAAAAAACGCACCTATTAATGAAACAGGAACTGCTAAAAGGGGTATTATAGTGGATCGTATGTCCCCTAAGAATAAGAAGACAACCAGTGCAACTAAAATAAAAGCATCTCTTAGTGTATGGGTAACTTGTTCAATAGAAGCATCTAAGAATTTGGATACATCGTAACTTATTTTGAAGTCCATTCCTGGGGGGAAGTCCGGTTTCATTATTTCTAACTCCGCTTTTACTTGTGCGATTACTTCACTGGCATTACTTCCTAAGGTTTGTTTTAAAACAATTGCCGCTGAGGGGTGTCCATCTAAGTTGGAATAGATGTCCATAAATTCTGTTCCTAATTCGACTTTCGCAACATCGTTTAAATGAATAATTTCACCTTCTTCATTCGCCCTTAAAATAATATCTCCATATTTCTCGGGAGTATTGTATCTTCCTTGATAGGTAAGCACGTATTCCAATGATTGAGCAGTTTTTCCAGAGCTTCTTCCCAGTCTTCCTGGTCGACCAATTATACTTTGCTCCTTCATCGCCTCCATAACCTCTTCTGCTGAGATGTTATACGCTCTTAATCTGTCTGGGTTTAACCAAACTCTCATTGCGTATTGACGACTACCAAGAATTTCTGCCCTTGCTATCCCTTTGATTCGTTTTATTTCTGGAATCATTTTTACATTGGCGTAGTTGTAAAGAAATTTTTGATCTGCATCTTCATCCTTACTGTAAAGGTTGACATACATCAACATACTGGGTTGAACAGGAGTAATTACAACGCCTTCTCTTTGAACCAATGGTGGCAATAGTGGCATCACTTGGTCAACCCTTGTTTTTACTCTTACCACAGCTTGATTAGGATCTGTTCCTGGTTCAAATATTATGTTTACGGTGGCTTCTCCTGCGCTTGTTGCATCAGAAGTAATGTAGCGCATTCCTTGAACACCATTAATGGATTGTTCTAAGGGGATTAATGTAGATTTAACAAGGGCATCTGCACTTGCGCCTGGATAAGCAACAAATATACTTACAGTTGTTGGTGCAATTTGAGGAAATTGCGATATGGGCATTTGCTTGATGGCTAAAGTACCCGTAAATACTATAACTATTGATATTACAATAGCCAGTACTGGTCTTTGAATTATTTTTTTAAGCATTTTATTTTCTTTTAATAAGTTTATTCAGCAAATAACTCCAAGTGAGAAATTACTTCTGTTGGTTCAATAAATTCATAAGAAATTTTATCTCCGTTTTTCACTGTTCTCAAACCATCAATCAATATTTTATCGTCTTTTGATAAACCATCTTTTATGATATATATATGCGGAAGTTCTTTCTCAATTTCAATACTTCTTGACGTCACTAAATTGTCATCACCTACAACAAAAACATATTTTTTATCTAATATTTCGAAAGTGGCTTTTTGAGGAATAATGATGGCCTTATTAATTACAGTAGGGATTTTAATATTTCCTGTTTCTCCATGTCTAAGCAGTCCATCAGGATTTGGAAATGTTGCTCGAAATGCAATATTCCCTGTTTCATTATTAAAGTCAGACTCTATGGTTCCAATAACTCCCTCATGTTTGAAGATCTCATTATTTGCCATGAGTAGTTTAACTTTTTGTAAATTGTTTGGATCAATCTTCGTTGAATAATTTAAGTATTCAGCTTCAGCGACATTAAAATAAACCCAAACTTCACTGTTGTCAGAAAGCTCAGTTAATAATTCTCCTTCATCGAGTAAACTTCCTAATCTCACATTGAATCTTCCCATAATACCAGAAAATGGAGCTCTTATTTCTGTAAAACTAAGGTGAACATTTGCTAATTCTAATACGGCTAATGCTTTATCATATTTGGCTCTTGCCAGCGCCAGTTCGTTTGAAGAAACAATATTACTATCCGCAAGCGCTTTGGTATTTAAATACTCTATTCTCACATATTCAGCTTCAGCAGCTGCTTTTTGTGCTTCTGCTTTATAGAGTGCTGGCATAATTTGGAACATGAGTTGTCCTTTGTTTATATATTGACCTTCATCAACATAGATGTTTTGTAGGTATCCTTTCTCTAGTGCTCTCAGTTCTATATGTTGAATAGAGTGAATTTGACACACATAATCTTTTATCGTAGTGGTGTCCTTAACTAAAGGATTGGTCACAGAATAACTTCTTTCTTCTGTTTCAGTTTCATTATTTTTAGATTGGCAGCTTGTTGTGAATAGTACTGCAATCCAACTTAAATGAATAAGTAATCTTTTCATTATATAAATGATTTTGAAGATTTTAGACTATATAGTTTCTGGTTGGAAACACAACAAAATTAAAATTGATTCTTTTGAGTATATTTTACTTTTTTTCTAGTCGGCTGATGCTATGGCAGCTCCTAAAGAAATAAAGCCAAACCGCAGTAAAGCAAGCTCATAGCCTGTCCCGAGAAATCGGGAAAAACCTTATAAAATTATTATGATTGAATAAATATTTCTCAAAATTTATACAATCTATTAAAATCGTCTGTTTTCTAACAGACGATATATAGCTTAAAATCAGATAAATAAAATTGGTTTGTAAAAAAATATGAACAGCTAAGCCGCTTATAAATAAATAGTTATAAGGTATATGGCTTAACTTAAAATGCCGAAAATTTAGGCTACTATCATAAACGGAATGTTTCTAGCAGAATATATCTAGAAACTGGATAGGTAATAAATTTTGATAAGTAAGCACTGTTGGTTTTACTTATTCTTGAAAGATGATTCAGGTTATTATTCGTCTTGAATACATTGAAGAACAACCATTTTGATTTGTCGTCTTCTTCTTCAATTTCTAAAGTAAAATCATGTTCTGAATGAGTACCATAAGGAGATGAAATTGAATGGAACTTATTAAGAGGCGCACCATATTGATCTATATTGTTGTTAGATAGGTTATCGATCTCACTTGATGTGAAACTGCTAAAGCCTATGCTTAAAACAAATAGAAATAGATATCCAAATAATACTTTCACTTTATTTCCTTTTCAGAATACAAATGTCGGTATAGATTTGATAGGAACAATTGAATAGCAATTTTTTATTTAAAATTTAACTAAACAATAACTTTTTAATTTTTGGTTAATTTCTTTAGATGGGTAGCGCTGCAGTTGCACTGCGGTGCGATACATCTTATTCATTCCATGAATCAAAAAAATCAACCATCAATAATTCTTTATATTTAACCTTCATTATATAACCTTTACTTCGCAATATGCCATTATTTTAAAATACCGTCGTTCCAAAATACTGCAATTAAAATTCCCGATAGGTTAGTAGAATTGGGTTGGTCAAAAAAAAAGTTTTCCGATGAAATGGGAGTCACACCTCAACAAATTACCAAGATTGTTAGTGGTAAAGCAAATCTAACACTCGAAACACGGGTAGAAATTCAAGAAGTTTTGAATATTCGCATTTTGGCCTCTTTTTATGCATTGAAGATAAAATAAATTAACGGTTGATTTTCACGGATCAAAAAAACCGCAATCATTTTTTTAATGGTTAATTATCAACGAAGAAATTATTTCAATTAAAGTTTCCTCCGAATCAAAATAAAATCACCTTTTAATCTCAATAAAGTATTCATTTATAATTTATTAGGATGTCCTCTATCTGTATCTCCCTCCAAAAGGGAGAGCTGCTTCGAAATATGTTTTAGATTTGAAACTGACTTTTTTTTGTCTCTATCGGTGCTTGCATAGAAAAGCTTTGGAAAAAGGAAACATCAACTACCCTTCAGCAAGCGCTTAACAGCGTATGTTCCCTAACATTAAAGCAAAAAAAAGAGTGAATACCTCAGTACTCACTCTCTTTTCTCAATTCTGTCTTGTGGTCCCACCTGGACTCGAACCAGGGACTTTCTGATTATGAGTCAGATACTCTAACCAGCTGAGTTATAGGACCGGTTAATTTTTACCTAAACACCCTGAAATTACCTCAAAGCGATTGCAAAAATAATATTATACTTCATTAATAGCAATAAGAAATGAATTTTTTGTTTTTTTAAATTAACTAAACTGTTTTCGGTAAAATTTATTTCAGAGTAAAATGGCTTTAGGGAATTGAACTTTGCGTTGTCCTCGCATTTAGCTCCCTCAAAACAGGAGTTGATAATCAAATACTTAATAGGTAGAAAACGTTTTTCTTTTAATATTAGAGCAGAATAATATGTATATAAAGTATCAAAACAAAAAAGGAGTGAAACAAATGTCTCACTCCTTTATTATATAACTTAAGATTTTCTAACAAAATCTTACTTTTTTTCTGGCATCTCACGTGTGAAAGCTGGAATTCCGGTCACATCCATACCTGTAATCAACAAGTGGATATCGTGAGTTCCTTCATATGTTAAAACGGATTCAAGATTGGCCATATGACGCATCATTGAGTATTCAGAAGTTATTCCCATTCCACCGTGAATTTGTCTGGCCTCACGCGCAATGTTTAATGCAATTTCAACGTTGTTACGCTTGGCCATTGAGATTTGTGCAGTAGTTGCTTTCCCTTCATTTCTTAACTGTCCTAAGCGGAAAGTTAGCAATTGTGCTTTCGTGATTTCAGTAATCATTTCAGCCAATTTCTTTTGTATTAATTGAAAAGATCCGATTGGAACATTGAATTGTGTTCTTTCTTTTGAGTAGCGCAATGCTTGATCATAGCAATCCATTGCAGCACCTAGAGCACCCCAAGCAATTCCAAAACGTGCTGAATCTAAACAGGATAATGGCGCTCCAAGTCCACTTCTTCCTGGAAGTAAGTTTTCCTTTGGCACTTTTACATTATCAAAAATCAACTCACCAGTTGCAGAAGCACGCAATGATAATTTCCCATGCATTTCCGGAGTAGAGAAACCTTCCATTCCTCTTTCAACGATTAATCCATAAATTCGTCCCGTTTCATCTTTTGCCCAAACAACTGCAATATCTGCGAAAGGTGCGTTAGAAATCCACATTTTTGCTCCATTTAGCAAATAGTGATCTCCCATATCCTTAAAGTTGGTAACCATTCCTCCTGGGTCAGATCCATAATCTGGTTCTGTTAAACCAAAACATCCCATCATTTCTCCTGAAGCGAGCTTAGGAAGAAATTTTTGTTTGTGATCTTCTGATCCATATTTCCAAATCGGATACATCACCAAAGAACTTTGAACAGAAGCAGTTGATCGCAATCCACTGTCACAACGTTCTAATTCTTGCATGATTAAGCCATAAGAAATTTGGTCTAATCCTGCTCCTCCGTATTTTTCTGGTATATAAGGTCCGAATGCACCGATTTCTCCTAATCCACTTAAAATGTGCATAGGGAAAGTAGCATTCTCATAATGTTCATCAATAATTGGAGATACCTCCTTTTTTACCCAGTCTCTTGCAGTGTCACGAATTAATTTATGTTCATCTGACAATAAATCATCCATTGCATAATAATCTGGGTGTGTGTATAAATCTGACTTCATGTTCTACTTTTTAATTCGTCGTAAATTTAGCGAATTATCTTGTTTTTTCAATGAATAAAGTGAAGAGAAAGATAGCATCTTATATTTTTGTAATTTTGTGAACATAAATAAGTCGTTTTTGGGCAAAAAAACATCAAAAAAAACTATAATAATTTTTAAATGAATGAAATGGAGTTAACATTGCGCGAGGAATTATTTCCTCACTGGGTAGTTTATGCTTTGTTGTTAACCATTACTGTACTTTCAATTTTGAAAAATCAAAAGGAGGTCGTGTTTGCCAATATGAAAAGCGCCTTTTTTAAACCACCATCAACCCAGCAAGAAGCTAAAGAGAATTTAAGTTTCAGTAGTTTAACCAATTGGGTGATGTTGACGAATTACTTCCTAGTTTCAGGTATAGCCGTCTATATGCTGCTAATTTATTTCGATAGAACAGATTATTGGATGGTTGTTTTGCCCGGTGCTGCATACCTTTTTCAGCTGTTCTCCTTTTATTTCATTTGTATTTTAAGTGGAGAATTTAATAAGATAAAAGACAATATATTTTTGTTGAATTTTATTGCACATATCTCAGGTATAGTATTGATTCCTGTACTAGTTATTTGGTTACTAAATCCGAATTTTTCCGAATATATGGTCTTTACTATGGTCGCCGTGGTCATATTGTTTTATCTCATTCGATTAGTGAGAGGAATGTTGTTGGCAATTCGCAATAAAGTATTGTGGTATTATATAATTTTATACCTTTGCGCCTTGGAAATTTGGCCGATAGTCTTAGGATATCTACTATTAACGCCTCATTCCATTGGGTAATTCGCAATGAATTTAAGAACTAAAATACTGCTAAATTTTGAGTATTAAAACGATTTTAGTATCACAACCAGAACCGGAAAGCAATAAAAATCCGTATCTCTCACTTGCCGAGACGCACAAGCTCCGAATTGACTTCAGACCTTTTATTCACGTAGAAGGAGTTGATAAGACCGAGTTTAGAAATCAGAAGGTAAATTTTGCAGATCATAGTGCTGTTATTTTGACATCAAAGACAGCAGTTGATCATTACTTTCGAATGGCTGAAGAGTGTCGATTTGACGTTCCTATTTCAATGAAGTATTTTTGTATTTCAGAGGCTGTTGCCTACTACTTACAAAAGTATGTGACTTACAGGAAAAGAAAGATTTTTCATGGTAAAACAACCATTGAAGACTTAATGGATTCCATTAAGAAGCACAAAAAAGAAAAGTTTTTGCTGCCTTGTTCAGATATTTTGAGGGACAGTATTCCAATTGCTTTAGACAAAGATAAAATCAATTACTCTAAAGTTGTTTTGTATCATACTGTTGCTTCTGATTTGTCTGACCTAGAAAGTGTTCAATATGATGTGTTGGTGTTTTTCTCCCCTTCAGGAATAGAGTCCTTATTTAAGAATTTCCCTGATTTTAAACAGAATAAAACACTAATTGCAGCATTTGGACCAACAACTGCGAAAGCGGTTGTGGATAACAATCTTAAATTAGATATCCATGCGCCTCAACCGCAGTTTCCTTCTATGTCGATGGCAATTGAGAACCACATAAAAGATTTTAAAAAAAAGAGTAAATAAATTTTAAATTATTTAATTCAATCGCCTTGTGAAAATGAGGCGATTTTTTTTCTCCCCTTTTTTTAAATTACCCCACCTTTTCGGAGTTTGCAATAACATGTCTTATTTTAGAGGTGCCCTTTAAATGGATGGTGGTAACTCCATCCATAACACATGGTGTACTTTCAGAATTTTTTGATTTAGTGTTCGTTTAATCATTTTTTCTATAGATATCAATTTAGTTTCCAACATTTTACATGCTAGCACACCAAAATAAAATTAACCGCAATAGTGCACAATAATATAAAAAATTATAATTCTATCTTTGTCTTTAATTGGTTATCGCAATTATGATTAGATTTAGCTTTCCATAAAATTCCCTGATGTCTAAAAAAGAAGTAAAAGCAAATAAAGAGAACAAGCAATTCAAAAAACCTTTTTCTAGGTTATTAATCACTTTATTCTGGATTATTGGATTAACACCCTTTTTATTTATTCTTTATTTACGTTATGTTCAGACAAATAGTGCCTCTTTGCCCTCCGTTTCAATGCTAGAAAATCAAGAGGAACTTTTGGCGACAACTGTCTTTGCTGATGACGGAATGACTGAGTTAGGGAAATATTGGACTATTAATAGAACAAGCGTTCCTTACAATGAAATTTCTCCTTATGTTGTTTCTGCTTTAATTTCAACAGAAGATGAACGTTTTGAAAATCACTCTGGAATTGATGCGAAAGCCGTAGGTCGAGCTTTGGCAAATATGGGTGAGGCAGGTGGAGCTTCAACGATTACACAGCAGTTGGCAAAGTTGATTTTCACCTTGAAAGAACGAGATGAGAGAAGAGAAGCAAAGGCAGACGGTGTGGGCCAAACTGAAGAAGAACAGCGCATTGCAAAAATGAGCGGAATAGAGCGCCGGTTGTATGAAAAAGTAAAAGAGAATGTGATTGCACTTCGTATAGAAAGAAGATATACAAAGAATGAGATCTTAACGATGTATTTAAATCAGTTTGATTTCTTAGAAAATGCAGTAGGAATATCAAGTGCTTCAAGAGTTTATTTCAACAAAACAGCCGCTGAATTGAGTCAAGATGAAGCCGCTATTTTGGTAGGAATGTGTAAAAACCCTGGACTTTACAATCCTTATGGTTTTACAGTAAAAGATTACTCAGGTCGTCTTTCTGCAAGAAATAATATTTCAAAAGATCAAGTAACTGAGGAGGAAATGGCAGCAGAGAGAGAAAGTGACTCTTTGCGTGCAATTAGCCGTCGAAATGTAGTACTTTATAAATGGTACGAAAATTCTAAAAAGGACAATCCAGCGTTGACAAGTAAAATTAACAAAGCACAATATGACAGTTTGAAGGTTTTGCCTATTGTTACCAATTACCAATCTGTAGATCATAAAGAAGGTTTAGCGCCTTATTTCAGAGAATCTTTAAGAGGTAAGATTTCTCATATTTTGAATGAAAAATCAGATAACGGGCAATTGAGATATGCTAAAAGCAACGGAGACTCCTATAGTATTTATAGTGACGGTTTAAAAATCTACACAACTATCAATGCAGCTATTCAAAGACATGCCGAAAAAGCTTTGGTTAAGCATTTAAAGAAGAATATTCAGGAGCCATTTACCAAAAACAATCACAGAACAGATAAATTCCCTTTTGCATACAATATTGGTGAAAGTACTATTGGGTCAATAATGAATAGTGCTAGAAAACGTTCAACGCGTTATAGACGCATGAGAAGAAGGGATGTTTCCATAAAAGAAGCCATTGCAAGTTTTGATAAACCAACTCCAATGAAAGTCTTTTCTTGGAATGGAGATATTGATACTGTAATGACACCAAATGACTCTATTCGCTATTATAAAAACATTATGCGCGCAGGATTGGTTTCGATTGAACCACAAACTGGATTCATTAAGGCTTGGGTAGGAGGGCCAGACATTAATCATTTTTCTTATGACCATGTAGCACAAGGAAAACGTCAAGTAGGTTCCACGATTAAGCCTTTTGTTTATGCTGCTGGAATGCAATTTGGTGTAATTACACCATGTGAAACAACTCCAAATATATCCTATTGTGTTGATGTTCAAACGGGTTCTCGTCCAGAGGATATGACTTCTTGGTGTCCAGGTAACTCTGGTTCTGAATTAGACGGAGAACCTATAAGTTTTGCAAAAGGATTAGCCAATTCCATGAATAATATTACTGTCTCGGTAATGTCAAAAATGGGGGGTGTTGCTGGGCCAAGAGCAGTTGCGAAATTAATGAGTGATCTAAATATCGATATTAGGAAAGAAGATATCGTTCCAGCGATGTGTTTGGGAACAATGGATTTATCTCTTTTGGAAATGGTTGGGGCACAATCTGCATTTGTTAACGGAGGTATTTATACTGAGCCAACATCTATTATTAGAATTGAAGATAGAAATGGAAATGTGATTTATGAACACCAACCCGTTGCCAGAGAGGCAATGTCTGAGGAGTTAGCTTATGCAACATTAAGCATGATGCAAAAAGTTGTAACTTCAGGAACCGCTGCAAGTTTAAGAGGAACTTGGAGAGGAGATTGGGGTGGGATTACGCAACCAACCGCAGGTAAAACAGGAACGACTCAAAACAACTCTGATGGTTGGTTTATGGGATTAACGCCAGATTTAGTAACTGGAGTTTGGGTAGGTGCCGAAGACATGGCAGTTCGTTTCCGTTCAATGGAATGGGGGCAAGGTGCGCGCTTGGCATTACCCATTTATGGTTATATGATGCAAGGAGTTTATAAGGATCCAAATATCCACATTTCGACCAAAGAGTTTGAAGTGCCTTTTGGATTCGACAATTCCTTATATAATTGCAATAATAAATCAGGTTCTGGTGTTGAAGAAACACCAGACTTTGGAATTTTTTAAAGAATAATAGTATGAGAAAGACAGTAGATAATGTTGAAAAAGCCTGCGAAGGTATAGCATCAGGAATGACTTTAATGTTAGGTGGTTTTGGTTTGTGCGGTATTCCCGAAAATTCAATTGCGCAGCTTGTGAAAACAGGGGTGAAGGACTTGACATGTATTTCCAACAATGCAGGTGTTGATGATTTTGGATTGGGTTTATTGCTTCAAAAAAAACAGATCAAGAAAATGATTTCTTCTTATGTAGGAGAAAATGATGAGTTTGAAAGACAAATGCTTTCAGGAGAATTAGAAGTAGACTTAATTCCACAAGGTTCATTGGCTGAAAGATGTCGTGCTGGAGGAACAGGGATTCCAGCTTTCTTTACACCTGCGGGTTTTGGAACCGAAGTAGCCGAAGGAAAAGAAGTACGCGAATTTAACGGAAAACCACATATTTTAGAAATGGCTTTAACGGCTGATTATGCAATTGTAAAAGCATGGAAAGGCGATACTGAAGGAAATCTAATTTATAAAGGAACAGCGAGAAACTTTAATCCAGTTATGGCAATGGCAGGTAAAATTACCATCGCAGAAGTGGAAGAACTTGTTCCAGCAGGAGAACTTGATCCTAATGAAATTCATACACCAGGGATTTTTGTTCAACGAATTTTCCAAGGTGAAAAGTTCGAAAAAAGAATTGAACAATTGACTACAAGAAAAAAAGCATAATGAACAATTTTCAAAAGTACATTAACAAATCCTACTCTGCTTTTGCTTGGATAGTTTTTGGTTTGTTAATATTTTATCTGCTGTTAAGGGCTTATTTCTTAACACCTTTGCATGATGAAGCCGCAACCTTATTTTACTATATTGAATCAGGTATTTATTGGGGTCCAGATCTTCTGATTGATGCCAATAACCATCTACTTAACAGTATGATAGGCCATTGGATTTATTTGCTTTTTGGAGATGATTTTTTCTTTATTCGTTTGCCGAATGTAGTTGCCTTTGTTTTTTATTTCTGGGGAATTTATCGTTTTATTAAACCGATTCCTTCCAATATTCACAAAACACTCATTCTTCTGGGTACGACTTGTATTCCATTTATATTAGAATACTTTGCATACACTAGGGGCTACGGTATTTCGATGGGACTATTTATTTTCTCATTATCCTACATACGGGATTTTATGGTAAATAGAAATATAAAATCTGCTTATTGGAGTTCACTGTTTTTATGTTTAACGGTTTATTCCAATTTAAACTTTCTATTGTCATTAATATTGATGCTCCTTCTGTTTGGACTGATACAGTGGATGCACAAACAAGATTTTAATAAAAAACAACATGCCTCCCTATTTATAAATTATGGTTTATTGGGGGTTTCTATGTTGCCTAACCTATACTATGCCGATTTGTTAAAAACAAGTGGTGCTTTATATTATGGAAGTTTAGACGGGTTTTGGAACGTAACCGGAAAAACCTTAGCTGAAAATATTATTTTTCACAACCTAGATTGGTTGAAATATGCCTCTATAGTTGTAATATTATTGTTGACAATTTACCTTATACTTCGATGGGTTAAACTACGTAGTTTGAAGTTTTTTACGAAATCATCCACGCTATTGGCATGGTTTCTATTCGGAAATTGTATTGCAATTATTTTAATGGCCAAGATAATGCATGTCAATTATCCAGAAGATCGGGTAGGAATGCACTTGGCAATTCTATTTCTTTTATTGATTGGCTTTATTTTAAGTGAAGTTAAATCTTTGAATTGGTTGCTGTTTGGAATGTTGTTTTTTCCGATTTCGATGATTCCTAAAATTAACCTTACAACTTCTGTGTTTTCTCCAGATAATAGAATGTCTAAAGCATTTTTTCAAGATGTTACTGAAAACTTAAACTCCTATTCAACAGTGTCTTATTATCCCTTGCAACAACTTGTTTACTCCTATTTATCAAGAGATTTAGATACAAACTATTTTGTGAATTCAGAACGTGGGTTTAATCATACTTCGGAAGTTGTTCTCACCAAAACAACACTTTTCAAAGACCAAGACTTTCTTAAGAACTATAATGTTATAGCATCAAATCCGGAAAGTACTTTCATTGCATATAAAAGAAAAACCCCTTATAAAAAGGAAGTGATTTACAACCAGCCCCTGAATATTATCGATTCGAATGACGAGTATATATCTATTTACCAGACGTATATACCTGATTCTTTGCGTAACAGGAAATTACAATTCCATATTGATGGCGATCTAGTTGCAGATAATATTTACCGAGAGTTTGCTGTTCTTGTTTATTCCACATTTGATAATGACATGAAATCCACTGATTATCAATATGTTAATGAGAGATGGATCCATGGAACCAAAAAAGAATTTATTTTGAATTTTAACTATGCAGTCAACGAATTAAAAAAAGAGGAGCACGAAATACGAATTTATATTTGGAATCAAAAAAGAGAAAATATTAGCTTAAAAAATGGTTCTTTTCAAATTTTGGAGCTGTCAGATTGAGTATCTTTTTAACCTATATTATTCATCAAAACACTCAAAAATATTATGACACAATAATTAACACTCAATTTTAAAGAAAAAAACTTCTTTAAAATTGAGTGTTTTTTTGATTTACTTTCATACATCTTCTGCGTTACGGACTTATTGAAATAGAATACTATGTCTGCAAAGTCCGATGCCAACCGAACAAAGTGAGCT
>Ga0307966_1001294_pt1 | contig 19831 bp, 13 predicted proteins | sample OrgLakmetagen646_FD_203141 | JGI IMG/M metagenome (GOLD analysis project Ga0307966, IMG submission 203141) | Saline water microbial communities from Organic Lake, Antarctica - #646 | ecosystem: Environmental > Aquatic > Non-marine Saline and Alkaline > Saline | place: Antarctica: Organic Lake... | reverse complement strand
GGTCGACGAGTTTGTCGGCACTCAGTTTTTTCAGGCGATTCAGGCTTTTAATGCAACGGTCTTTCACTGCCATGGCCGACTGGTTGTAATCTCTGTGCGCACCCCCAACGGGTTCGGGAATAATTCCATCGATCACATTCATTTCCAGCAAATCCTTCGCTGTCAGTTTTAGTGCCGCTGCCGCCTGCTCTTTATAATCCCATGTTTTCCAGAGTATAGATGAGCATGATTCCGGTGCAATTACAGAGTACCATGTATTCTCCATCATATAAACTTCATTTCCCATACCAATTCCAATTGCACCGCCGCTGGCCCCTTCGCCAATTACAATACTGATAATTGGAACCTCCAGCGTTGCCATCATTTTCAGATTCTTAGCAATCGCTTCTGCCTGACCTCTCTCTTCCGCCTCGAGTCCGGGATAGGCGCCCGGGGTGTCGAGAAGCGTAATCACCGGCAGATCAAATTTTTCCGCAAGCTTCATCAGCCGGTACGCTTTACGATACCCTTCAGGATTTGCCATCCCAAAATTCCTGTACTGACGGTTTTTCGTGTCGCGCCCTTTTTGATGGCCAATAAGTACAACTGACTCTCCGCCAATTGTGGCGAATCCACCAACAATCGCATGATCGTCGCCGTGGTACCGATCACCAAACACTTCAATGAAATCATCTGTTATTCGCTCGATATAGTCCAGCGTATACGGGCGCTCGGGATGCCGCGCAAGCTGAACACGCTGCCATCGGGTCAGGTTTGAAAATATTGATTCCCTGAGCTGCTGGGCTTTGTTCTTCAGCCGGTCAATTTCAGGTTTTAAAACACCGTCACCCACAGACAGGTCCTGTAGTTCCTGAATTTTATCTTCGAGATCGGCAATTGGCTGTTCAAAGTCAAGGTATTGCATGGCGCTGCTTCTAATCTATTATTTATTATCTCTGATCAAAGTAACTCTAAATATAGGATTTTTGCACCAATATTCAGGAGCGTTAATTCACTATAAGCTATTCGCTACTCTTTGATGTTCATTTTATCCGCAAAATAATCACAGAAATCCCTCATATCGCCGCTGATACGATCATCATTTGTTGAGTTTTCGAGTGTATCAGCCATTGTAACCAGTGTTTGATGGAAAAAGATTTTCATCTCATCAACGGTCATATCCCGTGTCCAGAGGTCCAGGCGTAGGGTATCCTTCCGATTGTGATCCCACAGTGAGAGCAGCATTGCCCGGCAGGAGGCTTCATCATACCCCTCCAGGTCTGTTGCATTCCATTTGATGTTTGTCGGGATGTTTTTGTCGTCGAGCTCCACCTCGATATCAATCTTCTTTTTGTTACTCATAGGATAAAATTCCAGTCTTTAATTAGGTTTACAGTTGGTACGCAGTGTATCGAGCACATACCGAAAATTCTCAGGAAGCTCAGAATTGAACTCCATATATTCGTCAGTCGCCGGATGGACAATACCCAGTGTTTTGGCGTGCAGCATCTGGTCGGTTATTCTGGCAAACAGATTATTAAACATCTGTTTTCTGCTGCCTGTATTCGGTCCATAACGCACTGATGTTCCACCATACGTTGTATCGCCGAAAACGTAATAATTCTCATTTTTCATGTGAACGCGGATTTGGTGTGTCCGCCCCGTTTCGAGCTTTACTTCAAGAAGTGACAAATGGTCGAACCGCTCCCGCACTTTGTAGTGCGTAACGGCATGCTTGCCTTCACCATCCGGCAGTACGGTCATAATTTTTCTGTCTTTCGGTGATCGCCCGATATCCCCTTGAATTGTTCCCGAATCCGGCGGATTGCCCCACACAATGGTCCAGTACGTTCGGTTAGCTGTTTTTTCAGCAAACTGTTTTGAAAGTTTTTTGTGGGCTTCATCATTTTTCGCGACAACCAACAAGCCGCTTGTATTTTTGTCGAGTCTGTGAACGATACCCGGCCGAAGGGTTTCTTCATCCGTAAGAGACAAGTTTTCCTGTGTGTGATAAAGAAGGCCGTTCACCAGGGTTCCGCTCCAGTTGCCAAATGCCGGATGCACTACCATATCCACCGACTTATTAACAATAATAATATGGTCGTCTTCATATGCTATATCGAGATCCATCTTTTCAGGCTTCGCATCAGGCGGCGGAGGCTTCGGTAGACGAATTTCGATTTTATCACCCGGCTGCATGGTGTATGATGCCTTTTCAGGCTCACCATTTACAATTACATATCCATCCTTAATCGCTTTCTGAACTTTATTCCGTGAAGCATTCTGAATAAACGACGTGATATATTTATCCAGCCGGATATCCGTATGTTGTCCCTCGGGTACCTGAAGAAAATACTCCGTATTTGTTTTGTTTTCTTTTTGAGCAAGCATAATTCAAAAATAGGAAAATATCCCCCGAATTCGATTAAAAATTAACGGTTTATCGGGATTCTATTATCGATACAATTCAATGCATGAGTGAATAGAGAATGGGATGTTGATTTCTAATGACAAATCGAATTCTTAGCTCATTCGTTTTGCATTTAAGAAACTATTGACTTTTTGTATAAAGCTGAACTCGCACTAACTCTCCAGCAGACCTCGTTGGTTCTGAATAATTACTTTTGCCCTCGCTTTCAATAAATCCACAGAATCTATTACCATCTGTTCATTTGAAGGGAACGGCAGTTCATCTCCACCAACAAGTTCTTCACTCTCTTCTGACAATGCTCGCTCATCACCACTCAATGTGCCGTACCGGTTTTCGAAGATCCACTCTACGGCCATACTTTCGGTACTGACAAGCTGATCTGATGCGAGCTCATAAATATCAAGTGCCCCACTGACATAGGCTGATTTTTGCTGAACAATTTCTGTTACTTCTGCGCTCACTTCAACGAAGTTCGGAACACGGATATCATTACCCAGCGAATCTTTTTTAACGTTACCGTCGCTATCAAGATCATATCTTGTGCCATCCTGTATCTCTTTTGACTCGCGTATAATCTGACGCTCAAGAGATTCCGGTGAAAACACGATATCTGTTACATTCAATACAAGGAGATGATCGTATGTGATGTTTTCATTTTCAAACGTATCAAAATTCAGCCAGCGGGTGTTGAGGTCGCGAAGCACAATTTTTGATAACTCCGTGGTGAAATACTCCGGTACCATAAGTCCCGAATTATTTTCTGCCACGAAAAGAACGTTGTTTAGACCGAGCGCCTGAGCTTCCTCGATTTTGAGTTCAACATCCCTGTATCCGGGGTATAGCTCGGCCGCCCTGATAAATTCAACCCATGCCAGACGATACCCCTCTTTGTCGCCCTGTTCCATGTAATCCAAACCACGACGATAGGAGACATCGGCTGCTGCGGATTTTGAGTCGATGAGTGCCTGATCATAGTTCACAAACGTAAACTGATTCCTTACCTGAGAAGGCAGGCGCCTGACTCTGTTCTGGCGCCAGTTGAGCTGTTCGTAAAGCTCAAAGATCTCAATCCAGTTTTCATCGTTTCCCTCCAGCTCAAGATACTCGATCCGCTCTTTGTCGAACATATTGGCAAGTTCATAGGCCTCTTTGAGCACCGCCAGTTCATCCGAGTCACCGGGTTTTTTCTGTAACTTCTCCGCCGCCTTTTCAATCGCACGATCATACTCCCCGCGCTCCAGCATTTTTTGAGATGACGTACAAGAGACAAAGAATAAAATAAAGATGAACAGGACTGAGTAATGTTTCATGGGGCTGCAGTTGATTTAAAAGCGTAGATCATAGCTGGTTTTATATACTGAAAAAAGCAGGTGAAGTTCTGAAATATATATTCTGTGTTTATTATCGGTAAATTTTAAGAAAACTGTATCCCGGTTTATAGCCTCCATCTCTCATGTCCACGCTACAGCAGATCCGGTACAGACAAATTGCCGATTTCGGGTTTCTATTATTCGGCTGTGCATGTATCTTTTCAACCCAACAACTGCAATTATCCGATTTCTGAATTACTATATCAAACCCCCATGTTTAAAAAGTTACTTCTGCTGACCTTTCTCACTATTTTTTCTGCTCAATTTACTTTCGGCCAGGTGGAAGTAGAACTCGACTCAATTTCAGTATCGGCATCCCGAATTTCTTCGTCTGTGTCGGAAAGCGGGAAAAATGTGTCGGTTATCACACAGCGCGACATTCAGAGAATGCCGGTAACATCTGTAGATGATCTGCTGCGATCACTCCCGGGCGTGAACATTAATTCGCGGCAGGGGTTTGGTGTTCAGGCCGATGTGGGCATTCGCGGAAGTACATTTTCGCAGGTTCTTTTTATGCTGGACAATGTACCTCTGAACGATCCCCTGACGGCCCATTTTAATACGAATATTCCTGTTTCATTATCAGAAATTGGTCAGATAGAGCTCATTCGCGGACCGGCCAGCGCGTCATACGGAGCAGATGCTGTAGGTGGTGTCGTTCACATTAAAACCAGAAGCTATTTGCGACGGCAGATTGAGGCCGGAGACGAGCTTCAGACCAATGTATTCGCTGACATTGGCGCCGGACAGCATAACCTGCTAAAGGGTGATCTTGGGATTGATCTTATCAAGAACAGGTGGCGATTTTCAACATCCATGCGCCACGTCTCATCCGATGGAGAAAAACTGACCAATCCGGTTTTCGAAACGGGGGGCTCAGAACCTCAGACCTACAATAATTATTTTGAGATGACCAACTATACCGCATCTCTCTCCTATCGCATCACCGACAACTTTACAGTTTACACACGAGGAGGTTTTGATGACCGGGATTTCAGCGCCCGATATTTCTATACACAAAGCCCGGCTGACAAGTCTGAAGAGCAGATAACAAGCCGATGGGGCCTTGGCGCAATCACATTTGAAAAGGACGAGCACCGCACAGAGTTTAACGTCTCATACAGAAATGTAGATGACACCTTCGATTTCTTGCCGGGCACGCTTCCTCCCAACGAGCACACCACCGATCAGTTGTTCCTGAACCTGTCGCACCAGGTTGAGTTTAGCGGAGAATCAATATCAAATCAATTTAATTATATCCGGCTAATGGCTGGCGGGCAGTATCTGGACAAGCAGATTGAGAGCACAGACCGCGGAAACCACGAAACTGACATGGGCGGCATTTACACTATCGGTCAGTTTAGCTGGTTAAACGGACTGAATATCACGGCAAGTGCCAGGCTTCAGTTCGACAGTATTGCATCCACGGAGTTCCTGCCACAGATGAGCGCGTCTTACAATGTTGGTGATGTCACATTCCGAAGTTCGGCCGGACGAGCCATTCGAGTGGGTGATTTTACGGAGCGCTATATTTCATCACAGATTCCCAACCTTGCCCCCGGCCGAAATATTGGAAACCCCGATCTGCGGCCCGAACGCTCCTGGACTATTGATGCCGGGTTTGACTGGCGACCGGGCAATCAGCTTAAAATTTCACCCACGCTGTTTTACAGGGCGTCGAGCAACCTGATAGACTACGCACTGACTAACTCAAACAGCATCACAAACGCCAACAACCTACTACCTGATGAAGAGTACTTCTATGCTTTAAATATTGAGCAGAGCAGTGTTGTTGGAGTTGAGCTTGTGTCTGACGCTACCCACAATTTTAACAATAGCCGGTCAGCCGGCCTTCAGGTTGGTTACACCTACATCCGCACCCAAAGCGATGGTAATTCGCCATCAAAATATATCTCCAATCATCCAAAACATCAGGTCAATTTAGGTCTTAGTTTCTCAACACGCTGGGGATCGATCCACTCAGAAAACAGCTACAGGGTTAGAACCGAAGAGTCTGCTGAACTGATAGATGGTGAGGTGCCTTCCGGGTACTTTATATCAGATCTGAACATTCAGGCGTCGCCCGGATGGTCTCCTGCCACTCTTTACCTGAAAGTTATGAATTTGACCGACACTCAGTATCAGGAAATACTTGGTGCACCCATGCCGGGCCGATGGGTGCTGGGGGGAATGAGGCTGAGTTTTTAAAAGCGCACGAAACGAACTTAAGTTAGCTCAATTATCTTGTAGACTTTTAAATTAAAAAAAGAGTGTAACATTTCATGCTAATTTTCGAACCAATTTACCGGCCTTAGGTCGGTTTTTTCAATCGAATTTTCGGCGATTTTAAAATCTTCATCAATTCTATATTCGGAAACTTATAACCTGATCATATTTACTATGAAGCACCTGCTAGCTTATGTTTTCCTATTCCTGATTACAGCTATCACCCTCACTCAACCTGCTAAAGCTCAGCAGCAAATCGATACAGAAAAGCTCGATCGGTTTTTCACTCAGCTGGAAGAGAATGATCGCTTCATGGGATCCATTGCCGTTCTTTCAGGGGACGAAATCGTGTTTGAAGAAGCGTACGGAATAATTTCTTCTGATGGAATTCCAGCAACTCAGGAATCTGTCTACAGAATTGGATCCATCACAAAAAGTTATACGGCTGTCATGATCATGCAGCTCATTGAACAGGGCAAACTGTCTCTCAGCACAACGCTTGACACATTTTTCCCGGACGTACCAAACGCTGATCGAATTACTATCGAACAGCTGCTGCGGCACAAATCCGGTATTGTGAACATCACCAATCTCCCCGACTACACGACCTATTTCACTGAAGAGACATCACGGGAAGAGATGCTGAACCGCATTCAATCGGCGGGGACATCGTTTGAACCAGGGGGAAACACTGAATACAGTAACAGCGGCTATATTCTTCTCGGTTACATTATTGAAGATATATCCGGGCAATCATATGCTGAAGCTCTTCAGAAAATGATCGTTGAGCCGCTTGGACTTACTTCAACCTACTTCGGGTCAGGGATCGATCCTGACCGGAATGAAGCAGACTCATTTGCCTTTCAACAGGGCGACTGGCAGCCGGCCTCACGTACCAACATGCAGATTCCACATGGCGCCGGGGCTATCGTATCAACAGCTGAGGAAGTTGCCCTTTTCTATCATGGGTTATTCGATGGCAAACTTTTATCTGTTGAATCTCTTGAACAGATGAGATCATTTGAGGGGCCATTTGGCCTTGGGTTGATCCGCTTCCCGTTTGGCAACAGAACGCTGATTGGCCACAATGGAGGCATTGACGGGTACAGTTCAAATGCAGCCCACTACGCCGAGAATGATCTTACGTTTGCAGTTTTAGGTAACGGGATTAACTATACATTCAACGACATCCTCATCGGGCTGCTAAGCATTTCATTTGGCAACGAATATGAGATACCGTCATTCGAAGAGCGAACTGCCATCAACCCCGAACCGAGCGAACTTGAAAAATATACCGGCACCTACAGCTCCCCAAACTTTCCGCTGGACATTGTTCTGTTTGTGGAAGGAAACAACCTGATGGCTCAGGCAACAGGTCAGGGAGCGTTCCCTCTCACCGTTTATAATGAGCAGGTCATGGCATTTGAACAAGCGGGCATAGAACTGGCGTTTGGAAATCCCGTTGACGGACAGTACCGCGGTTTTCAATTTACACAAGCCGGGCAGCAGTTTGAATTTACGCTTCAAGAGGATTCGGAATAAACATCATACTTTATCAATCACCCGGAAACTTTCCGGACCGTACTGAAAAAGAAGATCAAGAACGCAACAGAAGGGTTCGAACCCCTCGAAATGCTGTCGGTATTCCGGGTGCAAAAAAGGCAGCTCACTCTTGTTTTTCCCCTGGCGCTGATAATGCCGGGCGTTGTGTTCCTGATAATAATCACCACCATCCATAAGGACCTGCAGACGGTCGGGATCAGAGTCATAATCAGTTATTTTACTGCTCAGCAAAAACTTCGGCCTTATCTCATCTGTGATCTCTAAAAATTCAAATAATCTACCTTTGAGATAGTCGCTGAATTGGGTTAAGAACTCAAAATTTTTCCCATCATTAAAAATCGACGCAATCTCGGGCTCATAGAAATCATAGTAAACACTGTTGCTATAGTTGAATTTCAGTGACCGGAGGATGGGATCCACCCAGTTTTTACCCTGATTAATTCGAACCTTGCGAATCTCTTTCTTCTTATCTCCGCTTTCGACAGGAATATTCAGGTAGTCTGTTCCTTCCGGTGTTCGAATCACCGCGCGATGTGTTCGCCCCTTGCGAGACCAGATCTCGCTATCCTGAACTACAACTCTGTCTGCAGCCTTCATCAGGGCGATGTCCTGCAGATCCGGGATTAAAAGCGGCTGAAGAATTGCAAAAGCCATGGATTGGATTGAGGATTAATTCAACACTCAAGACAAAAATTAAAGACAATAGTTACCAGCTTCACGTCAATTCTCAAATGTCGGGAGGCCTGCCAGATTTTGCCGAGCTATTCATTTAATTAAACTTAAAAGCTGCTAAGACCCGGGAGGTATTTTATGACAGATCACGATTGACTGACCACTAGTTTGCAGACCAGTGACTATTGCTTGTGAACTATTACATCACGCCTTACTAAGCTCTGGCTTTTCGGGATCCTCCCCAAAAAATTTCAGAATCAGGTACAGGATTACAAGTCCTGCAAGGATTCCCCATGCGGGGTGAATGAAATTGAGTGATGCGGGAATTTCTCCTACGATCATTGCTACTGCGGCAACAACAAGCGCATATGGAAGCTGTGTTCTAACATGATCAATAAGATCGCAGGCGGATGACATCGAGCTCAGAACCGTTGTGTCAGAGATAGGGGAGCAGTGATCGCCAAACACCGCGCCGGCCATGACTGAACTAATGGCCCCCAATAGGATTCCGTAATTTTCTCCTCCGGCAAATCCCACACCAGCTCCCATCGCTATTGAGAGCGGCACCACTACCGGAAAGAGGATCGCCATGGTTCCCCAGGATGTCCCGGTTGAAAATGCTGTAATGGCTGCAATGAAGAAAACGAGTCCGGGAAGAAGTGAGAGCGGGAGTGAATCCTGCAGCATTGAAGCAAGATAGCTACCTGTTCCAATCTCCTGAGTAACGCCTCCAAGCCCCCAGGCAAGAATCAAAATAATAACGGCTATCAGCATCGATTGCATGCCGCCAACCCACGATTCCAGTGCCTGATTAAGAGTAAGAATTTTTTGAGTTACAGCCAGCCCGATTGCAACTAAACTACCTGTAAAAGACGCCCATAAAAGCGCATCAAATGGGTTTGCATTCCCGATAATTGCTGTGAGGCCACTTTCGTCGGGACCCATGCCCGCTACCCCTGTGGTGTAAAGGCTATAAAGAGCCACCATAATCACAGATATGACCGGAAGGGCGGCGTTGTACCATCGTCTTGGCTTATCTTTTATCGGCTGAAGCGTTTCGAGGCTTGTATCAGTAGCGGGCATAGACCCTTCGCGAATAACCCCGTTTCCCGACGCAGCCCGACGTTCGGCATCCAGCATGGGACCAAATTCACGCTTCATTAAGATTGTCATCAGAACAAAAGCCAGCGCTAAAATAGGATAAAAAAGATAGGGAAGGGAGTGCAGAAAAATGATAAACGCATTATCGGCTCCAGCCATTAGCTGAGTTGCAAGAGCTGCATCTTCTGTTGTTGCCGCAAGGCCAGAGAGCGCATTTTGAATTTGAGTAATTTCAAACCCAATCCATGTGGTAATCACGGCACTCACTGCAAGCGGTGCTGCAGTTGAATCCACAATGTAAGATAGCTTTTCCCGTGAAATATTGAGCCGGTCTGTCATGGGACGAAGCGCATTACCGCGAATAAGTGTATTTGCGTAGTCATCAAAAAAGATAGCAAGCGCCGATGCCCAGGCAAACAACTGTCCTTTTTTACGATTGGTCGCAAACTTACCAAGCACATCAACCACGCCTTGTGTTCCCCCGCTGCGAGACATTACACCCACCATACCGCCAAGCAACATGCTGAATACGATAATTGCAATATGATCTGCGTTTACGAGCGAGTCGGTCAAAAGAGCCAACGATTGTGTAGTGCCATCTATCGGATTAAAGCCGACCAGAAAAAGGGCTCCAATCCATATTCCCGAAAAGAGGGAGAGTATCACCTCGCGGGTTGTGAGGGCGAGACCAATGGCAACGAGTGGCGGCAGGAGACTAACCCATGTACCGTAGACTCCGCCAGATTCCCCATTGGCGGCTGCCTGTGCAAACAGATCACCCCACCCTAAAATTAAAAATGTAGCCACCATCAGGCCGGCAAAAACGATCCACTTCTTTGCATTCATCATCAATATTTGGAATTGGTTAACGCGCAGATAATAAAGGCATACCTGCTTTATTTAAACAAACATTGTTTAGTACAGCCTTGAAAATACAAGCATTGTCATTAAATACAATTTCCAATTCAGGTTTGTCCTGATAATTCGATACTTTTTTAGTAGATACTCGATTGCAATTCTACTTTTTGATATGTTTCTGTTCACAAAAAACCAAGGATATCGGGCGATAATGGTGAAAGGCAAAAATAATCGTAAGTTTTTAAGCAGGCGGAAGAAACTTGCCAATGAAGTAAAAACAAAAGGAATAAAAGACCACAGGGTTTTACAGGCTATTGAGGGAATTCCGCGCCATTTATTTGTAGATTCAGCACTTGAAAACCGGGCCTATGAAGATAGTGCTCTTCCCATCGGGTGCGGCCAAACAATTTCACAGCCCTATACGGTTGCCGCTCAAACCGAACAACTTAATGTCCAGGAAGGTGACAAGGTCCTTGAGATTGGTACCGGATCGGGATATCAGGCAGCCATTCTTTGCTTTATGGGAGCCGATGTCTATAGTGTTGAGCGACATGAACCCCTCTATTTAAAAGCCCGGGAAAGGCTTAAAGAGCTTGGATACCGCCCTCAGCTAAAGTACGGTGACGGCACTCTCGGCTGGTCGGCGTATGCACCGTACAATAAAATTGTAGTAACAGCGGGGGCACCGGTTGTTCCCGAGGATCTGGTGTCGCAGCTTACGGTAGGGGGCATTTTACTTGTCCCTGTAGGTGAGCAGGACGTACAAACAATGACAAAAATCACTCGAACCGGGGAAGACTCGTTTGAGCAGGAGCAGCTGAGTCAGTTTAAATTTGTTCCGCTTATAGGTAAGAAAGGGTGGGACTAATTATGTCGGGTCTGCGGTACTGAACGACCACTCTTTAAACCGGGGATCTTTTTCAAAGTTCTGCACAGCATCCCGACCGTGAATAACCACCCAGTAAAGAGCAGTATCATTGCAGAATGGGCATCAACTGCGGATAGTACCGATTGACCAACTGTTTCTATTAGACTTATTCCCGCACTGTCGATACCTGCAGCAACCAAAAACATCAAAATGACAGTCACTGCCAGAAGTAGCATTCCTTTTCTTAATGACTTACGCATAATCTAAATACCTCATATCACTCTTTGAATAGCAGACAAGAATTATACTAATTAAATCTGCCTGCTCAAACTTTTGTTTACCTGTTACACTTGACTTTTAAATTGATATTTGAACACTTATAGTGGGGTAGAAACCGGGCAGCTTGCGGTTCGTTAATTTATAGCCAGTTACGCCCTCATCATCCAGCAGAGGCTGCAGAAACCGATCGATTGGATTTCTACGGTTCAAAATATTTATAAGATCAAGACGCAATTCCAGCTTAGCCAACCCAATATCAGGGCGGTATGCTACCGTGAGATCTACCTGGCTGAAATGAGGCAGCTGATCATCGTTTGGCGAACTGAAATCAAACGCCATAAGAGATTCCCGCTCTGACGCCTGTAAATAATTGTAGTATGAATCCCGGAAGGCCCAGGTCCGCCCCCATATCCCCTGCCACTTCCCGATCAGGGTGAGGTCGGACGTCACACTCCAAATCGCACGCAATTGCCCCCGATGCGGATCATTCCAGGGAGCGTTGACCGATCCCCCGAACTGAGTCTCCATATCGATTGACGTGTAGCTAAAATCGTAGCCCGCAATAAATTTCAGCCTTGAATTAAGCAGTGTTCTCTGATACCTAATTCCAATGCCTGACGCTCTCATCGCCGTTGTTTCCGCAAATATATCTACACCGGGCTCATCGTCAGTGTTAATGCGTTGCCGATATGAGGTGATGGAAGTTACAGGCTGCCATTTAATATAGCCCTCAATTCGCAGCGAACTTTTATCGGATGGTTCGATATACATTGATCCCATCAGGTGGTATGCTTTTGGAATCGGAAGTGTGCCGGCATGAGACCATACAGAGAATGTAGGGACAACAGATGTGGCACCACTGTTTGAGATTCTATATTCGTTAATGAACTGGCGGTAGAGTCCCCCCGATATTTTAGCTGACCAATAACCAATACCGGTACTCGGACGATCGATCTGCAGGGACATTCTGGGTTCCGGATACACACGGCGAGTACCATCGAGATAGGTAAACCTGCTGCCCGCTTTGATGTGCCAATACCGGCCAAATCGAAAACTTCCGGATGTAAATGCACTGAGCATGGAAGACTCCACATCCGAAAGAGCCGTTAGATTTTCGCCTTCACCGTTATCCACTGACGAACTCACTCGGTCAAACTGAAGGCCGCCCTCCAGTTCCACCCTTGGACTGATGCTATAGCTCCCGTCAGATTTGATGATGAGGTGTTCGATATTATTTCCTTCAACTTGAGATGGAAGCTCAACACGGCCGAGCTGAAACCCATCTGATTCAGGCGACACGGAGGAGGTGCTAAATGATGAAAACCTGGTGGGTATTCCAAACCCAAGGTCGCTTTTATGACTGAACTCTGACCGGGTATAGCTTACCTGAGTGTCTATACCCAAGCGCGGAGTCGGCAGACTGTTCCAGCTTAACTGTGCCATTTGGTTATTCCATATATATGACTCTGCTGCATATAGATACGGTTCAATATCCCGGCCGGGAAGAGAACGGTTCAGAACAGCAGTATCGAGGCTATTTCCTGAATCGTAAACTGAAAGATGGACCGTGTTATAGGTATTTGGCTTGAAACGAACGGCGGTATGGAAATCATGGAAAGAGAGATCCGACTCATGATTAAAAGGAGCATAGAACTCCGCATTCTCTTGAATATCGGCTACCCTGTTTGTGATTAGCGGATCTATTATATCCCATTCCCGGAGAGTTTCTTCCAGGACAGGATCACGATATACACCCCAAATATTTGTCCTGAGAGCGCTCATCACCGAGATTGACGACTCATCTTTCAACGAATATGAAACGTCTCCCCTGAGATTCAGGCTCAAAGGATCGGCCTGCAGCAGAATTTGCTTCTGACCTTTAACAGGGAGGTCATGAGCCATATCGATCAGACCCGCAATTTGACTGCCCTTACGGACATCATATCCCGCACGCTGTACTTCTAATGTGCCAATTGCATACGGGCTAAATGAACTAGCCAAACGGCCGATGGCGTATGGATTATAGACAGGTGCTCCATCAAGTAACACGCGATGCTCGCTCTCCTGCCCCCCCTGAAGATTTATATCGTTCATCGGCAGACCGCTTTGTATCCCGGGAATAATGGCAAGGTCCTGAACAAGACCGGTGCTCCATTCATAAAAACCGGTTTCGGAACCGTTCCCCCCTTGCTTCATTTCAAATCTCTGAATTTGAGGGCGGTGTGATTCCACTACAATAGGCGCTACATCTACCGGCCTCTGCTTCAGCTCTATGCTTTGATGTACGTGTTGGCCAGCCGGTATTCTAATCTGTTTCGTGACCGCCTGATATCCCACAAAACTGAAAATCAGGGTATGATCACCGCTTAACAAACGGTTCACTGAAAACTGCCCCATCTGCCCTGCACTGGTCCCGCCGGCGGCATCTGCAAACATAACAGTTGCTCCCGGAAGAGGCTCTCCTGTTCGGCTGTCTACTATTATTCCAGAGAGTGTGCCGTATGCCGGGGCACCTTCTGACCGACGAATAATCACGAGGGTTCCCGATGAGAGCGTGATATAGTCGAGGTTGCGATCACCGAGAATAAGCCTGAGCACATCTGTAATCCCCTGATCCTCAATACGCTTAAAAACCAGTTCACCCCTGACCAGTTCGGGATCATACACAAGGTTAATCCCGGTATCCCGTACGATTCTATCGAGCACCTTCTCCAGCGACTCGCCGCGAAAATCGTAGCTCACCTTTTTTTCATTCACAACCTGTGCCTCTGCCCGATCGGCCATCAAACCGCCAAGCACCAGTAAAACCAAAATATGACAGATAGTGGATGCTTTCACGTTAGTATACCCTGTAACCGTTCGCAGTTTTCGAGTAGCTCAGGCCGGCCACTGTACAGATATCATTCAGCAGGGATTCCGGGCTGCCTACCTCGCCATAATACCCTGTAAGCGTTTCAGTGGCCACATCCCGGTTTTGAAGTTCAATCGTTAGATTAAAACGGCGCTCAACTTCTCTGAAAATCTGCTGAAGAGATTCTTCATAGAAAATAAACTTGCGCTCTCTCCAGCCGGTCACACGTTCCATGTCTACTTCTGAGGGATCCTCAGGTAAGTTCAGGCCTGTATGCCATCGACTCTGGTTTTTTTCTTGCAGTATCACCGCGTTCAGGGCATACTGCTGAGGGTAAAATTTCACGGTTCCCTCTTCAACTGCTACATCGGTTTCATTTAGCGGATGATCTGACCAGGACCTTACATTAAAAGAAGTTCCAAGTACTTCGGTTACAGTTCCATTTGCTGCTACCCTAAACGGCTTGTCACTTGTTTCTACATCAAAATATGCTTCTCCGTTTAATGAGAGATTTCGGTTGGTTATACCGAAGAGCCTGTTAAACTGTACGATAGAACCACTGTTCAATTCGGCAGTTGACCCGTCGGGCAATGACACAACAGCCATTTCGCCGAGCGGTGCTTCAACCGACTGAGGAATAAGAAAAAAAGCTGCCCCGATAACAATCAGTGCCACAGCAGCGGCAGCCAGCCGACCGTATGTATAAATATATCCTGCAATCCGATCTGTTTTATCTTTGAAGTCCATACGGATATGAAGGTCGGCAAGAGCGCGGTCCGTTTCATCCGTTGATACGTGTTCAGCAGCTAAGCCATCGGCTTCAACGGCCTGCCATATCTCTTTGATCCGTCCTCTTTCACCCTCATCAAACGAAAGCAGCACGTCGCGCGGGATATTCTTATCTGGTGATTCAGATGTTTTATCAGCCATTCTATTCAATCTTAAATGTTGTCCTCATACTGTGCATATCGATCTCGTAACGAACTCAGGGCTGCTACAATATGGTTATTCACCGTTTTGGGTGATACGTTCATAACATCAGCAATCTCATCATGATCTAACCCATCGAAACGACTAAGACAGAAAGCTTCTTTCTGTCGGTTGGGCAGCTGATCAATCCATATACTCATTACTTTTCCAAGTCTTGAACTTTCATTTTCATCCTCTGTATACTCTTCCGGAGGCTGATTTCTCTGCTGATCACGGGCAAGCTCATGGTTCACATCAACACCTGAATGATCTCTGATCTCATTCAGTGCCCGGTTTCGAACCATCATATAAAGATAACTTTTCAGAGAACGGGAAGGGTCAATCCGTTGCCGTGTTTGCCACAGTGATACAAAACAATCCTGCACAATATCCTTCGACGCTGTTCTGTTGTGCACATATCTCAATGAAAAACGCACCAGTACAGGATAAAAAGAACGGAACAGCTCATCGAATGCCCGTTGATCGGACCTGCGGATACCTCCGGCCCATTCACTAAATTGTTGTTCGGTTGGTTTCTTCATGAAGCTGATCTGTTCTTTATACACCTTCGGCTTGCTGCCTACCTATTCTATTCAGAAAAATATTTAAAAAATGCCTGTCCGCTCTCTTTATTAAAATGTGAGTATGTTCCTTTTATTATTTTTTTTACATAAACCTACAGCGTAAAAAATCATAAGTGGTTGTTAACAAATATTTTATATAGATAGAATATCGTCGCATGTAATGATTCAAACCGGGAACACTCAGGTATAAACCTATGTTGGATTACTAATTCAAGCATTCTTTTTATACAGAATTCTTAACCCTAATTTAATTTTAAAATAATGAAAACTCTTAAAATAGCATTAGTTGCTTTCGCATCCGCTGCCTTGCTTGCCATGGCGCCAATTGCGAATCAAAACACTGAAAAAGATCACAATCACCACAACATAGTTGAGCTGGCATCTGACACAGATAATCTCTCAACTCTAGTTGCAGCTGTTCAGGCTGCGGGACTTGTTGAGACACTTTCAGGGGAAGGTCCTTTCACTGTATTTGCTCCTACAAACGAAGCATTTGCTGCTCTGCCAGAAGGTACAGTAGAAAGTTTATTGCAGCCTGAAAATCGCGACATGCTTGTTAAAATTCTTACATACCATGTTGTAGCAGGTAAAGTAATGTCAACTGATCTCAGCGATGGAATGATGGCAGAAACTGTTGAAGGCAGCCAAATCACAGTATCAATTTCTGATGCTGGTGTATCTATAAACGATGCATCTGTTGTTGCTGCAGATGTTGAAGCCAGTAATGGTGTTGTGCATCTCATTGACTCAGTCATTATGCCTCCCGAAGAAGAGTCTTCAAGCTACTAAGTTTAATACTTAGCAATAACGATTTTAAAAGCTGCGTCTTCAGGCGCAGCTTTTTTTATATCTATGATATTCATCCCTTCACGTTTCAGCAGTTAAAATATTTCGGTTTGTTCACCTCGCTCATCAATTGCTGATTATACTTTATGATAATTTTTTATCCAGCTGATATCAACACGCATGATTTAGGCAACTGAACGTTCATGGCGGCACAACGTATAAACCGGAATTCCATTCTAAGATATAAAAAAAGGACACTGAGGTTGTCTAAAAAGGGCGTTCGTTAAGGCATTTCACTTCTTATAACGTCATGCCCGCCAGGGCGTGGTATCTCCTACCTTTGCAACGATGGGAGATCCCGCATCTCCCGGGGAAATCCCTACTATTGTGCCATATGGCACTAACGTTGGGGGAGTGCGGGATGACGCCCTTTTAGACACTTTCAAGCTCATTAATCGACACATTATGAATCGAACTCAGGTTATAAAGGGACTAAGTACTAAGCACAAAGCTCTCTTCGATCTCTTCTATGCAGAACAGGTTAAGGCTTCCGCCGATTTTAATGATCTCATCAATCCCATTACCGTTTGATTGAGCATCACTAACCTAAATTAATGGTCCGGTCACAACCATCTGAAATGACGATGGGGAGTCAGTCCCGGAAATGATTGAATCGGGAAAAACAGATAGTTCAATTTTACAGAACTGTTACTTTTAGTTGCTAAACGTCATGAGTGGATAAAAAAGCACAAATAAATACTCCTGCCGAAGTCCACTGTATTCACGGGGAAAAGAGGCCTATTCCAATTACCCGTTATTTTATGCTGTCAAGATCAATTTTTCATAGGTGTAAAAGATATTTAAACAGGTAGCAGAACTGAGCCGCCTGAATATAGGAGAATACTGAGTACAATCTCTTTCAATCACTCTCTGAATATCTATCCCATCATTTGAAAAAATAAAAAGCCGTGCCTCTGATGAGACACGGCTTTTTATACAATTTTATGAAAAAAGGGCTTCGTTATGAAGGGTCCAATATATTTTCAATCCGTCGGTCCACATCGTTCAGATGAACTTTCGTGGCACGATCATTTGTACGGGCCGCTGCCCTGACAGCACTTGTCTGCAGATTTTCGAGCTGTTCGCGAACCATAGGACGTATATCCGACTGACTGACATTAACTTGTGTCCATCCGATACGTTCTCTGAAGCGAGCCGGGATCGTTGGCAGTTCATCCGTCATCAGATCTTCAAGACGCTCAATATATGCACGCTGAAGATTTCGACGATACACGTTTATTGCTGATCCATCGGACAGTTCTGACCAAACTGATGCCTGAACATCATCCATAAATTCATAGGGTGAGTATGACACATCTGAACGTATATCGTATTCAATCAAACGGGCCAGACGCTGCGGATCGAGAATATTATTGAGTACTCTTGCCTGCACGCCCCGGAAGGTATCCACAAAGTCCGCCTGATTTATACGCCCAAGAATATCTTCGTTGTATGCCCAGGTTGGAGGTGTAAAAGCGTGTGTGCCCAAAAAGCTCATAGCGCGCCGCTGGTCTTCAACCGGAACAGGACTGTAAACAACACCATCCTGTTCGAATGTTTTGTGGTCTTCATACACACCGGCAATATTCGATGCTACGTGCCCCATATAGCGGCCCCATTGGGAAATGACATTGCCGTAAAGCTCCTGCAAATTTTCGAAATTCTCACCGTCTTCTTCAATCCAATCAATAAGATTGTCTGTGATTACCTGAAGATTTGCAAGGCCGTATTCACTTGCGCGCATTGCGTCATTTCCGAGGTCTTCATTTTGAGATCGCGGATCAATCTTAGATGATGTTTGGCGGCCGTAAAAATATGCAGGATCATCTGCCCGCTCGAGTACCCATTCATCCAGAGTCTCACGCTGTTCCTCAACAGATGTATCACCAAACCAGGTATAGCCCCACTTTACAGCCCATTTATCGTACTCTCCAACCCGTGGGTGGAAGTTTGTAACGCCATCACCGGGCTGAGCCACATAGTTAAAACGGGCGTAGTCCATGATGGATGGTGCTGTACCGTGAGTATCGGTAAATGTTGGCGATCTGAGGGAATCTACCGGTGTGGCATAACTTGAACCGAAGTTGTGCGGCAGACCCAGTGTATGTCCCACCTCGTGTGCTGAGACAAATCGTATAAGCTCACCCATCACTTCATCCCGCATATCAACCGAACGCGCTTCAGGGTTGGCGGCAGCAGTCTGTATGAAATACCAGTTGCGAAGCAGGTTTGCTACGTTATGAAACCAGCCGATGCTGGATGTCAGAATTTGACCTGACCGCGGGTCGTGAACATGCGGCCCATATGCGTTCTGAGTTGGAGACGCAAAATAGCGAATCATTGAGTTCCGTATATCTTCAGGACTGAAATCAGGATCTTCCTCAGGTGTCGGCTCCATTTTGCCGATGATAGCATTTTTAAATCCGGCGGCTTCAAAGGCAACCTGCCAGTCGTTTACACCCTGGATCAAATGCTCCCGATACCGTTCGGGGGTGGCTCTGTCTATATAAAATACAATCGGCTCTATCGGCTCTACCAGCTCCCCGTTCATATAGGCCTCTTTATCTGTCGGAACAAGATTCCACCGGGTAATATCCTGTGTAGTTTCTGCACGGTGAACATCGAGTCCATAATCCCGTTTTGTGACGCTGAAATAGCCGACACGCTGGTCGTACTTACGCGACTGAACCGGCACTTTACTCATCAAAATCATACTGTGATTGATTTCAAGAGATATTGTTCCGGTTGATGAATTAGACGGCGGACTGGTTGCTTCGTAGGTCAGAAGATGGCGTGCTTCAATATTCTCCGGAAAACTTTTAACACTTTCAATAAACGTTCTGCTGCCATCCAGACGGCGCACCTGGTATTCCCGGCGCTCTCCCTGATCAAGGCCGAGGGCCGGTACATCTGATTCAAAGAGGTCTGTGACTTCAATAACAGTTCCGGTTGAATCTTCATTAAGCGCTTTAATTTCAAACGTCATAATGATAGGCTCAAAATTTGAATTCTGTACTGCTTCATAAATAGGAAGCGTGTCGCTTGCCGTATTTTCAAATGATACGCGTCTTAAAAGGATATCATCCTGCCGGCGCTCCCAGCGAAGCACCTGATTGCCGAAGCGTTCTCCACCGTAGCCAATGCCATCCGCAGTTTTGGAAATTCTGGACACCATGAGCATCTCGCGGCCTAACAGTGTATCCGGAATTTCATAAAAGAATGAGCCGTCATCTT
>Ga0307966_1001292_pt1 | contig 19836 bp, 19 predicted proteins | sample OrgLakmetagen646_FD_203141 | JGI IMG/M metagenome (GOLD analysis project Ga0307966, IMG submission 203141) | Saline water microbial communities from Organic Lake, Antarctica - #646 | ecosystem: Environmental > Aquatic > Non-marine Saline and Alkaline > Saline | place: Antarctica: Organic Lake... | reverse complement strand
ATCTATACAACCGAGGAAACTCGAGGCAAGCTATCTTCCTGAATGATGCTGATTACGCTCGCTTTAGTGCACTGCTGTATTTAGCTAATGGTACTAATTCTTTTGAGTTTCGCGAACTTGCCAGTGACGCCTTGTTTGATTTTAACCGAGGTGAACAGCTGGTGGCCATCGGGGCGTATTGCTTGATGCCAAACCACTTTCATATCTTGGTTACTCCGTTGATTGAGGGAGGAGTAGCTACATTTATGAGAAAACTGGCGACGGGATACTCTATGTATTTTAATAAGAAACACCATAGAACAGGTTCTTTGTTTGAGGGTAGATTTAAGTCTGAACATGTAAATAACGATAACCATCTTAAGTATTTATTTTCCTATATTCACTTAAACCCTGTGAAGTTGATTCAGAGTAAGTGGCAGCAAGAGGGGATTAAAGATACAGAAGTGGTATTGCAGTACCTTCAAGACTTCAGACACTCAAGCTATGTCGACAATGACAAAATTCGGCCAGAATCGGTAATCCTAAATCGATCTAAATTCCCAGAGTACTTTAGCAATAAAAAAGCCTATGATACCGAAATGAAAGAATGGCTATCACTCAAGGAGACTGACCCGAAGGACCAGCCCTGACCCACTGACCCGGAGGACCGGCCTCCGGACATACAAAGACAGCTAGACTTCCCCGAAGGCCCGTCCTTCGGTGGTTTGATACATCCAGCTTTCCCCTGTAATATACTGAGTATATGAATACATTTACAATCAAGCTGGGGAGTTTTATCGCGCTAATAGCCTTGACCATTCCGACCGGAGCGCAGGCCTACCGGTTTGTTGAGAGTAGCTCAGTCCAGATCACCGACACGACCTATCTACTGACCCACACCTATACCGCCGGTTTTCTCAATGAAAACGTGCAAACACCGATTGTGGCGACATCAGACTACGAGGCCCAAGGGGAGTATCCCCGAGTTGGCTTTTCAATTGAGGGGGTCAGTGAAGCTGCCTTGCAAGGAGCCATAGTGAATTCGCTGGTACTGAGTAACGCGTTAATTGTAGATAACAGATACCAGACAATGGCAGGTAAAAGAGACACTTTTACCTTAGTTGCATTGGTAACCATGCAAAACTCTATCAGTACCACAAATAACCCCGCACTTTTAGTGCAACAGCTACCTTTTAGCTACACGCAAAATGGAGAAGAAAAGACTGGTTCATACAACTTAGAAGTCACTCCCGAAGAAGATGAAATCGTCATCAGTGTAGGGAAGTAAGACAACATAAAGATGAGACGCCGGGTTTTTATTTTAAGGAACCCAGATAGTGTGGTTTAATGACTTTATTCATGATAAAGAATTCTGCTTTACTAAAGATGGGCATACTAGCCCTCAGTGCCTCTCTCTTGCTAGCCTCTGGGATTTATGGTGTCTACAAATACAGTCAGGTTGAAGGTGCGAAGGGTGTGAAGGTGCGAAGGGTGTGAAGGTGCGAAGGGTGGCCCTTCGCACATGATACAATCTGCCTATGAGCACTCGCTTGTTTCAGTTCGCACCTGGTGAGTTTTATCATATTTATAATCGCGGGGTTGAAAAAAGGACTATCTTTCTTGATCAGTTCGACTATCGCCGATTTACTGAGTTGCTATACGCTGCCAATACTAATCACTCAACTGACTTGCGTAGTATTTCCCGCCAGCACGACTGGATTTATGATTGGGATAGAGGTGAGTCCTTGGTGGCCATCGGTGCCTATTGCCTGATGCCGAACCATTACCATATGCTACTCACACCACTCGTTGATAAGGGCGTCAGTCTATTTATGAATAAGCTCGGAACGAGCTACTCAATGTATTTTAATAGACGCTATAATCGTACCAGTGCTCTCTTTGAAGGCAAATTCAAAGCCAAACATGCAACAACCGATGAGTACCTAAAGTATCTGTATTCGTATATTCATCTAAATCCGGTGAAACTTATGCAGCCAGACTGGAAAGAGCAGGGTATCCAAGAACCCATCGCTGCCTTCAAATATGCACAATCCTATCAGTACTCGAGTCTGCAAGATATGCAAAGTCACAGTCGCCCCGCTGCCGCCATAGTCGATACCACACTTTTCCCTGAGTATTTCCCTACCGCTGCAGCTCAGCAATCCGAGCTACTCAGTTGGCTGCACTACGATGACGGAGTAGTTGAATAAGCGAAGGGCCACCCTTTGTAAAACATAAGAAGTGCGAAGGGTGGCCCTTCGCACGCGCAATCCCAGCCTGCCTTTTTACAAACCCAACCCCTTATGATATAAGAATCACAGACCGTGCAGACATAAAAAGAAGGGAATCAGATGGCATATGACGGAGTAGCTGTCAGGCGGCAGGCTGAACGACTCGACTCTGAGACTGAACGTGCTTTGGTATGTGAGTGGCAAGAGTGTGGCGATGTAGCAGCGATGCATCGTCTGGTCATCGCGCACATGCCCTTGGCGTTAGGGAGAGCAGCAAAAATGCGTCGTGCTGGTATAGAGCAGGACGACCTGCAACAAGAGGCGATGCTTGGCATCATCAAGGCAGCTGGCAGGTTTAGTCACAGCCACGGGAATCGTTTCGCTGCGTATGCACAGGGGTGGGTTGGCAGCTCGCTGCAAGACCGTTTGATGCGCGACACGTTTGTGGTCCGAACAGCTTCGAAGCAATACAAGCAGTTGTTTTTCCAAATGTCCAAGCTGCAGAGTCAGATTGAAAGTGCAGCAATGGCCCGGGGTGAGCGACTGACACAGTACGAAGTCTGTCAGGAAATTGCTCGTAGACTCAACATGAGCGTGGCGTACGTCGTAGAAATAAATGGTCGGCTCTCCGAGCCGGACCAGTCACTAAACGCACCAATGTCCACTGAAGTAGAGGGAGAAACCTGGCTCGATGCACTGGCTGACCCTAGTCCACAGGCTGCTGAGTTGCATGAGGCACGGTGTAATACCGAAAATCTACGTGCCTACTTGATATCTGCGATGGAAGTCCTTGATGAAAGGGAGTTCTATATTGTGTGTGAGTATAAAGTTCGTGAACAGAAACGAACTTTCCGTGAAATAGGTGAAGAGCTTAAGATTTCATGGCAGTTCGTGAGCCAGATTTACCACAGAGCTATCAAGAAGATAAGGAAAGAGCTCTTGAGTAAGTCATTCGATGTGCGACTGTTCCTTACCTGAAAGATGTACCTTTCGTATCCCAAGCACTATCGTGCCGAACGTATTGGCCCCGACTACCATTGCTCTCGAAGCAATGGACCAGTCGGGGCTTTTTTTGGCCCAAGAATACGCCCAAGCACCCAATATGTGTCCAACTGACAGCGTCTAATACCTATCAGTTTTACCTTATCTCATACACCCCCCAATCCGCTTTGCCCGCAGAATCTACCTGATTCTGCGGGCAAAGCGTCAAACTCCCTAGGACTTTCCTGGGGAGTTTTTTGGTGTTCTGTCATATCTGATATACTGTTTTTAACATGAATCCAGATCCCAAGCAGCTAAAAAAGAAAATCTCCCAGACCCTCTTTACCAAGAGCTTCTACCAATTCCTCTTCAGCTTCGTGGGTGTGATTGCTGCCGTATTGATGATCGTGCTCATGCTCGGCGTCCAGGTAGGCCCGTAGTAGTCTTTCTACCAGCAGAGGGGGAAGTACGTAGCTTAGCATCCCACAGTGCCCGTAAGGGTATTGTGGGGTTTTTCATATACTTTAGTTACAGTATTTTTCGATGTATTATGGTGAGTACACTATGCAATACCGAAAAGTCATCGAACAGTTGGGATATTCTCCAAAAGAAGCAAAAGTCTATATGACGGCTTTGCGTCTGGGGGAAGCGTTGGTTTCAGATATTGCCCAAAAAGCGGGGATGTCCAGCAATGGTGTGCAAGCCATCGTCGACAAGCTTCACGCTGATGGTTTGATGAGTTTTTATATACTCCGCCGGTATAAATATTGGTCAGTGCAGAGTCCAGAGCGGTTGTTGACCAATCTGCACCAACGGGCAGAACTGGTCAGAACAGCCCTGCCGGCGCTCACGCAGATGCGCACCCAGGCGCGCAAGCAAGTCAGTAAGAAAAATCCGAAGCATGGCATTGGTATGATCCGTGCCTGGGCCGATAGCGCAGCACAACCTATGCTAGTGACGGATACAGACGCCATGATTTTGTACGTAAATACCCTCTGGGAACAGCAGTTTGGGTATGTGCTCGAAGAGGTGCGTGGCAAAAGTACGAAAATGTTGGTCAGTGGAAAGACACCCAAACATGTGCACCAAGCTCTGTGGCAGGCACTCGATACCGGCAATCTATTTCAGACCGATCAAGTGATTGATAAGCGGAAAGACGGAACACATTTCTCTATGTTGACTACCGTGTTTACCGTGTCTCACGGCGATGGTGATTATTTTGTGCAACTGCTGCAGCCGTTGTAGGCAGCTACTACTAATGGCATGATAAACACCGCCGGACGGCGGTTTTTTTGCCGCCGCCGACAGGTCAGTACGACCTGTCATCACTTGACGCATCGTCTGTTGAGAGTATTTTTAACTGGTTTCCTAGGCGTATTTTGTGAATTAGATAAAATATGTAGGTATAGCCTTGTGTAAAGGTAGGACAGGAGAAAATATTGTAAAAATAAATATCACATCATGCACATTACTCCCACGGTAAAAATAATTCTTGAGACTGCGCCGGCCAAGGTACTGGCTACCAAAGGCCATGAAGACATCAATGTAGTGCCGGTTTCGATGATTAAAGTCAACGAATCCAGTATCTGGTTGTTTGACTTTTTTATGGATAAAACTGCTCAGAATGCGAGAGCTAGGTCAGTGTGTGCGCTGACGGCGTGGGAAGGTGTGCAAGGAGTGCAACTCAAAGGAGATGTTACCTACGTCACTGCGGGCGAAGTATTTGCTGAAGCAGTCGCGTGGGTGCACACCCAAAACCCGGATCGAGTGGTAAGTGGGGTATTGGTTATCGTGCCGACTGCTATTTTTGATATTAGTCTCGATAGGGCGTATACTACTGCTGAGCTTGGGATAGAATAACGATATCTTTTTTACATATGTTTCAAAAATATATAGCCACTGTTTTTATCGCTCTCATTACGATTGGGGCCTTTGTTCTACCAGCGGTATCTGTCGTGGCCCAAGAGTCACAGCCGGCAGCTGAAGAGTCAGTAGTGTACATGCTCGGGCGTGATGACTGTGGTTTTTGCAAGAAGCAGGTTGAGTGGATGAATGCTGAAGGTATTCAGTATGAGTATTTAAATATCATTGAAGATGATGAAGCGGCCCGTTTGTTTGCAGCGATAGCGGAAAAACACGATGCGTCCAAAGTGACGCCGCTGACGGTAGTCGGCGAGCGGGTGATTTTGGGGTTTAATGGTCCCGACACGACCGGAGCGAGTATTCAAGCAGCTATCAAAGCCGCCGCTGATACAGATATACGAACACCACAAGAACACCTAGATCGCGCACCAGTTCAAGAAGTGCAGGTTGGGGGCGGTTGTACCGACTTGATATGTGACGTGGGCTCCGGTACCGCCACGTATATCTTTGACTTACCGTTGCTTGGTATCGTCGACCTCAAATCTTTTTCATTATTTACGCTTTCTGCGTTGTTGGGGGTGATTGATGGGTTCAACCCGTGCGCGATGTGGGTACTGATTACATTCCTGGTGCTGCTTTCGCAGGCTGGTAGTCGACGCAAGATGATCTTCCTGGCCGGATTGTTTATCGTTGCAGAAGCAGTCATGTATAACCTGATTCTCAACGTCTGGTACAAAACCTGGGACTTTGTGGCCCTCGACCAGATAGTCACACCACTGGTTGGATTTTTGGCCTTGGGCGGTGGACTATTCTTTTTGTGGCGCTGGCACAAAAACAAAAACGCTGCCTTGGTGTGTGATATCAGCAATATCGAACAACAGTCAAAAACGATTAATAAGTTCAAGGCAATCATCAATCAACCGCTTACCATTACTACTATTGGTGCCATCGTGCTGATTGCCTTCTCTGTGAATATCATTGAGTTTGCCTGTTCCATTGGTATCCCACAGGCATATACCAAAATCCTTGAACTCAATATGCTCACATTCCTCGAGCGGCAGTGGTATATCCTCATATATACAATTGGCTATATGGTCGATGACTTTATCGTGTTTGGACTGGCTATCTGGGGGTATAGCAAGCTTGAGTCACACGGACACAAGTATTCACAACTATCACTCATCATCGGCGGCGTACTGATGGTATTGCTCGGCGCGTTACTCGTATTTGCGCCTTCACTCCTCGTGCTGTAGTAGTGTCTGGCTGCCAGCATCTGGTCATTGTAAACTGGTGTCCGATTGGAGGGGTAAAATCAAACAGCTGCAGCCGGGGACAGCTTGTGGATAAAATGTGTATAGTGCTATAGTGAACACACATATGAACAGCACCCCGCATTTGAAATGGGTTGGAGTGGTCGCATTGAGCTTTTTCATGCCGTTCTCTTTCACCGCAGCGCAAAGCTGCGGTGATTTTATTTATACATATGACTATGGCGATGGTCTAGTGGAAGAGCGAGAGTCGATTGCTGATTGCTCCAACCCGTTTGGACTGTCTGATGAACCCAAGACCAGTAGTATTAATGTGGTAGTAGGGGATAACGATGTACAAAACGGCTCAGTGGTCACAGTGGCAGCTCTACCCGCCAATCTCACGATTGAAATAGACACTGTCCCTGAGGAGTATGTAGTGTTCTCTGATTTGGTTCGTCACGAGGGTGCGGATTATCAGTATTTGGCAGAATCAGTCGGCAGCGCGTTTGAATTCAGCGCCACGGGTACCTATAGCCTCGTTACTCAAGTACAAGAACCGTTCTCCGTTTCCGCCTCGCCCTCAGTGTGGCAAAGAATCCAGCAAGTCTTCATACCAGTCGCTCATGCGCAGATTATTATCGCGCCTGCCACCGAGCTGTTTGTCACCACGTTCACAGTACAAATAGCGCCACCTCAACCCACCGGCGCCTCCAGCGTACTCTTTTTACCCGGAATTCAAGCGAGTCGGTTGTACGCTGGAGAGGACATAGTGCTACCAGGCTTACCTAATAATGTAGACCGAGGAGATACATTATGGGAACAGACCAATGACAAACGGATTGCGCTGTTGGCAATGGATGAAACTGGACAGTCGGTATATGACATCTACACACAAGACGTAGTAGAAGAAATAACCGGAAGCGTCTTTGGAGCGAATATATACAAGGGTTTCTTGCAGATGCTCGAAGATCTAAAAACAGATGTTGAACCTGATACCGGAACAACAACCATCGCCAACTACCTGCCATTTGCATACGACTGGAGATACAGTGTGTTTGATGTCGCTACGCAGCCAGTCCAGTATGAGAATGATACTAAATTACTCAAAGACGAAGTAATTCGTCTCGCGGACGATTCTCATACTGAGAAAGTCACCATCGTTGCCCATTCAAATGGTGGTTTGGTAGCCAAAGCACTCTTGCACGAGTATGGTGACAACGAACTACAGGGCAAGATAGATAAGGTAGTCATGATCGGTACGCCACAGCTGGGTACACCCAAAGGGGTTAGTGCGCTGCTGCACGGGCAGGTGATGGAAGGATTTGGGGACTTCCTCACATCAGATGCGATATTGCGCGATACCATTGTGAACATGCCAGGGACGTATACGCTACTGCCGTCGGTACGCTATCTAGTTGAAGTCGCTAACGAACCGTTAGTCAAGGTAGCAGAAGGGTTTAACCTAAGGGTGTACGATGGTGTATCAACTCGGTCAGAGCTAGACACGCTGCTACTGGATACTCAGAGTGTTGTTGGAACTGCTCCGTCGATTGAAGAGCCTCTGCAGCTCAATGGCACCTTGCTCCAAAACGCTCTGGCCGAGCAGGATATTCTAGATAGTTGGCAGCCACCAGCTGGTGTCGAAGTGTATGAGGTGGCCGGCACCGGCATCCCTACACCAGCAGCCATACATTATGAAGCAGGGCCAGTGGTAACTTGTCCAAATGCAGCAGCGGTATTTTTCGGGACGCAATGTGAAGTAACCACCGGTCTGAAACCAAAACTTCAGACTACTACCAAAGGTGACAAAACCGTGGTGCTGGGTTCAGCTCGCGGTCAGTTGGGTGACAAACGGACGTTGACTGTAAATTTGGTTGAGGAAGGGGATGGAGTTTTGGCGTTTGAAAGAGAACATGCTGACTTAACAGAAAGTTCAGCTGTTCAAACCTTCGTCGAGTCAGTGATTCGGTTTCCATATATGAGCGACGATATTATTACCCCCGAATTCTCTCAGTTACTCAGCGGCTACACTATCTACGCTGGTCATTCACCAGTGACACTACGGGTCACCACCCCTGACGGTCTGATCACTGGTATTGTCGATGGGGAGATCCGCGAAGACATCCCCGGGTCACAATTTTTGACCTTAGGTGGCAGCTCGTATGTGATTGCGCCAGATGATGTCACTGACTACACACTTGAGGTCATTGGTACTGGTAATGGGGTGTATACCCTTGAGACCAATACGCTATCGCCAGACGATGTACAGACAGTCATCGACAGTTTTGTCGCTAGTACCACTGATACAATGATAGCGACAATGGAAGTTGCAGGTGGATCTATGGGAACACTACAGACTGACTTTGATGGCGATGGGGTGGTCGATGAGGTGCGAACAGCGACGGGTGACCTGATAGTGACAGAGATAGTTGATGAAGAGATGGCTGTCGACTCCACTTCAGAGTCACGATCTTCAGCTACCCGGGTGGGTGGCCGCACACCGGCGGCACAGGTGTTGGGCGTTTCAGTTTCTGTACAGGCGCTAACGCCGGAGCAACATGAGCAGTTGCAAGGATTGCTCGGGGATATTCAGCAAATACTGGATAAAGCTGAATTAACCCCAGAGCAGTTAGTAGTCTTATCAGAAGTGTTGGATAATTCGTTATCAATTATTGGAAACTAGTTTATGTTAAAAAAACCTGCTTTAATACTTTTCATTATTTCGATAATTGCGATGTTATTATTGCTATTTCGTTCGGCTGCCGATATTGAATGGTTAGATAATATACTATTTAATTACAGAAATAGCGTCATAGAACCTATAGAATTTATCTCAGTTTTTCTCATCCCAACCACTCTCTACCTTCTATTCTTCAACCTCACCATCCAGCAAGCCTGGTGGCGGTGGGCTCGCTTTGCGCTGCTGGTTCCGTTTGCACTTATAGTTTTGCTGCTACCGACGTATCAAAACGGTGGAGGATTTATCACCTTTGGCGGCACGACCGACGGGGTAATCTTGTGGGGAGTGGTATTCACCATTGCTACATTAGTACATACTCTCTATCAACGATTTTGGTTGAAGGTTGGGTTTTAGTAGAGTGTTATGTCAAAACTGAAGTACTAAAAAATTAATACAAACAAGTAAATATTTTAAAATGATCAGCCTTTGTTTTTCGGGTATATCGCTAATGTTTGGAGTTGCTTTGTATGCGGCTGTGATAGTGATGTTACTAACCTGGAATTTGATGAAAAAGAATACTAAGCAACTTGATAGATTTTTAACGACTGCTGGGATTTCAAGTCTTTTGATTATTCTACTCATTTTACTTTTTCTTTTTTTCTACGCTTATTTAGGGTGTGATGATTCGTGGTGGGTAGAATTACTAATTATATTTATAGGTCTTCCTTTGACTTATTCTTTTGCGAACACTGAATCAAAAAAACCACATATACTCTCCGCCCGCGTAATTAAATATTGTAGACTCTTTGGGCTAGTGGTGTTCGCAACTGGCTCTATATTTACTTTTTACATTACCTTTTTACTTATTTTAGAAAATTATTTTTAGTAAAACAAATAATGTTGACGCATTAGGTAGTCCGTATAGCAATATTTGCATCTTTCCAAAGGACGGCCTTTCAAGAGCTCTCTCGTGTCGGTGTTGTGATTCAATTACTGAATAGAAGTAACTTGCTCATGCCATGGAAGGATCAGAAGCTAAGGCAGCACGCAACACAGAGGGGGGATTCGAAAAATCACCTTCGATTAGACAGCGATTGGGAAAAACCGCACGACTGCTTGGTATCGCAGCGCTCGGTTATGCAGTGATACCTGAAGGACAGGCAACGGCACAGACTTACGAATCAGATCAGCAGAGGTACGAGGAAGTACAAGATGGCGAAGACTCAAAAATAGAACGCGTGAATGAGGCGATTGATGATCTTAAGCAGCTTACTGAGAAGGTTGATGCCTTTAATCTAAGTTTTTCTGACCGTGACCTCTTAACAAATGAAGCCGCACTTCAAGAAAAAGTAGCTGAGGCAGAAGATTTCGTAGAACAAATCTTATCCGAATCGCAACGAGTGAATGCAGAGATCGTAACGACATTGAGTGATATGAACAATACTCACGAACTTGAGCTTGAAATGAGAGCGAAGGGGGGGGTCCCCGATCGTGAATGCGCATGTTGCGGTGCGAGATTTTGAAGACGGTCTCGGTACACTACAACAAACCATAGAACTTACCTCAACAAAGCTGGAAGGAGGTCTGGCGATGTTGGAAAAAAGTTTGGACATACGACTACATGACGCGGATACATTTCGCACGGAACTCATCGATACCACCATGGGTAACGAGGCGGCGGTTGATGCTGCAAATGCACTCGTCGATGCTCTAATTACCCAAAGTGCCCAGGTAGACATCGTCTGGGAAGCACAAGAGAAGCTTAACTCATACTGGGAAGAAAATGCGGAAGGGATCGCAGAAAACCTGCAAACACTTGGCCAGGATTTTTCTGTAGAGGAAGTGAAAACGAATCCTGAGGGTTATGCAAAGTTATTGAAGACAATGGACAGGCATGATGACTACAATTTCTTATTTAAACAACCCAGCGAACTTGCTGACAATTTAGAAGGGAAATTAGCTCAATTGCAGCAATCGGTAGACGCACAACAGGACGCTTGGAAAGCACTGTCGGAAGATGTGGAGGGCGTTGCAGAGTTAAAAGCACTCAATCAACAGCTTGGAGAAATAGACCCCGAAGTGCAAAAACTACTAGCAACGAATTCTGAGAACTAAAGGAAGATACTTGCTTTTAGGCTGGTGTAAAGCCGGTAAAACTCGAAAAACCTTGCCTCCGTGCAGCTATCCAGGACGCATAAAAGGTTGTCCCTGTAATAACACTGTGGGTAACTTGTGAATAAGCTGTTTATAGTGACAAGCGACAATGGTTTGTTTTGTATACATTTCTGGTGATTGGTTAGGAAACCAGACAACCAATATGGATGTGGTAAGAGATACAGGCGCTGGAGGGAGGTCTGACTTCCGTCAAAAGGACGCACTTTTATTATCAAGTTAAATAGCTGGCAAACTAAGAGAGAATGCTATAATACTGAGACTATGATTCGGGTGAGCGATCAGTACTTTTGGAATTTTGTATTTTCGGTGTTTTTCTTAATACTGATTGTGATGGGTGCGATTATTTTGCAGACTGAGAGCCGGATACCGCTGGCTGACCTCTCTTTGGTGGACTACACGCTGATCACCCTCGCTTCTTGGCGTTTGGTCCGACTGTTTGTGTACGACGCTATCACGAAGTTTTTCCGTGAGCAGTTTCTGGATGTGGTAAAAGTAGGGCGGGGGTATCGCTTAGAAAAACCAAAGACCGGACCACGCCGGACTATCGCAGACCTCATGTCATGCCCGTGGTGCTTTGGCGTCTGGGCAGCGGCTCTGGTGACGTTTTTCTACCTCATCACACCGTATGCAGTATTTCCAATTATTCTCTTGGCTATCTCAGTCGTTGCAACATTTTTGCAGTTACTTTCCAATCTGGTAGGGCATAAGGCCGAGCAATCAAAGAACGAGCTAGAGGGCTAGTATATTTTCACTTTTTAAGTATAGTAGCGACATGAAGTTTGCCCTGGACCTACTCTTGATGCTTATCGGATTTGTGCTTTTTGTAGCTACGTTGATTTCGCTCTTTGCGGTGATAGGCTACTTTCAAGGGGCAGAGACTGGTGAGACCTATGAGGTTCTGCGTATTACTGTGCCAATAATGATAGGGACTCTGCTGATTGCTTGGTGGAAGCGAGAGGTGCTGTGGTCATTTATTTCGTGGGCGTTTCCAACATTTTAAACAGTCACTGTATAGTGGGTTTGTGCTGACAATTTACAAATCACTAATCTCTGCTATAGTGGAGGGTAACAGGCTCATGACAGCTGGTCTGATATCGCAAAGGATATCAGGTAATGGATCATTTGGTCCGCCCGCCGAGGTCCAACCTATTTTTTAGTTTGGCAGGTCGAGCCCCTCATAGATATGATGGGCCTGTTTTATAAAGGAGTAATCCATATTCAAATGGCAATTACAAAAGAAAAAAAGCAAACAATTATCGCCCGACTCGACGAAGTCAAAAATGACTCCGAATCAATCGTTTTTGTGAAGTTCAACGGCTTGCCGGTACAAGATTCAACTCTCATGCGCGCTCGGTTGCGAGAGGAGGGAATCGGATATTTTGTTGCAAAGAAGACGCTCATGAAACGATCGTTTGATGGCGCCTTCCAAGGCGAAATGCCAACTCTTGACGGAGAAATAGCTGTCGCCTTTAGTGCTGACGCGCTCGCTCCCGCTCAAAAGATCAAAGAGTATACTGAAAAGTACAAAAACAATCTTGCGATTGCCGGAGGTATTTTCCAAGGTGTCTACAAGGATGCTGCAGAAATGACTGAGATTGCTTCAATCCCAGCTCTACCGGTACTGCGAGGTATGTTCGTAAACGTTATCAACTCACCAATCCAAGGACTTGTCCTCGGCTTGAACGCGATAGCAGAGAAAAAGGCGTAATTTCACTTCATTTACTTTGTCGCACTACGGATATTTTTCCTCACCGTACCAATGTACGGCTCCAAAAAATATCCTTGTGCTTCGCGTAACTAAAGCAAAATTTCACCTTTTACTCCTATAGAAACCTATCAAATCTAAGGCTGAAGATGAATGAAGAAAGGAGCGTATGCGACTATTCTGAATTTAGTTCCGAATTTGCTCATTTCCTAGAGCAAATTCCTGGAACACTCTGTCTAAGAAACTAACTAAAAATACTATGAGTGATGAAAAAGAAACAACGGATGTAGTAGCTGAAGAAGCAACTACAGAAGAAACTGCCGCTCCCGAAGCCGCAGCTGAAGAAACGAAAACAGAAGTGAAAGAAGAAGCTCCAGCAGCTGAAGAAGCAGCATCAGAATCTGATGTTGATGAGTCTGTAGAAGTACCAGAAGCGTTCAAGAAGCTCGTTGAGCAAGTTGAAACAATGACCGTACTTGAACTACACGAACTCGTGAAAGTACTTGAAAAGCGATTTGGTGTATCAGCTTCTGCAGTAGCAGTTGCTGGACCAGCAGCAGCCGGAGAAGCAGCTGAAGAGCAAACTGAATTTACCGTAGAGCTGACCGAAGCTGGAGCGCAAAAGATCGCTGTCATCAGGGCAGTGAAAGGAGCGCTTGGTCTTGGTCTGAAAGAAGCTAAAGAGCTTGTAGACGGAGCACCAGCAGAACTCAAGGCGGGAATGAAGAAAGAAGACGCCGAAGCACTCAAAGCTCAGCTCGAAGAAGCTGGCGCTAAAGTGACCCTAAAGTAGAAATGAACAAATGCCTGTAAGGCATATTGTGAATTTCCGTCCGAATCTGCTCTTTCCTAAAGCAGATTCCTGGACGATGTAAACAAACCCTGCGAGATATATTTCTTGCTGGGTTTGTTTCATTTAGTTTGAATTCAAGATTTAATGACCATTTGAAATATTTTTTTGAGTGTATACGTATACAAGCCGGTTTTGAAATGGTTATAGTTTACTAGCAGTCGTGGTATCCTGCTTGGATGCTTAATTTCCCACTTATTTCAGCCGATAAAAAGTACATTTTCTTCTTCAAGCTATTGTTATTGATTGCACTGGTTGTTTTACGGTCTCTTGATTCCATCAAAGCGTATCTACCGATTGAAATATGGAATGTAGTAATGATGTTTTTGGCCGTAAGTGTGGTATTCAATTTGGTGCGATTTATTACCATCACTGCTTATCGGACACGAAACAAATTAGAGGCCGGACAGCGAGACAACTTCGTCTTGGGAGTGGATTCGCTCACTAGGTTGGCGGTATTTATAGTGGTGGTCGCTGCTGCTTTATTCATCTTTGGTATTGCGTTTCAAACGGTCATTACTTCTATCAGTCTGGTGGCGGTGGCGTTAGTGCTGATTTTTCGAGACTATATTTCGAACTATCTAGACAGTTTCCGGTTGATGTTTTCCACCGACTACCAACTTGATGATTATATTCGCGTCGGTGAGTCCACCAAAGGGATTATTAGTGACATTAATTTCCGAGCCACCAAGCTCAAGACCGACGAAGGTGACGTACTGTTTATTCCCAACACCAAGTTGATGACTAGTGAAGTAGTGAACTATAGCAAGACGAAGTTTAAGCGAATCATTGTCCCGTTTTCGTTGCCGACCGAAGGGGTAAGGTCGATTGTTGATTTTGAAGACCGGATTGAAGAGGTGGTGCTCGCCGCGTTTCCTGATTTGGTGCAGAAGCACAAGATGTTTTTGCGGATTAATAATATCGAAGATTGGCAAACCAACTTTTCGTTCGAAGTATCAGTTGATCACTACAACTTCACCATTGAAGAGCAGATTATTCGCGTGGTCTATCAGGCGGTTTTGAGTCAGGAGGGTGTTGTGCAGGCGCCCACAACGGTACTGTTGCAAGCCAAAAAAACAACCGCAAAAGCTGTGTAGGTTGATGGTCTGGTCTTGGTTAGTAGCAAATAGTAACGGCCAGCGTAAACGCTGGCCGTTTGGGCTGTGGTGTGTCACCGGTAGCGACGACGAGACAGTCGAGGTTCTATTGGTGGCAGTTTGATGAAGGCCTGTTGCCTTTTTCTTGTCAGACTGACTGCTCGTTCCGCGTCTTCCGGCCGGGACTCATTTCGAAGCCTTCGACCAGCAATTTTTTCAGCTCAAGTTCCATTCTAAATGGTGTCACATCCATATCATCTTCCTTCTGCATTTCCTCAGTTCATTCAAGCAGTAATGCACATCAAAAACAAGCACTTGCTGGTTACAACACCCACTCATTTTTCTGTCCAGCGTCAGGAAAAGTGAATTATGCTATACTCCGAATCACGAATCCTTTATGGCAGCTGATCCACTATCCATCCTGTTTGGCAGTACCGCACGAGTAAAACTCCTCCGGTTTTTTCTGTTTAATCCTTCTAAAGAGTTTTTGTTTGACGACATCAGTCGCCGAGCCAAACTCGTGCGTCGGACTGCGCGTACAGAGATATCATCTCTAGAAAAAGCGGGGGTAATCAAGCAAAAAACTATTTATATTGAAGTAGAGGGCAAGACAAAAAAGATGAAGGCCGTTGGCTATACGCTTAATAAAGATTTTCACGAACTACAGGCCTTGCAAACATTTCTGTTTGAAACCGCACCTATAGATGAGAAAAATCTTTTGAAACACCTGCGCCAGGCCGGTATTCTCGACTTCGTTGGTATCTCGGGGGTGTTTGTGCGTGATTTTGAGCACCGGATTGATGTACTGCTCGCGATGAAGAAATTTTCTCAATCAAAAGTCGAAAAAGCCATCAGAGCTCTAGAGGCAGAGGTGGGAATGGAGATTCGGTTTGCGGCCATGTCCTCAGAAGATTTGATGTATCGAGTGGGAATGTACGATAAACTCACCCGCGACTTTTTCGATTACTCTCACCAAGTACTCATCGACAAAATCGGCGTCAAAGACGAAGTAACCTCCAGCTCCTACAGAATGTAGCATGAACAAATGCCCAACGGGCATATTGTGAATGCATCGCGAGTAGTCTGCCCCTGTCCTAGGGCAGAGTATCCGCGCACCACCACCGAGTCTGTCCGAATAGCCACCCGGTCTCCCAACGGGCATATTGTGAATGCATCGCGAGTAGTCTGCCCCTGTCCTAGGGCAGAGTATCCGCGCACCACCACCGAGTCTGTCCGAATAGCCACCCCACCTACATAATCTCAGGGCAATGCGCACTAGATAAAAAGAATATCTCGTCTCTCTTCAGATTATTTCATTGTACATTTTGTACAATATGCTATACTTAGGGGGTATCAGAAAATAACTAAACTAATTATTTAAATTATGGATTACGATTTAATTGGCTCAATTGAGCAATCGATGAATGCGCTTTGGTTTGATGTAGTACAATTTGTGCCTCAACTAATCGTAGCGATTCTCGTACTTGTCCTTGGTTGGATTGTTGGAGGAATACTCGGAAGCATTGTCAGAAAACTGTTTAAGAAATTACACCTAGACACAGCGCTCGATAAAGCCGGAGTGGATGATCTCTCAGAACGAGCAGGATATGCCTTCAAGCCAGCAAAATTTGCCGGTGAACTGGTGAAGTGGTTTGTAGTATTGGCCTTTACTATTGTTGCACTCGACGTCCTGCGTCTGAGTGAAGTGACGGTATTCTTACGTGAAGTAGTACTTGGATATCTTCCACTGGTGTTTGCTGCAGTACTTATACTGTTTGCAGGTCTACTGGTAGCAAAGCTGGCCAAGAGCTTAGTGATGGGCATGGTCCGAACCGGAGGAAGTCGATCACCTGAGTTTTTCGGCAAGATTGCCTACTACCTCGTGATAGTGTTTGCAGTGATGGCAGCTCTCAATCAGATGAAGATTGCTGATGAGTTGGTACAAACATTGTTCATGGGAATTGTGTTCGCACTCTCACTTGGTGGAGCGTTGGCCTTTGGCCTCGGAGGCAAAGACGCAGCTGGGCGATATATCGACCACCTGACCAAGAAGTAAACTTAGAAAAATGTATTAGAAAAACCGTCAGTCCAGCTGGCGGTTTTTTTGTTTGCACAGAGCAACTGATTGCGTTTATTTTAAAATATTGCATAATAAAAACAGAGGCAAATTAAAAGACAGGAGAAGAAAATGTTAAAGAAACTTATCGCGTCCGCAGTGGTACTGGTGTGTTTCGGTGGAATGGCTACTGCAAACCCGTTTGCAGAAAAAGTTTGCACCACTTACACCATGCCAAATGGTTGGGAGTGCGTGCGAGTACCAGCAGGCACTTCATGGAACCGGTTTGTCCCGGATGAAGAATATCGCTCGATGATCAAGCGGTATAATCGCCAAAACACCATCTTGCACGCAGGCCAGTTTCTGGTGATTCCCCCGAACACTGGCTGGAATAATCTTGCACCATTCGATCAGACTGGTCACTCTGACCGAGTTGACGTGATCGTGTTTGATCCTCAGCGGTTGGCATGGGCACATTACCTCAATGGTCGACTGATCACCTGGGGTCCAGCGGTCGGTGGAAAAGACTGGTGTCCAGACAAAAATAACCGTCGTGGAGGTCCGTGTCGAACGGATGTTGGCACGTTTCACTTTACGGAAGCAGCGGACGCGACCAGGCGTTCAAATGCTTACCCGATAAATTGTGGTCAACCTGGTGGCAGACCATGTGCTGCGATGCCGTATTTTACTCGCTTCACTAGCGATGGGCAGGGAATTCACAAGCGTAGTATGCGCGGAGCGAATGCTAGTCATGGATGTATTGGAGTCTTCGCAGAAGATGCTCAGTACATCAATGGTCACGTGCGTGCTCGGGTCGGTAAGCAAGATCATGGCTACTTCACTGAAAGAGAAAAAGCCGCCAGCTCAGAACGGGTACTGTTTCGGGTACTCCCATACAGCTCTTCTGTCCCAAATTCTTGACCCCAGTGGTCAAGAGAAACGAACAAAACCGGCGTCGCGACGCCGGTTTTTCTGATGTATATCTCTGTGGATAAAAAGGGGATAAAACCCTTGAAAAGAGTCCCCGATAAATGCTTGACTTTTATTTTGTTTTCTATAGAATGGCCGGTACGTATTTATGAGATTGAATCAAGAGCAAGCATCGTAGCAAGTTTGAATCACTCGTGATTTGCACTTGCCGCGAGACCGCGGCTTTTTTATTCAAACTCAAGGAGGTACGCGATATTTGACAATCGCATATCAAGAAGTAAAACACTTTCGACTTTCATTAGTTGGAGGTGGGGTTGATAAGGCCCACTTCGAAAAGTCCTGCTGTGGAATCGACGCCCGGCAGGCACATTCCTCATCAGAGTATGCAAATACTCTGATGAGGAGTAGGTAGTGTGTCGGGTTAAGAAGTTTCTCGCAAGAGAGGTCTTTTCGTCCCCGACACACAACATCAGGTACTGCTCGCAAGAGCAGTACCAAACGGTCGTGAGTGAAAGCTCACGACAAGTCCGCAGTATGTATCTGCGGGCGACACTCAAAAATTGTGCAGCGGTGCACAGCGTTTTTGTAAAGAACAAAGTAGTCACAAAATAGTGATACGTAGTTTCCTTCTCTTTGGAGCAAGCGAGCGAGAAAAAAGCGGCCGTTAGGCCATTTTCTTCTCCGAGCGGCGAACAAAGCAAGGAACGCTGCATATCACTTGCGTGATATGCAGCGTTCCTTACAGGAACAAAGGGTGTATGGTGAATGCCTTGGCTTCAAGAAGCGATGAAGGACGTGATATGGCTGCGATAAGATTCGGTAAGGTGCCAAATAACCTTTGACCCGGATATGTCCCAATGGGGAAACCCTACTGTCATCGGCAGTAATCTTACGTATGTAAGAAGCGCACCTAGGGAAGTGAAACATCTCAGTACCTAGAGGAATAGAAAGCAATATACGGAACTTCCTTTCTGAACAGATGCTTGCATCGTGTTCAGGGACTAGTTCCTGAACATTTGGTGCTTGCGCCATTATGTTCAGGAAGGAGGTTCTTGCGATCCCCCAAATAGCGGCGAGCGAAACGGGGACAGCCCAAACCGAACGTATTTATATGTTCGGGGTTGTAGGGCGAAATCAGCATTTAGTTGCGGAAAGTTACAAAATCAATATATAAAAGAACACGTTGGGAAGCGTGACCCTAGTAGGTAATAGTCCTGTATTTGAAATGTATTGAACTTTCTTGGTTTCGTTCCTGAGTAGCGCGGGACATGAATAGCCCGTGTGAATCCACCAGAACTAACTGGTAAGGCTAAATATTCTTGAAGACCGATAGTGAACAAGTACCGTGAGGGAAAGGTGAAAAGAACCCCGGAGAGGGGAGTGAAATAGATCTGAAACCATACATCTACAAGGAGTCGGAGCCTTTCGGGGCGACGGCGTGCCTATTGAAGAATGAGCCGGCGAGTCTATTTTTATCCTTGTCTAAGTGGCAATCCCACGGAGGCACAGTGAAAGCGAGCGTGAATAGCGCGAAATTATAAGGGTAGGAATAGGACCCGAAACGGGATGAGCTTGCCATGAGCAGGGTGAAGCGACTGTAATAGGTCGTGGAGGCCCGCACCGGTTGACCGTACAAAATCATCGGATGACTTGTGGTAAGGAGTGAAAAGCTTATCGAATTCCGTAATAGCTGGTTCTCTCCGAAACAGCTTTAGGGTTGGCGTCGCGTGTTCCCTCTGGGGGTAGAGCACTGGAAAGGAAGAACAGGGCGAAAGCTCGTCTTTCTTATCAAACTCCGAATACCAGCAGGTTAGAGCGCGGCAGTTAGACTGTGGGGGCGAAGCTCCATTGGTCGAAAGGGAAACAGCCCAGATCGCCAGTTAAGGTCCCAAAATATATACTCAGTGCAAAGTGAGGAGGTGAGGATTCCTCAACAGCCAGGAGGTTGGCTTAGAAGCAGCCATCCTTTAAAGAAAGCGTAACAGCTCACTGGTCGAGAGTCCTTGCGCCGAAAATGATCGGGGCTCAAGTATATTACC
>Ga0307966_1001290_pt1 | contig 19858 bp, 19 predicted proteins | sample OrgLakmetagen646_FD_203141 | JGI IMG/M metagenome (GOLD analysis project Ga0307966, IMG submission 203141) | Saline water microbial communities from Organic Lake, Antarctica - #646 | ecosystem: Environmental > Aquatic > Non-marine Saline and Alkaline > Saline | place: Antarctica: Organic Lake... | reverse complement strand
CAATTTCAATCAGCATTAGCAACAAGCCGCCTCCAAGAAAGATCCAGGTGAGAATGTCTGCATCCATACTAGTTAGAATAGATTGATGTTTTTGGTTAGATAGGGATTTGTACGGTCAAAATCTAAAAAAGTTGATTAATTTAAATTCTAATAATGCGACCGGATATTTTCAAATTCGGGGAGTTTTAGGTGAGGAATTTCGGTTATCTTTCAAACCGCACAAAAATCCACTTTAACGAACGATATTATTTATGACGAAAGCAGAAATGGAATTAGAACAGGGCACACTAACCATCGAATTCTACGATAATGACGCCCCCGGAACAGTCGAAAACTTTGTTTCACTTGCAAAAAAGGGATATTACGACGGTCTTACGTTTCACCGTGTGATTCCTAATTTCGTGGTTCAGGGCGGGTGCCCCGATGGCACTGGAAGTGGCGGACCCGGCTATACGATCGATTGCGAACTGGATGGCGACAAGCAATATCATGAACGCGGAGCACTTTCGATGGCTCACGCAGGCCGAAATACCGGTGGCTCACAATTTTTTATATGTCACAGTCGTGATAATACGGCCCACCTGGACGGTAATCATACTGTGTTTGGAAAGGTAATTGAAAATGTTGACCTCATCGATCAGATCAAACAGAACGACGAGATCAAAAAAGTTCGGATTCTGGACGAGCAAGAGTAATTAATAAACGCCTGCCCGTTTCTATTTTCCGGCAGGCTACATATTCTCCGCTTCATTGGCAAGGGCCAATACTGCGCTGGTATACAGCTCACTTGGGTTATACCGGAAGACGGCCCTGTCGATGCTGCCGGTTCTCTCTTTAAAATACGCCAGGTAGTTTCCTACCGACATGATATTGTTGTTCATGTCAAAAATATCGTCGCCTACCCACCATTTGTTGATGGAGTAAGGAATGAATTGAGCGAATGACATTGCACCCGCATAACTCGACTTCAGCTCGAACACATCAATTTTATTTCTGATTACAAACTCTATCAGCTCTTTGAGCTGGGCGCGTGCAAAATCTGCGCGGTAATCCACAGCATACATTGAAACATATGAGTTAAATGGATTGTAGCTCCCAATATTTTGCCCATAATCCGACTCGATGCCAATTATAGCCGCAATCACATATTTAGGAATACCATACTCCTCTTCTGCAAGTTCGAGCTGGTTGCGGTTTTCTTCAATAAAACCAGCTATGCGGGCTTTTTTGTCATTGAACCCAAGCACGCCTTTATACTCTTCAAGATTCAGCGTCCTGCGCTCAGCGGAATTCTTAAACCGATCGCCAATTCCCTCATACACCTCAAAACGAGGATCTTCCAGCATTTGGTCGATTGCCATTCCGTTTGACTGAAAAAACTCTTTCAGCAAATTGAGGCGTTCTTTATACTTTTCATTGGCATCCGGATCGGTTGACGCATTGGAAGGAAGTGTTGTGATCAGCAAAATTAGTGCTGTTAAAACAAGAGATGATATCGATTTGTACATGAGCTTCTTTAGTTATTTTAGTTTCTACAGCAGATTATAAAAAAAAATACTCGTTGAAAAGCGTTTTGTTGTTAAATTTGTTTCATAAAAATGAGCCCGATCTTTACCCAAAAAAGAATCTTAGGAAAAAATCTGATTCCGGACCCCCAATATTGAGGTGCAGGCAGCCTACTTTTGATCTGTCTTTAACCTTATCGGCTATAACGGAACGTAACGTTAGTTATGATGATCAAAGTTTCTGACCTTTTTTTATCCCGGCAGCCGGGCAAATCTTCTGTTACTTTCTCGGTTCACAGTTCATGTTTTCTTAGCGGTGAGATATATATAGCCGCCTGTTGCCAACACTCCGGGAATCAGCAGGAGCGCGTTACCTGCCATAAAACTCACCCCAAACCAGCCAGGTAATGCGGGTGCGGCGTAGACAAGAATCACACAGAAAAGCATCAATCCAAAGCTTGCCGGCATGTGGTATGTTACCGCCATCACACGCTTACTATAAAGTCCCAGCACAAATGCCATCACGCCGTAACTTGCAAGCGTCGCGGATGCAGAGCCCATCATTCCAAAATGGGGGATCAGTAAAAGGTTTGCCGCCAGTGTGATGCCGGCCCCCAGAAGGGTAATCTTGTAGAGCACAGATGTTTTCTCCTTGATAAAAATTCCCGACGAAAAATTGATGTACCACCCCTGAAACCAGTAGGCGAGCAGCAGCAGCGGTACAATTTCAAGTCCAGCCCAATAGCTGCTGTTGATCAATGTAGCGTTCAAAACAGGTACATTTATGGCCACAATTTGCTCCCTGAATAGCGACACAACCAGGTAGGCAACAGCGGCAAACGCGTTAAAATAGACGAATGCACGGCTAAACAGAGTTGCGGAATCCTCATCTTTAGAGTATCTCATAAAAAATGGCTGCCACGCCATGCGGTACATCTGCACGATAAGCAGCATAAAAACGGCAAGCTTATAGCACGCGTTGTATATACCAACCACATCCTCCGGCGTAATATCCGGGCCATACAGCCTTTCAGCAACCGAAGGATCCATATTATTGAGCAGGAACCGATCCAGCATTTCGTTGGTAGCGTGACCCAACCCCGCGGGGATAAACGGCAAGCCGAATTTGAAAATAGTGCCCACCCATTCCTGTTTCCAGTGCCCTTTCCAGAGATCAGCCGTAACTGCCCAAATCACCCCGGTTATGAGAACGGAAGCGGCCAGGTTAGCTATAAACACAGCTTCAATTCCATACCCCAGACTGAGGATCAGGTAGAAGTTCAGGCCCACATTTATGATAACATGAAGCGTTTTAAGCAGGGCAAAGTGTATCGAGCGGCGCGCCAGGCGGAGCTCGGCAAATGGAACAATAGAAAGCGTATCAAACCAAAGAATGCCAAGCATCATAATGTAGATGCCGGAGGTACTGCTGTCGAGGTTCATTACAGAGAGTGCCACAGGCATCAGCAGCCACAAAAGTGCCACCGCAACGGTTGAAGCTGCCAGTAACGAAATCTGGATTGTCTTGAAGATATGCGATGCTTCTTTCCGGTCCTCTGCATACCGCAAGTAGGCTGATTCCATTCCCATCTGCACAACTACGTTCAAAAACGTCAGGGCGGCGTAGACGAGTCCCACAATGCTGTACCTGGCGGTGGAAAAGACATCTGTGTGGAAAGGAACCAGCAGGTAGTTCATAAAACGGGCCGCAACGTTGCTGAACCCGTAAATTACAGAATCACTAAAAAGCTCACGTAGTTTACTCACTCAGCCCCTCTGCCTGAGGTGTTTTACTGCTTCAACCCCCAGGTGGTAGCTGAAAGCGCCAAACCCTGTAATAATTCCATCCATCATTTTCCCTGTAATGGACCGCTCCCGAAACTCTTCGCGGCCATGAATATTTGACAGGTGGACTTCAACTTTTGGGATGTTCAGAAGTTCCAGCGCATCCCTGATTGCAACCGATGTGTGCGTAAATCCGCCCCAGTTTGCAACAAGCGCGTCAACATCTCCTTCTCGTGCGTCGAGGATTGCGTCGATCAGCTCACCCTCATGATTGCTCTGAATAAACCTAAAACTGAACTCCGGATACGCGTCAATGAGTTCTTTTTCGATACCGGCAAGTGTTATTGAGCCGTACGTATGTTTATCCCGCTCACCCAGCAGGTTCAGGTTAGGGCCGTTCAAAACTAAAATATTCATAATTCAACCTCTGCGGATATTGCGTCTGCCACCTGCTGCATCTCCATTTTACTCATTTCCAAAGAGTGACCCAGTGCAACTTTCTGCGACTCTTTATAGATCGGCACGAGATGCAGGTGAGCATGAGGAACCTCAAGTCCCTCCACGATAATACCAGTTCGAATGGGTGTAAGTGAGCTATCGATTGCTGTCGCAATTTTCTTTGCAAATGCCATAGTATCTGCAAGAAGCTCATCCGGCAGATCAAAAAAATAATCAATCTCTTTTTTGGGCACCACAAGAGTATGCCCTCTCGCGATTGGGTTAATATCCAAAAACGCGAAATGAGTTTCATTTTCAGCGATTTTATAGCAGGGTATTTCTCCCCTGATGATCTTGGTAAATACGGTAGCCATAAAGCGTTATAATTTTTTACTTGTTATGGAATGCTGCCGGTTGTAATTTCTGTTGCGTTATACAAGGTATTAAACCGCTGATGCTAATGCAGGTAATTCGTAGAATTTTCAGGAAAAAAGTTTTTCCTTCTATTTGATTTTGAGACTATCATCTTCTTATCTTTGGAATCTTTGAAAGATTTGACGAATCGGTAGCTCAGCTGGTAGAGCAACGGCCTTTTAAGCCGTGGGTCGAGGGTTCGAGCCCCTCCCGATTCACACATTACTAAGAATCTCTCTTGATTAACCCTTATCGGCTGATACCCGGTAGGGGTTATTTTTTTATACCCTCCTTTTATTCATTTATTCCTCTCCCCGGTTCATTCAAATTTGTATATTTAGCAATTCTATAGTTGTTTAAGCTTTGGATTTACGCTAATTTTCGGCTTGAAACTGATGTACACTCTATGACTACCAAACACTTAAACCCGCTTTACTGGAAAAAATCTGCATTGATCAGTCTGCTGATCGGCTTTTTTGCGTTGTGGTTTCTGTTTTTTGATACATACAGTTTATCAACACGCTACCAGCTCGAGTCGCGAAAAAATGAGCTGATTGAGCGAACAAAAGAGCTCGAACTGAAGACGGAAGAGCTTGAGCAAAAGATCGAAGATTTGAAGAACAATCCAGATCTTCTCGAAAAAATTGCAAGAGAAGAGTACGGTATGCGTAAACCGGGCGAAACCGTCTACAGGATAAAACCTGCCGAATAGGGAATTCTTTCTAATCGTTATCCCTATTTTATGTATTTTCGAAATAATCCAGCAATTAATTCTTTTTGAATGGTTTCTATAGGTATTGATTTAGGTGGGACAAACATAAAAATCGCGCTTGTAGACCAAAAAAAGGGATTCATTGATTCCACATCTATTCCGACCCGCGCTGAGCTCGGGAAGGATCAAATCTTTGATTCAATAAAAGAGCAGGTTATTGAACTCATCGCCAAAAACAAGGCTAAACCGATCGGTGTTGGGATGGGAATCCCCGGAATGGTCAGCCTTGACCGCCGAACCGTCAAAAATCCGCCGAACCTTCCTGGCTGGAAAAAAGAAGATGTAGCCAGTGAGATCGAAAAACGTCTCAACATAAAATGTACCATCGATAACGACGCCAATTTAGCCGCACTTGGATCTGCTCGTTTTGGGGTTGCCCGGTCAATCGACAGCTTCATCATGGTGACTCTTGGAACAGGCGTTGGCGGTGGCATTATTTATGAAAATAAGATCTATCGGGGAACAACAGGATCTGCTGGTGAGCTTGGCCATGTAATTATAGACTATCACGGACCGCTCTCAAACAGTAACACCCGCGGTGGAATAGAGGCGTATCTGGGACAGAGATTTCTCAGCCGGTTTGCAGCCGATCTGATCAACCAACATCCTGAAAATTCACTCTATAAAGAGTTTCACAAAGATTTCGACCTTTTAGAGCCCGTTGATCTTACACGTGCAGCCAATAAAGGCAATGAACTCGCCATCGATATCCTCAAAAAATCAGGGGAAAAACTAGGGTACGCGATCGTAAATTACGTTCACATTCTAGACATACGCAAGATTGTGGTAAGTGGAGGCGTTGCTAAGGCAGGAAAGTGGATTTTGGATCCTGCCAGAGAGACGGCGAAAAAATTATTAATGCCGCCTTTCCTTGAAGGGTTTGATATCATTTATGAATCCCTTGGCAACGAAGCCGCCCTTTTGGGAGCGGCAAGTCTCGCTTTTGAAGAACTGAGCTGATCAATTTGCGTTTATGCGGCACCCCATATCATTTATATATTTTTTCCTGGCCGTCTGTTTGGCTTGGGGTGCCGCAACAGAGACAGCCTCTGCCCAGGTGGTTCCGGACAGCCTTCGTTCTGCAGTTCCAGACACTATAGAAACAGCCCCAACTGATACAACTGATGCAGGACTTGACGGTAGACCTACCAATTTTGATACAAGTTCAGGCGCAGGTGTTGATCTGCAACAAGGTCAGATGCAAATGCAGGGACAGCGACCCGGAGCGTCCGGCCCTGGACAGCAGGCAACCGGAGATATCGTTAAGTTTCAGGCGAGCGACTCTCTCATTTTCAACTTCAGAGAACAGCGTAAAGCATTCCTTTATGGTTCTGCTGTTGTTGAACACGAAAGCGGAACACTTGAGGCCGGCGCCATTGAGATGGACCTGGAACTCAGCCAGGTCGAAGCGCGGGCACAATCGCCTGAAGACACCCTGTCGTACCCGGTTCTTAAACAGCAGAACCAAGACCTGAAGAGTACTCGAATCTTGTTTAATTACGAAACAGAAAAGGGGAAGTTTGAAGTTGCTGAAGTACAAGTGAGCCAGGGCCACCTGATTGGTACAAAGATTAAAAACGTCTCAAAAACTGAAGTATTCATTGAAGATGGAATCTACTCCAGCTGCCCGCCTGACCACATGACCTACTACATTAAGGCTGAACGGATGAAGGTGGTCGACCAGGAGGAAATATTCTTCACGAATGCCCGTCTGTATATTCTTGATATTCCCTACCCGATGATTTTCCCATTTGGTTACGTGCCTGGAGGACTCGGTATTGATCAGAAACAGTCGGGACTGCTTGAACCAACATACCTTTTCCAGAATACCGGCTCCCGCGGACTGGGTCTTCAAAACCTGGGATGGTTTCAGTATTTCAATGACAACATCGTAGGGCAAACATCAATTGACCTCTTTACATCCGGTACATTTTTCAGCAATACGCGGATGCAATACAGGAAAACAGACAGCTTTTCAGGAAGCATCAACGTAGGATATTCCAGGGAGCAGGGACTTGAGCCAACCGATCTTGATTTTGGACAAACCGTTAGTAAGCGACTCAGCATCACTCACGATCAGGAGCTGTCTCCATATGCCAATCTGAATGCCAACATCAACCTGAATACGTCCAACTATTTTCAACGTAACTCTTTCGATCTGGATGAAAGAGCCCAAACAAGTAGTACATCGCGAGTATCGTACCGGTACAATCACCCGGAGGGCAACTATAACTTCTCTGTCTCCTCCAACCTGAACCAGCAGTTTAACACAAACGTAACGCGTCTGACCGGACCCAACATGAGTTTTTCAATGCGTCAATTTTCACCCTTTGAGTCTAATCGTGCAGGGTCGACTGAACAGCAGTGGTACGAGAAAATATCAGTCAGCTACAATAATAGCTTTAGCAGTAATTTTAATTTCACCCCGGTAGCAAGGGATTCTGCACAAATTAACTGGTTTGAAGCACTGCTCGATCCATCCAAGTATCGTGAAGCTACCGGGGATGATGAGCATATCCAGTTTGGTTTCGTCCAGCGGGCAGACGTTAGGGCCGGTCAGCTGATACCAAGCCAGTTTTTGAACGTTAGCGCCAACATCAGCTATAACGAATACTGGTATCCCTCAACCACAAGCCGAACATTCAGCCCGGAAGAAAATCAGGTCATTGAATCGAAAGAGAATGGCTTTGCAGCTGCACGAGATTTCAATACAAGCCTGTCGTTCTCCACTACATTTTATGGAATCTCACAGCTCAAACTTGGTAATTTTGAAGGGCTTCGGCATACGGTCAGGCCAAATCTCAGCTTTAGTTTCAGGCCAGACTTTTCAAAAGATGGGTGGGGATTCTACGAAGAGGTTCAGACAGATACATTAGGAAATACCCGTCTGTTTTCAAAGTTTGATCGTGAGGTGTTTGGCGGCCCTCCCCGGGGCGAACAGCGAACCGTCTCTTTTGGACTCTCCAATATACTGGAAACCAAGCGGATCAAACGAGACTCAACCGGTGAGGTACAGACCACTAACATCCGGCTAATTGATAACTTTTCCATTAACTCAAACTACAACTTCGCGGCAGACAGCCTAAATTTTGGCCAGATCAGTATGTCTGTTTCGTCCCGGGCGATTGATGGAATCCGCCTGTCGGCAAATGCCAATTATTCACTCTATGATCGGAACGAGCAGGGGCGGGAGATCAACACGTTTCTTATTCAGAATGGGAAAAGATTCCTGCAACCGCTCTCTTACAGCCTGAGCGCATCAACAAGTTTTACCGGTGGTGATGATGGCCCGCGTATACAAACGCCTCCATACAGGCCGTACGACCCTTACAATCAACAGTTCTTCAGCCCCATAGACCAGTACTTTAACGATCGCCCGGTTCAGCCGATCTATTCTACATGGAGCGTAGGTCTCGATTTCAGCTATCGATGGAACTACAGGTTCGGACAGGATGCAAACAAAACTGCCACCCTAAACGCTAACAATATCCAGTTTAACCTGACGCCCAAGTGGAGCGTGAGCACGCGTCTGGGTTACGATTTCATCGAAAAAGAACTTACGCCGGCACAGTTCAGGCTCAACCGCGAGATGATCTGCTGGAATCTGTCGTTTCAGTTTAATCCGTTTGGTGATTTTCAATACTATTCTTTTCGTCTCTCGCTCAACAGCGGTCAGATTTCAAGCCTTTTCCAGAAACTCCCGCTTCTTAATAACCTCGAGCGAAGTTCAAGCGGTGGACGCCGACCTCCGAGATTTTAAGAATTGGTAGTGGGTAGATGGCAGACCGTGACAGTAGAGACTCCGCGATGAGTGTTTGACTATTTCGACTCTTCTCTCTTTTTAAGATACTGAACAATATATTTTCCAAAAATATCAAACTCAAGGTTGACCGGATCACCCTCTTTTTTGGAGCGAAGATTGGTATAGTCCCAGGTGTACGGTATAATCGCCACGGTAAATTGATTCCCCTCATTCCGCGCTACCGTCAGGCTAATACCGTCAATTGAAATACTCCCTCTGCCAACAATGTAATCCTCGTATTCAGAGGGAAATTCAACCGTTACCAAAATATCCGCATCATTGGTCTCGATGGATGTGATGGTACCCATCGTATCTACATGCCCTTGTACAATATGCCCCTCAATCGCCTTATTCAGCGTCAGCGATCGCTCAAGATTAACCGGGCTTCCAACCTCAAGCGACTTGAACGATGTTTTGCGAAGCGTCTCTTCAACACACTGAACCGTAAATGCCTCATCATCAAAAGAGACAACTGTAAGGCATACACCGTTTACCGCAATACTTTCGTCAACATGAGTGTCTGATGCAAACGAGCATTGGATTGACAGCTGTACACCGCCTTTGAGTGATTCAATTGCTGTGACTTCTCCAACTTCTGATACAATTCCGGTAAACATAATTTTTTGGTTTTAAAGATCTGCAGTTAATAACATATCCGGCCCTATTCTGGACCATTTAAATTTCTTGAACGGAACAACATCTTCCATCCTGTTGGTTCCCAGCCCCTGCACGCTTTTCGTGCCCCCGCCTAAAAGCTTTGGAGAGATAAATAGCTGCAGCCGGTCAACCAGACCCGCTTTTAAAAGCGAGGTAGAGAGGTCCCGTCCTCCCTCAACCAGGAGCGACGTAATGCCATGATCGGCAAGCTTTTCGAGCATCTGTTTTTGGTTTGAATGCCCATTCTGCCGGTCAACGACAAGTATTTTCCCCCGAAAATAATTGCTTTGAAGCATCTTCAGCATAGGATCGGCCACGTCCTCAGCCTTAGCTTTATTATGGGTCACTATCACTGTTTTCTCTTCATACTGGTCTGAAAACAAATTCAGGTTCCTGGGTAGCTCAAGCGGCCCGTCAATAACAATCCGCGTCGGCTGTCTCCCTTCCACCATCCGAACGGTCAGTGATGGATTGTCGTGCATTGCTGTATTTCGCCCGACAAGAACGGCGTCGGTCCGGCTTCTCCATCGGTGCACTTCTGTTCGGGAATCTGATGAAGAGATCCATTTCGAATCGCCGTTTGGAGCGGCGATGTAGCCGTCTGCAGTCTGTGCAATTTTCAATGTTACAAAAGGCCGTGAAAACTGCACATAGTGAAGCCACGCCTCATTTAGCTTTACAGCTTCTTCTTTTAGAACACCAACATTAACCGATATTCCGCTCTTCTTTAAAATCTCAATTCCTTTTCCATCCACTTCCGTGAAAGGATCCTGCATGGCAATAACAGCGCGTTTCAGTGGAAGGCTGGCAAGCATTGTTGCGCAAGGAGGTGTTTTACCGTGATGGGCGCACGGTTCAAGCGTTATATAGATGGTGGCATCTTTCAAGAGTGCTTTATCGTCGACTGACTGAACTGCCAGAACTTCAGCGTGCTCTTTTCCATATTTTTGATGATACCCCTCACCGATGATGTCCCCGTCTTTTGAGACGATCACTGAGCCCACCATGGGATTTGGAGACACATACCCCCGCCCTTTTTCAGCAAGGCTTAATGCTCTCTGCATCCAAATCTTATCTTTATTTTCAGCCATTTCGAAGAGAGTTCAGTGTTGTTTAGTGTCTAAAATAAAAAAAGGGCAAGAAGTATCTTCTCGCCCTTGTCAATCTTTGGTATTTAATTATTTATACAGATAATCAGCGCAGAAGCTGGCTTCGATTATCCGTGATACTGGCATCTTCTTTCAGCTCATCAATGAAGACCTGATTGAAGGCGCTCACTTTTTGCTGCTCAAGCTGGGTTTTTATTTGATTGCGCTGTGCTTCTGTTAGCTGTTCGGTGTCTGCCATCTCTTTCGACTCAACTCGGACAATAAACACTGCTGTTTCACCTTCAATAGGATTCGAAACCTCACCTTCATTCACCGCGAAAATTGCCCCGATAACTTTTGGCTCGCGACCTGCACCAGGAATTGTTGCAGAACTCATTCTAATATTTTCTGCCGTCTGAATTTCTTTTTCTGCCATCTCAGCAAGTGCCTCGAGCCCGGAAGTTCCGCCGGACATCTCTTCAACCCTTCTGAGCATTTCTGCTCTGCGCTTATTATTTGTTACAATGTTCTCAATTTGATTTCGTACGTCAGAAAACGGCCGGGTTCCTTCGGGAATTCTTTCCTGAAGCTGGAGAACAACAAATTGACTGCTCAGCTCTAACGGAACAGATACTTCATTTACTGACAGCCCCTGAAGCGCGCTCAGCACCTGCTGGCTTTGGCCAAGTCCGGGAATGAACGGATTTCCCTGCGTAGCTGTAGCTGATCTTACCTCAAATTCTCGTCGCTCCGCCTCAGCTGTAAACCCTTCTTCAGCGGCGTAGAATTCAAAATCCTCAGCGCTTTCTGCAAGGCGATCAACTGTAGCGACCGGGTCCGGTTCGATTGCATAAGAGAAGACTGCAAATTTAATTTCACTGCCTCTTTCGTCAATTTTCTTAAAAATATGAGGTGCTCCCTCGATCATCATAACCTCTGAAACCTCACCCACAGCAAGGTCGAGAACAGGGCTATACGCATCCCGTATTTGATCACGCTCTACATATGCGCCGTTATATGGAGTAGATGATAAATTCCTGCTGAAAAACAGCGAATCATCTTCAGCTTGCTCGAGTCGAGTCCGCATGTTTTCTACATCCTGAATGGTGTTTGTAGTATCTGAAGCAGTTGGCTCAATCGTCCATCTCACATATTGGAACCGGTATGTTTCGGCTCTCTGAAACTGATCCGTATTGTTGTTCAGATATGCTCTCAGCTCATCTTCGGTCACGGTGATATCATCTTCGGAAACATCTGCGTATGGAAATCGAACAAAGCTGATGTCGGCAAATGAATTGGCTCGAATATACTGATTCTTTACATCAAGACTACTGATCCTGAGGCCACCACTGATGAAGTTATTCATCTTTTGCTGGCGTCTGTTGTCGCGCAGCTGTTGTTCAATAGAAACCCAAATTTCACTATTTTCAGGCGCATCAATAGCTGCCTGCAGAGCTACTCTGTCGATATTGCCCTGCTGATCTGAAAACTGCTGACGAATAAATGGCGCGGGATTGTCGCCGGTCACCATTTCCAGAAGCTCCCGGTCTGAAACGGAAATACCGAGCTCTCTCATTTTCTGCTGTACGAGACGCGACGCTACAAGGTCATTCCACGCCTGCTCTTCCAGCATGGCGCGTGTTTCGGGCGTCATGTTGCCGCCCTGATTTTGGTTATACTGTTCAGTGTAGAAACTAACACGCTGATTATATTCCTGAATGCTGATTGTTTCACCATTCACCACGCCCATATTTTGTGGTGCCTGATTTACTCCGCCAAAGAAATCGACATCGGCCAAAACCCATAAAATCCCAAACGAGAATATAAGTATCCATAAAATTGAGGAAGTACTGCTCCTCATTTTTTCCATTACACCCATAACAATCCTCTAAAACATCTAATTAACAATTAAAAATTTGTGCGTGTACGTCCGGCTCACTGCAAAAAAGACGACTTGCTCTTGCAGCCTTATATTTTCTGAATCCTTCTACGAAATATAAAATAAGTACAGAGCCTGAAAAGTTACGATAACATCTTAATAATAGCAACGAACCGCACTTGCGGAAATTGAGCCGTGCAATTAAAATACTTCTATCAAATTCATGTGCTTGAGATAGCGTCCGGGATCTTCGTTTATTCCTTTAACAAGTTCGTTGAGCTCGTTAGTAAGCTCATCGAGATTATTATAAAGTGACGGGTCGTTCACCATTTTTCCGATAGTTCCCTCACCATTGTTAATCTTCCCAAGGATTTCGTTGAGTCCCGCAGTAGCACCTTCAAGCTCAATACGTATTTTTTCCAGCTCCCTGATGTTTTCCTCCAGAGACACCATCAGGCTGTCTACGCGCGGGCGATTATCTGCTGCAAGAGTATCAAGCTGAGCCAGCATTGAACTGCCGGATGAAATTGCGCCATCGATCTCTTTCTGTTTTTCATTAAGTATTTCAGCAACTCTCTTTGTGGCAGCAGACGTATTTTCAAGCGTTTCATTCAGCGAGCTCTGTGCATCTTCGTCCAGAGTTTCGTTAAGCTGCTCCAGAAACGCGTTAAGCTCGGTAAAAGTGCTCGACAGATCGTTCCCGAGCTCTTCGCCCTTTGCCCCCAGGCTCTCCATTATACTTTGTACGTAAACGCCTTCAATGCTGCCTTCAAACTCAACATTTTCATCTGATGAACCCAGTTCGAGTACAATGGATTTCCCCTCTATAAGACCCAGGGAGGTCAGGTATGCGATTGTCCCTTTTGGTAATTGCCGGTTCAAATCGAGCCGCATGGTAACCCGTACGCTGTCTGATGGCATTAACTGTACTTCGCTAACCGAACCGATTTTCACACCTTTCACAAAAACCTGACTCCCGGTGCCCAAACCATCTGTTCGGACAAAAGTGGTTTCCACTTTCTGCGACTGGCTTAAAATGGGCACGTCCGACATAAATCGGAACCCTACAACAGCTGCAAGGGCTGCAAGTAAAACGGTGATTCCAACTTTAGTTTCACTTCTGATGTTCAATGGTTTTCCTCTGTTCTATTCTGTTTAAATTTGATATTCGCTTGCTTTCACAAATCTGCTCAGTGCTTCGTGGCCACTCTTTCTCATATTCTCGACTGTACCGTGCCAGCTTAATTTCTGATCATCTAAAAATGCAACTTTATCCGCAACATCTAAAACACTGTGCATATCGTGGGTTACAACAATGGATGTAATCCCTAACGAATCTGCCATATTAATGATAAGTTTATTGATCTCATCCGACGTTTGAGGGTCAAGGCCGGATGTGGGTTCATCATACATTATATATTCAGGCTCCAATATAATTGCCCTGGCGAGACCTACGCGCTTTCTCATACCGCCTGATAGTTCTGCCGTCTCTTTATCGTGCACATTTTCAAGATTTACCTGCTCCAGCGCGTTCATGACGGTATCTTTGATTTCCGATTCAGCCATGGAGGTAAAATAACGCAGCGGAAAAGCAATATTTTCAAAGGTATTGATTGAATCAAACAGTGCCGATCCCTGAAATAAAATTCCAAATTTCTGGCGCAGTATCCGCTGGGTCACATAGTCTTGTTCGTAGATATTGGCTCCATCAATGAGAACGGATCCTTCATCGGGGTAGAGCAGCGCGTTTATATGCTTTAACAATACAGATTTCCCGCAACCCGACCGGCCGATGATGGCAAGGGTTTCCCCGTCTTCAATCGTCAGGGAAACATCTTCCCAAACAAGTAAATCGCCAAAACTTTTTGTAAGATTCTTAATCTCTATCATGTTCTGAAACAGATTATAGGAGTAAGGCCGCAAGTACAAAATCGGCCAATAAAACAATCATACAACTTAATACAGTTGCTTCTGTTGTGCTGGTTCCTACGCCTTCCGCACCTCCTGTGGCAAAGTAACCTTTGTAAGAAGAGATGGACGTGATAATAAATCCAAAAACAAACATTTTTACGAACCCAAAGATAAGTGTCCACGGGGTGAAATACATGCGCGCTCCCATCAAAAAATCGGCTACCGGAACTGTTCCCGTAAAAATACCGGCAAGTAATCCGCCTCCAACCCCGAACACACATGCCACAATATAAAGTACCGGAAACATAAGTATGCCTGCGAGAACACGCGGGACGACCAGAAATGAGACTGAGTTAAATCCCATCGATTCGAGGGCGTCAACCTGTTCAGTCACACGCATGGTACCAAGTTCTGTAGCGATTCGTGCGCCTACTTTTCCGGCAAGTACAAGACTGGAGATAACGGCCGCCAGCTCAATCAGGATAGATTCGGATACAATAGCCCCGATCGTTGAGAGCGGAATAAAAGCGGAATCGAGCTGGTATGATGACTGAATGGTCATTACCGAGCCTGTAAAAAAACCCGTCAGCATGATGATAGGTACAGAATCGTAGCCTATCTTCACCATTTCCTGAAAGAAGCTCTTCCTGTATGTCTTTATCTCTGTGGATGATCGTAGCGCCTGGTACAGCAACGAGCTGTATTTGCCAATTTCTTGAAATGCGTTCATCGGTTGGTAAAAATATCTTCAGGCTTTCCGCCTGTTTATTCTTTCAGGGGATTTGATTTTGATTATATTACGAAACATTTATTCCAATTGTGATCATTTTCAGTGTCAGTTTCCAAGCAACTTATATATTTAATCTTTTTCACGTGTATCAGCTCTGCCGTCGTCGCACAGGATCAGGGCCGTTCAGTCTATAGATTTTTAACCATCAGTCCTGATGCAAGAAGCGCCGGTCTGGGCGGATCACATGCGGCAATTATTAAACCAAACTCATCTCAGTTCATAATCAATCCCGCTTTTTTGAACAGGTCGGAAACGGACCGAATTCATCTTTCATACCTCAACCATTTGGGAGACATTCGGTTTGGTACTGCAAATTATGCCCGAACAATTCCCGGGCTGGGTATTGCAGCCGCCTCGATTAGATATCTGAGCTATGGAGACCTTTCTCGTCTTGATGAATTTGGAAATGATCTCGGGTCAGCCTCTGCAAACGATCTGGCGCTGACATTGGGGCTGGGCGCATCCCTGACAAATGAGCTGAGCTATGGAGTATCAGTCTCAGGAATTTACTCCTCACTTGTTGGATACAGTTCATCTGCCGTCTCTTTTTCCGGAGGATTGCTGTATAGCTTCTCCGACAGAGAAACGTCAGTGGGTGCATACCTCAGCAATGCAGGCGCTCAAGTCACAACCTACAACGGCCTGTCTGAGCCACTGCCACTGAACCTCGCAGTTGGCATTGTGCACCGCCTTCAATACATTCCCGTGCGTCTGCACCTAACCATGAAAAGGCTTAATGATTGGCCTCTCGAATATATAGATGATGAAGACGCACCGTCATTCTTTGATGCACTGCCAAGGCATATGGTCGGCGGAGCTGAATTTCTCTTCGGCGAACGGGTTACAGCCCGAATAGGGTATGACTCGTGGCTGAACAGTCAAACCCGAACCGGTAAGCGCGTTGACGGAGCCGGACTGAGTTTTGGCATAGCCATTCATCTTAACGCAATGGATATCGACTTTTCCCGGACAAGCTTCAGCGATATGGGAAGCGTGGTGCAGCTGGGTATTGGTTTGAAGTTATAAATCAACGCTAAAAATGATCGACGGATCATTGTACATTGTTGATGCATAATGAAGCGCTACCCCGCGATTTTTTACTTCTGAAAAGATTTCAATTTTTTAAAATTACAGAGCACAAATATGATACGTTATTTTACATCAGGTGAATCTCACGGCCCGTCCCTTACCGGTATTGTTGAAGGGTTACCCGCCGGCCTTGATATTCATGAAGATGAAATTGAGCACCATCTTGTCCGCCGCCAAAAAGGGTATGGGCGCGGCGGTCGTATGGCATTTGAAAAAGACAGGGCTACTTTTCAATCGGGCGTTCGCTTTGGAAAAACCACCGGAGCCCCGATAGCCATGACGATGCCAAACCGGGCATATGAAAAAGATAAAAGCAACTGGCCGGTAGTAATGGCTAAAGATGGCGAGCGCGGTGATGTGGAACGGATAACCCTGCCCCGGCCCGGTCACGCTGATCTTGTCGGCACTCAGAAATACGGATTCGATGACATCCGACCTGTGATTGAACGATCCAGTGCGCGTGAGACGGCAATGCGAGTGGCGTGCTGCTCAATAGCCCGTAAATTCCTTGAGACTCTTGGGATTCAGATTGGCGGCCATGTTGTACGTATTGGAGCTGTTGGGTACGACTCATGGGAAGAAGCACGCGATATTGCTGATCCACTGATCAACGGAGGTGCTCATAAAATCTATCAGCGCTCTGATGAGTCAGATGTGCGATGCCTTAATGACGATTTAAGCGCTCAGATGCGCGAAGAAATTAAACATCGTCGCAAAGAGGGCACATCTCTTGGCGGTATCTACGAAATTATTGTCACAGGGCTTCCGGCCGGGCTTGGCAGCTATGTGCACTGGGACCGTAAAATTGATGGCAAACTTGCGCAGGCAATTGTAGCTACTCAGGCAATGAAAGGTGTTGAAATTGGCCTTGGTTTTGAAGCAGGGCACCGGCAGGGCCACCAGGTTCACGATGAAATTGTATATGACAAAACATTTAAACGGCGGACCAATCGGGCCGGAGGTATTGAAGGGGGAATGACTACCGGTATGCCGGTCATCATTCGCGGAGTTATGAAACCGATCCCTACAATGATCAAACCGCTAAAAACTGCGGATTTAGATACCAAAAAAGAAGAAGACACGCGGTATGAACGATCAGACGTCTGTGCGCTTCCGCGAGCAGTAGTTGTTGCCGAGAGTGTAATTGCCCCTGTTTTGGCTAACGCCATCCTTGAAAAGTTCGGGGGAGACTCTATGGAGATCATTGCTCAACGATATAAAAATGAAACCGGGTATGGCAACTCATAAAAACAAAATCAGCCGGCTGGCTAAAAATATTCAGAAAGATCCATCTGATACGTTTTCAAAATTTGCCCTGGCCCTGGAACTCTTAAAAGATGATCGCGTAGAAAAGGCACAAATTCTTTTTGAAGCCATCTTAAAGCAAGATCCTGATTATCTTGGCGTTTATTACCATCTTGGTAAACTATATCAGAGCCGGGAAATGTACAATCTTGCAAAAGAGATGTTCACCGACGGTGTAAAGGTGGCTCAGAAAAAGAACGAATCCCGCACAAAATCTGAATTATCAGAAGCTCTTATTCAGCTACAGTATGAAATTGAAGAATAGACAAATGGTTTTTAAAACGGTTTTTGCCGCAATTGCACTTTCATTGCTCTCTTTTTTAAATACGCCTGAAGCCTTAGCTCAGGCCGCAGGTCAAACCCACACTGTTCAGCAGGGTGAAACTCTGTTTAGTATTTCCAGAATTTATGAAATAACCGTGGGCGACCTTCGGCGATGGAACCGCCTTCAATCGGATGCCCTGAGTCAGGGTCAGGAACTACTCGTGGGACCGCCACAGAATGATGATTCCGTTATTCATACTGTAGAACCGGGTCAGACTCTTTTTGCCATTTCACGTCTTTATGATGTTACAATCGCTGAAATTCAGTCCTGGAATAATCTCGAAGGAACACAGCTTAATGAAGGTCAGGAACTTACCATATTCCAGAGTCAACCAGCCGGCGTTACCGAAACTGAAACGCCATTAACCCAACCGGAACAGTCTGAGCCTCGTGAATCTATCATCCGTGATCGGGATGGAAATCGCGGGACAACATATTACACCGTTCGAAGCGGAGACAATCTCACCCGTATTGCACGAGAACACGATATGACCGTTGATCAGCTCAGAGATCTAAACAATCTGCAATCAGACATGCTTAGCATTGGTCAACAGCTCACGGTCAAAGACGTGCAGACCGCTCCATCAATTGCGGAGAACGCAGAAGAGTCCACACCGCAGGGAAAGTTTGTTAGCTACAGACTGGAATCGGGTGAATCTGTAGAAAACTTAAAAGACAGATTTATGATGAGTGACGACGAACTGTCTGCACTAAATCCAGACCTTAATATCGAGTCACTCAGGCCGGGGCAGCGCGTTACCGTATTGCTCCCCCCTTCCCGAAATTTCAGCAATCCATTCAGAAAAGGCGCATCGCTCGAAAATCTTGGTGAAATCCCTGTAACCCGATACTCAGATACCGAAAGGGCGAACCCTACTACAAGCGGTGAGCTATATAATCCGGATTATCTTACTGCCGGTCACTCAAACATGCCGCTTGGAAATGTCATTTATATCGAAAACCCTGAAACAAGACAAGGTATTTATGTTCGCATTAATGACCGGACATCGGGTAGTGGTATTAAATTATCGCATAAAGCTTTTGAGATGCTCGGTTTTTCAAACATCCAGCGCTCAAGTGTTATTGTTTATCTTGATCAGTAGCCGAACCAGTGGCTGAATTTATCTCATATCCGGGGAACACTTATTTCCGCCAGACTCGCGGACTCTACTACAGCTACATATTTTCACTTCCCTTATATTTACTCTACGAAATCTTTATTCGTTTTTCCCACCTTGGTAGCGACCAGATGGTGAGAATATCTGTGGACATCTGGTTCCAGACACTATTCTCATTTCTTGGGTTTGATGCATTAACCGCCGCACTGGGATTAGCGCTTATCACAGGGGCGGTTATCATTTTCAGGAATCGTGATAATCTGCCTGCTCTCAAAAGTCGCTATTTCGGTTTCTTACTCGTTGAATCAGCGCTATATGCATTTATTTTTTCAATCCTCATCAGCCAGTTCCTTGAACTCATTTTGCAGATGGATTTGCAGCAAAACACCGCCCAGTTGTCTAAATTCCAACTATTTTCCCTTTCATTGGGTGCAGGTCTTTACGAAGAGCTTTTCTTTCGTGTAATTCTGGTATCTGCTCTATTTTACGGTATTAAACATTTTTTTAAGGGTAAAAAAACCGCTTACACAGTGTCCGCAATCCTTGCGGCGGTTGCCTTTAGCGGGGTCCACTATATTGGTGAATTTGCTGATACATGGACACTGGGCAGCTTTCTATTCCGTTTTCTATTTGGCTTAACATTAAATCTTATTTATGTTATAAGGGGCTTTGGATGCGCTGCCTGGACCCACGCCCTTTATGACCTGTTAGTTGTGTTCAAAATTTGACTATATTAAGAAAGGTTGATCTATAAATCTTACTCATCGTATTGAGACTATCAATTTGATCTATCCAATCATTGTAGATACTTTCAACAAATCGATAGTGTTTGTTTCCCGGAATTCAGTCCGGACATTGTGAAATAATTTTAAACCTCGCAAATGTTGAGGATAATACACGGATGCCAGAACTCACTAAAAAAGAAATTCGAAAACAATCTGACTTCAATGATGAGATAATTCCTCATCTTGACGCGTTGTA
>Ga0307966_1001288_pt1 | contig 19873 bp, 16 predicted proteins | sample OrgLakmetagen646_FD_203141 | JGI IMG/M metagenome (GOLD analysis project Ga0307966, IMG submission 203141) | Saline water microbial communities from Organic Lake, Antarctica - #646 | ecosystem: Environmental > Aquatic > Non-marine Saline and Alkaline > Saline | place: Antarctica: Organic Lake... | reverse complement strand
TGATCACTGACCTTGTCTCTTTTTCTGGTATCTTGTTCAGTCTGGCCTCCTTCTCTTCTTGAAGCTGCCTTTTTTTTTTGCTATAGCTCAACTGCCCTCGCTGGCGGATATAGCTGTGTAACCCTTATCCTATCCTTATCCTTGGCTGGCAGTCGCACTTCTTGACCGAAGGCCTTTTTTTGTAGACCTTGTAAACCTTGTATGTGACCAATGTCCTGGTGAAGATGAACATGTTCAGGACGAGGTGCATGCTCTTTCATTTTGCCTTCAAGTTTGTGCGCTGAGGAAACATTTTTTCTTCCTGTTCACGCCTTTTTAAAGAACTGTTCAGCAGCCCAACCCTCATTGCTGCAACAGGTCAACAACCAACTTGTTCATAACTTCCTTTCTCAGCAGAACACTAGAATTTTCTCTTTCTTTCTGAGCTTATAGATTTATTTGTGGCTGGCCGAGACCAGTCAGCAGCCGATCAGCCAAACAACCTGGCTGAAGGTCATCCCCCATTGTAACCATTGAACAGTGTTGCCACAAAGCAGAAATCAAAAGGGGTGGCTGTGCTCACTTGGCTGATTGGTTACACTGCTGTTCGTCCCTGCTAATGACACAAGCCATCAAAACAAGTAACTTAAATGATGCCAATCTTGTTGGCCACGTCTAAGGCGTCATAGTCTGATGTCAACCTAACGTAAGCCTTCTTGGTACCATCAGGCCTGAAGGAAGCGGACAGAGTAAGGGAAGCAGTGTGAGGGAAGAAGGGAGCAATGTCTTAAAGTACACAACAAATATGTAAATTACATTTTTATTGTCACAGTCTTACAAATGTAAATAAAAAAATTAAACAACGTTCCTTTTAAATTTCTGCAAAAAGATAATCTAATTAATTCGATCACAGTTCCGTTCCCAAAACACTAATTAGGGGCAATGATATATTTTATGATTGGTACGCAAAAAACACCAGTGGGACATTCAGGGTGTGTTATTAACAGGACACATGAATCATTTTTCCAGACACTGAGGCCCAAAAAGGGTATGGTTTTGCATGCTCCTAGGGTATGGGCCACCTAAGTTGCAGGTTTCAAGCTGAGCACTGATATTTCAATGCAGTTAAGCTTGAAACCTGCAAGTTAGGGGGCCCATACCTAATCGGCCGCGGCGTAAACCCTACTTATTTAGCAGCCATACGCTGTATCTGACCAGCCAGCGCACCAAACCCGGTGATTTTTAGTGTTTTGAAATCATAATAAATAAAGATCATTGCAAAAGAAACGGAGCGAAATGATCAAGTGATTGGCGAGATATGCAAATCAATGTGCCATTCCCCCTGGAAAGCACCCATCTAGGATACAGGTGCACGACGTGTGCTTTTAAGTCCTGTCATTCTGTACGCAGGGCGACTTGTCTAAATCTGAGCACATGCTCGGGTGGCTTATAATATTAGCAACAGTGTGAAGCTAGATTGGGTCCAATTTGATGAAGTGACGTGTGAGTAGTTGCACCTTTCATGCAAAAAGGAGCATGCTTTGGCTTTTGCCCAGTGTCCCTCCTCTGTCATTATTCAGCTTGCTGCTGAAGGGGTGGTCAGGTTCTGCCACAAATCTTATGCAAAATAGCTTTAGGATGAATTATAACGAGTAGGCATGCAGGAGCCACGAATTGTAGACATTTGTCGTGATTCCTGAGCAGGGAAGTACACTGGGTGCCCAAATTATTCAGGGGGGCCCGGAACAGCCTGTAAAATTTTCCAGGCTTCCCCGAAACTGCTTTCAAAATTGTTCAGGGTGTTATAAAATTTCCCGCCCCAAGCACGATGTTAATGCTTGAGTGTGTGTGTGTGTGTGAGTATATTTTGGTGTGTGCATACATGTGTGCGTGCATGTGCGTGTGTAAGTGTGTGTGTGTGTGTATTTTGGTGTGTGCATACATGTGCGTAAGTGTGTGTGTGTGCTTGTGTCTGTATGTGCGTGTGCGAGTGGTTGTGTGTGCCTGCGTGCGTGTGTATGTGTGTGCATGCATGTGTATTTGCGTGTGTGTGCGTGTGCGTGCGTGTTTGCGTGTGTGTGCGAGTGTGTTTATGCGTGTGTGTTGTGTGCGTGCGTGTGTGTGCGTTTTGTGTGCGTTTATGTGTGTGTGATGTGTGATATGTGAGTGTGTGCGTTCATTTGTGTGTTGTGTGTACGCTTTGTGCGTGTTTGTGTGTGTGTATTTGCGTGTGTGTGTATGTGTGTGTATGTGCGTATGTGTGTGTGCTTGTGTGTGTATGTGCGTGTGTGCGTGGTTGTGTGTGCCTGTGTGCGTGCTCGTGTGTGTGTGTATGCATGTGTGTATGTGTGCGCCTTGTTCGTATGTGTGTGTGTGCTCGCATGTGCTTGACATCGCTTGAGGTTCGCGCATGGCTGCTAGTTGAGGCCTCATCAGGGCCTGGGGCACGGGGAGGGGGGGGAGCAGAGGGAGGAGGAGCGGGGGACTTCCATCTGGAGAGATTTTCATTCAGTCAGTTTGGTGCTTGCATGCTGCCATACAAGATGCAAGCACTCAAGCCCAGCACTCGTAGGGAGGCCTGGACAGGAGGGGGAGCCTCTTGCTGGGATGGCTCCCTCTCCCCTTGCTGGCTGACCTTTCCCTCTTTTCCCATTCTCACAGTGTCATTCTCACAGTGTCATTTCCAAAATTCACTGCACATCACCCGGAACTATATTTATAATTTTACCGGGTAACCCGGAATCGCAGGGGCCGTCGTCCCTGCAAATTTCTTGGGTTCCCGGACCAGCTTTGGGCTACCCCTCCGGGGCAGCCCAAAATTTTGTTATTCTTCCGGGCCCCGGACGGGTTGTACTTCTCTGTTCCTGAGGTTAGCAAGGATCTACCAAAATCCCCGAACTGAGATAATTGTTATACGGGGCCCATGTAAAATTACTGGTATCTGTGTGTTGATTGATACCCAGAGACTAAGCAGGCTGAGCTTGGGAGTGCAACATGATCCGTGCAGTGGATTTATGAACGGGTGCAGCCTGCGTATCCTCGAGCCTTTGAGAAGCTAATGCAAGGTACTGAGGGAATTCATCACATGTACACACGCATCTTTGATTATAATCCCAAAGCAGTTTTTACAACAAATTGTTCAATAACCTCTTTCAGAAACAGCAACAGCACGCCCAGAGACTCAACTTCATCGACCCACTTCAATACTGCATCGTTGCTCTTGGTTTAAAAGCTATTGCTTAGTATAACTCTGGCGAGTACTTTGTTCGACCTTGAACCCTAAGCACGGCAGCCTGTGCTGCACTGTGTCGTTGATGTTATTTCATGTGCACTTCTTCCTCAGAATCCATTGAAGTAAGCATAAGTTAGGCTGAATAAGATTTACAACAAGGGCGCTGCTGGCCTTTAGATGTCGGCAAAAGAATGCCATTAAATGACGAAACCTATGCCCAAGATGCCTGCCTGCCTTTTACAGATTACATTTCATAAATAAAATATATATCATATCATATCATCATTTAAATCATTGAATATGTTACTTTTAATGCAAGGGAAGAGTGGGACTGAACTGGGGGGGCTGCTGTCTCTTGCAATCTTGACAGATGCATGCTGTAAAATTCGCCGAACTCATAAAACTTTGCTAACTTTCACCAAACTTTGAACGGCAATTTTCAAATTCGTTAAAATGCGTTAGAGTTTGCGAACCTGAACTTTTGGCCAAACCTCGAACTGTACAACCCTGCTTTGGATCATGCCCATGGAACTGAATGTATTGTGTCAAATGAGAATGCCCAGCATGCTGGTCTTATTATAATGCAGCGTGTGGGAGCTCTTACCTGATCAGGGTGTTGATCTTCTTGCACTGGATCTCGTACAGAGAGTACACTGCCTCCTTGATCATCCTCTTGTTGGCACGTAGGTCTACCAAAAACACCTGCCATTGAGACATGATTAAGCATTCACTTCTATGCTTCAAGTCACGTCTTACAAATGCAGATGCAAAGTGCATCTTGTTACAAGGCTTTATTTGGTATATATAGGCATCTGCAGGAACAAGCAAAAGCTTTCCGTCCTGTGCATGTGCAAAAGCTGCAAACAACCATGACACCGACACGGCCAGCGCGTGTTCGTGTTATGCATGCACACGTGTGTATATGCATGTGTGTGCGTGCGCGTGTATTTGTCTGTCCGTGTGTGTGTGTGTGTGCACGTGCATGTGCATGTGTGTGTATGTGTGTGTGCATGTGTGTGTGTGTGTGTGTGTGTGTGCACGCGCGTGCTGCATGGCATTGACATAGGCCTTTCCCACCCTGCTGTGCCTGCTGAGGTGCCTTGATTTCCTAGGGTATGTAGGGTATGTTCCTAGCTCCCCTTCCTCCCTTTCTCTCACCAGGGTGTTGTTGTCCTCAATCTTCTTCATGGCCGACTCGGTCGTCAAAGGCGACTTCAGCACGGAGTAGGAGTCCATCTTCTGCATACCGCCCATGCTGCAAGTGTGCACGCAGGGGGAGGGGAGAGGGGAATTGTGAGACTCGTGGGAGTTGCTCTCTTCATTTCTGCTGAAGGAAGCACACGATGTCGCCCCTCATTCTTCCTCCTGTCGAGCTGCAGTTGAAAATGATGTCGCTACATGGGGGCTGTCCACGCCACCATCCTGATGTGCAGAACGAAGCAGCCCTGGCTGCTTTGCACATGCATGCATCCCGGTAGAAGACTACTGCAACTGCTGGACTGGCCCGCTCCTCATGCAGGCTAGTGTATGTTGTGTGTGTATGGGGAGAAGATGCACATGGAGGACCCTTGTTCCGTGTAGTACCTCTTGCGGAGGTACTTGGGGGTGCGGGTCCGCTGCAGGGTCTTTGGCCGGTGGAAGACCACGGAGTAGCGTGGCTTTCTGGTCTTCTTGAAGGACCCCTTCTTGACCGACTTGGCGGCCTTGGAGGCCTGCGCCTTGACATCCTGCTTCGCTGCGAGTTATAGGAGAGGGTGGGGACAAACACGCTTGCACAGTGTCCTTTTGCTCCAGGGAAGGAAAGCGACGAACTTAGGGTTGCTGGAACAATGTATTGTCATCAACCCTATCTACAGACAGAGGGGGGACGGAGAGTGCAGTCCGGTCCTCCAACTTGGAAGCCGGCGCCAGGGCCGGACATGGAGCGAGGCACGCTTTACACACCTTTAGGCGCCATCTTTGATTTGCTCTTTGATAAAAAAAGGTCGAGGGGAATGCAATGCAATTGAAGTCTCGTTCCGCAGTGCCCCTGGTTTCAATAATATATTAATTGTTATATGTGCAGCCTTGTCTTTAGTATGGAGTCATCGTCGCCAGGTAGGTGAGCACCCTCCCATGCATGCTCTTTCTTTTACAGCTACACGTGACAGGTAATTGCACAAGAAGCCTTTATATATTCAAACGAAACGATGCCAATTTTAATCTCTCCGGAAACGCTCGTGGGACTACCTCGAACATAAAGGGAAGGCATTGGGCTAGTACCAGTTGACGTAAATTTAAAGCTCTATCTTGCCCATTTGCTACCTATCTGTCTGCACTGCTAAAACTTATGAGGCTGCTTTACGAGGATCTGGAGGGCACACGTCGTCAAGCACGATCTGGAAATGAGCAGAACAAATTGTTCTAAAACACACGAATCGTGCAATCATGATGTGATGTCCAGATTAGACTAGAATGCCCAATGGTTGCAAAGAGCCATACAATGGCAGGAAAAAAAAAGGGTGGATCTTTGATTGGGATCAGATGTCAGATGGTTGAGAGGCAGCATTGGACATTTTTGCACCACAAAAGGTGCAGCTCGAATATTTTAGGTGATTTTTAAAGTGCCTTGTTTGATCAACTCGTTGTTAATTTGGTTGAAATGACGCTTTGTTTCATAGCAGGTGTCGTGCTTTCGATATCCAGTAATGGCAATGGAGATGAGTTGGTGTACTGCTACCGCTAATAATGTAGACAGTGCTTCTTACTTCCAGCAGGACGCTGTTAAGAGCTTTTGCAGTGCCCTAGTAGTAAGCATGTCTGCTTATGTTATTCCTGTGCCTTTTTTGCTTGTTGGGCATAAAAGGGGTGTCCACGCTTCGATTGATTCTGAAAATAAAAGTTGCACTGAATAAACCTTGCCTTTTTGCAATAAATATGATGAGGTAGGTTTGGAGCGAGGGTAGCGTTCAAAACCAATGTGACCCCCCATCATTTCATACGTGAAGGGCTCCTTTTTGGCACTACCTAGTTGTAGCGGCCTCTAAACCTGATGCTGCTCGTTATTGTGTGAGCAATCCAGAATGTCTCAATTGTGCATTCGAAATTGGCGAAGACTGAACACGACAAAGCAAGCATCGTACAAAGCAAGCATCGTGATCCTCGTAGCAGCATCGTAATCCTCGTAGCGGGACTGGGACGGGTTTGTTGATTTAATGGTTTTCATTCAGTGAACACCACCTTGGTATAGCATTTTCCAGCGATGACAAGCTGAATTCCAGGCAGCCAAGCCCGAGTTTTATCCGTCATCCTTACAGACTATCTTATTTATATATCAAAATGGGTAAGAAAAGAGACAGGCCCCCTGTTACTTCTAGTGAAGATGATGACGCGAAGAGCAGGAAAGATAAAAAGGTGTATGGTGCACACACACACACACACACACACAGATACATACACACACACGCGCGCACACACACACACACACACAACACACACACGCTCAAACGTACACACACTCAAACACACACACACACAACACACACACGCTCAAACGTACACGCACTTAAACACACACACACACATGCGCTCAAACATACCCACACACATACACACACACACACATACACACACACCACACACCACACACACGCATGCACACACGCACGCACGCACTGCACATACATGTACTAACGTACACACACTCAAACACACACATGCGCTCAAACATATCCACACACATACACACACACAACACACACACGCTCAAACGTACACACACTTAAACACACACATGCGCTCAAACATACCCACACACATACCCACACGCACATATACACACACGCTCAAACATACACACACTCACACACACATCTTGTGCCCTTGACATGCCTGGCGTTTGTACCACCTGTTGTGCGTAGGGCAAGAAACATAAAGAAAAGGACAAGAAGCACAAGGACAAGGACAAGGACAAGGACAAGATGGTTAAGCAAGCCAAAAAATTCCTCAAGTCACAGCTAGGCGGGAGTGGGCAGGGACCGCAGGCACCCCCTGAGACACCCCCTATAGTGCTGGACGAGCGGATGCGGATCTCTGAGGCTGATTACTTTGTAAGAAACATCTTAAACGACCTGATCTTGATTGCCAATCTCACACGCTTTGTTACAATGCTTCTCACAAAATTTATTGCCTGCCTTACTCTTGCCTAAGGGGCCTACTTTGTGACGGCATTCTCATCGGGCAAATACGTGTGTATGCTTACAATATGATTGTAGTGAATTAAATTTAGGCTTAGAACCATTTGTTATACATCTTGACTAAAATCACTTTCATCCTCATCCTTTCATCCGTAGGCCAAGAACCCGGAATATACAACGTGGCTACAGGTTTGTTTGTCTATGTTTGTTCCTGTTGTGTGGCAAACCTGCTAGACAGTAAGCCTCCTTCCGTCTGTAGTTTGTGCTTGTTTTAATTTAAAATGTGTTTGGTACATACAAACATTGCAGTTTTTCTTTTAAATGGACTCTTCCCCACCCACACCTGCATGCACATAATAACACACACACACACATGCACACACACATACACATACACACACATACACAACACATACATGCACTCACGTGTTCACGACCAGAAAATGATTTATTGTGCAGGAGGAGCTGAGGCTGATGTACAACGATTTGACTGGAGAGCAGACCCACAAGCTGTTTGTCAAGTTTGTGGACTTATGGAATGGAGGGAGGCTTGCACAAAAGTATTATGCCGGAGCCGTGGCTCTACCAACCAAGCGAACAGCACACAACTGGAGCTTTAAGTACGTGGGGAAAACAGCTTATTATCGTTTTTTCCTCTGCTCTTCTGGCTTTCTAGATGCTTAGTTGTGGTACCTGCAATGGACAAGGCTACGTGAGAGCAGTTTTAAATGTTTGTTTTAAGGTCGTCACCCCAGAGGTAAATCACGTTGATAGATCAAAGTCCCATTGCTACTATATGTCAATCATACGTACATACAATCACTCCGTGAGCCACTCACCCAGAACGTGATGTACTCTGGCTTGTGTTTTGGTAGCATACGCAAATGTGCATTTGCATTTACACAGGGGTGCTGGAGGGACAGGCGGCAAGGGAGTAGCAGCTTTCCTGGAGGATCAAAAGATGAGGTGAGATCTGATGTCCAACTTACCAATCTGTGTCTCATCCTGAACGATGGGTGTACGCCAAGAACAGTCGACGGCCTATATATTGATGATGTATTTATAATGTTTGTCGTTTGCAAGTATTGCCTTCTTTGCACAATGCTAGCCCCAATACCCAAAGAGCTTGCCGGCCTGTTATTGTTTTCATTGTCGGCCTGTTATCGTAATCATTCTTCAGCTCAGTTCCTACCAGGGCTTTTTATATTCCAATTCTCTGGAGCGCTTTATAGCTTTCAATTTAAGCAATCCTGGCTTTGTCGTGCAGTGTTATGATGGCCTTAAGGTCAAGGTACAAAGAAGAAACTGACACTTATCTTGTCTGTAGGAGGCAAGAAGACTGGAGCACAGAGCAAGCAAGGTTAGTTTCAAGTCTTTCTCTAGCTGCTTTGCCTTATTCTTATTGTTCTATCCTTTTGCCCATTTACTTGCTTGTACTTAGTATTCACGGAGGTTTTACCTTCTTGCGCTTGATAATTTCTGGTACAGCGTTTTTTTCCTCCGAGTCGCCAATAATAGAAAAGCAAGGGGTTATCCTCGTGAATTGATTGATCAGAACTGAAATTGCAAGAGAGCTAAAAGAATGAGAAAATTTCTTCCTTCAGCTTTTAATTACCATTCTGTCTTATGCGATGCTAGCACAACCATTCCATGTGCACCATCATCTTGCTTCGGTCGGGATCTGATATGCAGGACAAAAGCTGTGCACAGAGACCAATTAAATGAACTCGTTCCTAAATCCACTGGACGAGAGGGGAAGGTGGAGGAGCGCTTAGCTAGAAGGTGGGTTATGGTGTGTGTTCGGGTAGAGTTCCAGTGCTCTCTTCTGTTCCATCGACTCTGGTCGAGAAAGACAATATTTGTCACAAATTCATAAAGATGGAAGCGGAGGCAGACTGTTTTTGGCTTCCTTGGTCATTAAAGTTGAAGAGCACAGAGCTCAGAGTTCAGGAGGAAAGGGGGGTTCATGCACCCCAACTAAATGGGATCATATGGAACCTGTGTTTGCAAGTAGAGGCCTCGCATAACTTCTCCAGCAATTGGCAACGCAGGCACGCAAAATTGTGAGTCTAGATGAAGAGGCGAGTAAAACCCACTTATATGCCAGGTCGTTCCCACAGCTGGCACACCCAAAGCTTCCCTTTCCCCAACTTCAGGTTTAAATGCTTCCCACATCTCACACAAACAACGGGAGGAGTAGTTGCTGTGCTCCTGCAAAGGTGGAAAACACTAGAGACGTTGAAATGACAATGGTCCGCAAAAAAATGCGCCATCAATCGAGTACCAACCCTGATGTGTCCAGGCCATGTGGAATGAAGCAATTTCAATCAACAGCCTTTAGCCTCTTCCCCTTGCCGATTGGCGCAAAATTAGAAGTGAAACGGTGAAACACACCAAACACATTTTTCCATCCTGCTATGGGATATCTTGACTCTAACCTGCTCTATCCCTACCTAAACCCCACTCTAAACCCTGACCCTTCATTATAACCTAAACTAAGTGCGTGATACGTTTGCAGTGCGTTGCCACATGTATGCATTGTTTTCCGTGCCACTGCTTACACTGCAACCACCCTGAGGTAATAGGGAGAACGCAAAGGACCGAGATGCAAGCCCAGACAACGTCCGCTTGCCTGGAGGAGGTGATATATATGGTGGAGATGATTCAATAGCAGCTGCTAAAGCCAGGTGGGTACCCGGTGGTTCCCGGCGTCCGCTGCTGTTAATAGCAACCTGCTAAAGTATCCAATTGTTTTTTCCATGCTACTTGAGAAATATACTTGTGCATTTAACGCTACAATTATTACTTTACCTATACATTAAAAGATCCCATATTTGATTGCTCTATCACTTTTAAACTAACAACAATTGGATTTGCGTTGTTGCTGGTGGATTCGTGAGTATCAGTGGGAATTAAAGACGTGCTCAAGCTCAGTATGTAAGATTTGTCTTAACCCTCAATCTCAATTGCTCTCAAGTAGCAGTTTTAGGAAAAAGGCGTCCTTGAAGTGTTGAAATTGTTTTCCTACCAATCCAGGTACACTCTTAAGAGGCTGCAACGATACAGAATTCCTTTCTAAGAAAACAAGGATGCGCTAATAGTGTTGACACACAGCGAGATAAAAGAAGTGAGCATTCACGGGTAAAGCTCCGCAACGCCTAGATTAAGCCATAGGCAGGGTGCGAGGCTATAATTTAATGCAAAATTATATAATATTATATGGGGTCCGTATATTATTGTATTTTTCGAGCTCAGAAACTCAGCTCCCTGAGCAGGTCCCTGAGCTCGGAATCTCAGTGCGAACTCAGATAAAATAAAATGGCTAAAGACCTAAGCTTTCAGGGAAACTAGACTCTGAGGGCAAGCAGCCCTATCTGGGGCCAGATCAGGCCAGAAGACCTGTACGAAACGCTCAAGGAACCCGACTGAAGGTATGAGGTTCTCATTGTGCAGGACACGGGACGCCCTGTACACTCAAGTGCAAGAGCTGCAACACGCTCCTGAGCCCCAGCAATCCCTTGCAAGTATGCAATCAGCATGAAAAAACATGCAGCATTCCCAAGGAAGAGCTTGATGAGCTTCTTGATGTGGACATGGGGGAAGCAGGCACTGGCAGCAGCAGCAAGCGCAGGGCAACACAACAGCGTGCTAGCAGCTACGAATCTACATGCCCTCTGGGAAGCAGCAACAGGTGTTTTACAAAGAGTTCCAGAAGCTCGTGATTAATTTAGAGCTCCCACCAATTTCAGTTCAAACAGAAAACGGGACATACGTGACTTGCCAGAAATTTATATACATTGCCTGCAAGAAATGGCAGTTTCAATGTAAGGATGAGGAGCTTGTCACTCTCTCTACTCAATATTTCCTTCAGGAAACATCAGCAACGGATCCAGGGGGCTTAAAACCCTACCCCATCAGACGTTACATGGAATCTCCCAGCTTGGGAGCAATTATGTAATACATATTATTATATAGTGATCGTATAATAGGATATTGGGGAATTTTATATTATATATTGCACCCTGGTCATAGGCCACATCACGATGACCAGGGGTTGTGTGAAGCACCCATAGTCCAGAAGCATCCATACCCACACTTTGGCTGTGATCGTTTATTGTGAAGCGCATCGTGGTGGATTGGTGAACAGACATCTTCCTTTAGCAATGCCCTGTAGCAATGCCACATGCCGGCTTTACTGTACCTCTCAAGTGTGGTTTAGGTTGGCTGGATTTCGCTTTGGAACAGCCAGCCAGCCTGCAGTTAAAGCATTGCTCATGCACATACTACTACCTGATCAGTACTTGCGGTAATGTGTGCAGGGAAGCCAAGTATCAAGGGAAGCAGCGGGATCGGCACCTCTTGAAGCAAGAGGAGTACAGCCACAAGGTCGCAGCAGCTCAATCAAAGGTAAAAGCTTATAAAGCCGCTCCTTTTACAACGCGCTGCTCTATTTGCACTGTTGTACTAACTAATCCTTCACATCTGTTCTAACCAGCTTTTCCGCATCGTCACAACACATGGCAGGAGGATGAAAAAATGGCGGCCTTCAGAGCGATGGTGGCACAAGGACCCATTCAAATCCGCAAGCGAGAGTGAAAAGGGGTGTCCTAGTTTTATATTTGGTGCTTTTTAATGGGTCTGTCAACCAGCAAATTCCGATGCTTGTGATATCTGTTCCTTTCGGCCGTGTTTGCTGAAGCCAGTACAATCTATTAGGTATCCATCAGCTGCCAGCGAGTGTTTGCCTGAGTTTACCGTGTTTGGAGAAGCAGGGCGGCATCCTTTTCTGGACTGACAAGGGTTGCTGGTATGGTGTAGCCACGTAGCACTGTTAATCAGCGCACTAAACATAAGGATCCCTGTTGACTGGTTTCATATTCAATTAGAGCCCAGTTTTCTGAGCGAGGTAGGATTAGGGTAGGGTAGGGGATAAGGGGCTAGCGGAATCCGAATTAGGGGCGCTAGCAGAATCCTCGGCAAATTTTGGGCAAAGGGCTCACACATTTTGGCCAATACCAGATTTGCCGCCATTTTAATTGAAATTTCTTTGCCTTTTTTCCTTCTCTTTTCTTCTTACCCAGCTGAATCATCTAGCTACACTTTTCCATCACTCGACATACGAACATATTGATTTAATAATGCTGTCAGATTGTATTCGCCTCCATTGAAACTGCTTTCAAGCACAAATATCTAGTAGGTGGCTCACTGCATGGTCCACCTTGACTATGCATAGCTGAGAAGGCCCTTTAAACTTAAACCCAGCTCACTGATTAAACCCAGCCTTCATTCCAGAAAATAAGAGGCAGCCAAGATGTGTGACACAGCCTTTGTTTGAGCTGCCCTAGAGATCACCAGTAGATCACACACAAAGGCCATCCTTGCCATAAATTGCTTGTTGCAAATGTGTATACTAAAGCACAATGTTCAAGCAATTGAAATGCTTAAACTTGCTCTCTTTAGCAGCATACGAACTCCCATGCCTAAGGCCATATACATTCTGAGCTCACGTGCTCACCTGCCCATCCTGGCATACCAAGGTAAACTTGATCTCAAATTCAAATTGTACCAATGCCCGACACATGAAAACCATCAGTAAGAAAGGTGACTTCATTCTGCTCGCTCCCTATATTCAAACCCTAAGCAAAGGCTCACAATACAAGGCTGCCAAGGTGCTGCGATAAAGAATCAGAGCATGAAACCGCAAAACCTCCCAGATGGAGGCCCAAGCAGCGAATGCATGCGTCCTCAAAGCCTAGCGGGCAAAGTTAATCGTACAGTCAGAACATGTGGTGCCAACACGCCATCCATTGATGATGATGGCGAATTACATAGGTCCAGGGGAGATAGCAAACTCCCTACTACGAGGTTGAAACGACACTACTGAAAGTTGATGAATAAAAGGGAAGCAAGAGAGGCAGGCTGGAAGCGATAACAGAAAGTAGGGGGAACAACCAAGGTGATGAGAAGAAGGGCAAAACGTGTATGAGAAGGTCAAGCACGGGAAAGAAAGAAGGAAGGAAAGCCTGCGTACTTTGGTGCCCAAGTAGGAAAACAAGGTTTAGGAAGACAGGGCTAATAAAGAGTGAAAAAGCAACGGGCCGATTTAGCTACACCACCGCGAGGCACTCAACATCCATTGCCTTAATACGGTTTGGTAGGAAACGTGTTTTCCTACCAACCCGTATCAAGGCACTCCCCGCCCTCACCCCTCCAGTGGTGATGCAGTGGTGTCAGATTTGTTGCACAAAATAAGTACATGTTCAGGAAACAAAGGGGAAAGTAAGAAAAGACTAGAAAAGAATGTTGACATCTGGTCGACAGTGTGTGAGAAATCAACTTGCGATGACAAAATGATTTCTGCGTTACTTCTTAGCACTCTTTGCAGTTTTCTCTCACCTTTTCAATCCATATTTTGAGCAGTACACTTCAAACGCTGTGCCTTGGTCTACGTCCATCAAAGAGCAAGAACGAGTGACGTTGTAGTTCAGGGGGTAGCAAAGCCCATCCAGACTGCATGGGCTGAGCATGAGCACACGCAGCTAGTATGGCACAGCATTCAAACAATGTGATATGCTGGAGTTGACAACTTGCTTTTGATGTCAATTTGAAAAAAAGTTGTGCAAGCTCAGTGCATGAACAGTAGAGTTTAAAATAGATGAGGAAAGAAAGGATGATGGGTTTGGGTGAGGAGCTGCCAGGCACCTTCTGAACACCCCCACAAGCTCTCGATTTTCCTTTGGAGGAGACTCATGGCACTAAGGGCCAATGTGTCTCCTTTCCCTTCATCAATGCAGGGAGTGTTTTGCTGTTTTTTTATTTTTCCTTTTTTTCTTTTCTCTCCTGCATCCAGAAGACTCGTGTGGAATTAAGTGTTTATATCCTCACTTTTAGGGTGTATTTTCTCTTCCATTTTTGGCTAAGCACGTGGGCTCTCCTCTCTAGTATATTGCACCTGTTTCAATTGGAGGATGTTGAAGGCAGTGCAAATATGTGCTTACGGAACAAATTTTGATTATCCTTTCAAATATTTGGCGGTTGGTGGTCTCAATACAAGACTAGAAGAAGCTTGCACAAGACTAGAAGAGTCTCAAACAATACTTATTAATCCCCCCCCCCCCCAGGAGAAGTTTTGCTGCTACAACAACACACATGCATAAAGCTTTGAGCTTACGCTTTTGTCAAACCTTTTTCATGCCATGAGAAGGCTGGCTGGCCAAATTTAAGGATACTTCTACGTGGCTCTTCCCTCAACAAAGCATTCATCCTCTTTTTTCGAAATAAAAGCATCGGCCATTTTCTGAGCATTTCAGATGACCCCAGATCACTAAACCAACCTCAGACCACCAGAAGAAGCCAAAAATTAACCTGTATGTTGCATGGTTTTCAGGCCCCCCTTCATCACACACCACTTAAATGGACTATCATGACAGATTACATATTACTGCTGCGCCAAGAAACTGCTTACGTTGTAAGCCTGTGTTGTAAGCCCAACAACATCCCTCTGTGCGAGTCCCTCTAATATCTTCCTCCCCTGGGCACCCCAGACGAGCTACTTGCGCAATTGTGTCCACAAGTACAGTCCACTCCCCAGCACTCCCCACGCCACTTTCATTCTCTCAGCTCAAGGAATAATACCATCAACTGACAAACCTCCAACTACCTTATTCAACTTGCAGCAATTTCTGGGCGTAGCAGAACTCATTCATGACAAATGTCAGGCCTAGGAATTGACGCACCCAGATCTGGCTGCATCAGTTTCCAGGCCTGACAGGACAATCATTTTTTACAGCAGCTGATTTGGCATCATTCCACTTTGGCAAAGTTTGGATTGAGAACATGTGGGAAGTCTGTACCTATTTCGGGCATCAGTAGGCGCCCCTGAACTAAGGAGGAGAACCACCAGAAAAGAGATGTGAATTTATTAGTAAGGTCAGGAGATGAAACTGCTTCCTTCCCTTTTGCAAGGATGGTAGGCATCCAGGTCTGGTTGCATGGCTGAAAACGGAGAGGCAGACAATGCAATTAATTCAGCCTTCAGATCAGCTTGCAAGAGAGTCAGGGAGCTGGTGCTCATACATGGGACATCAATTGGCCTCCACACATGGCACATCAATGTATATGGTACATGGTAGGCAGGCATGGCAGGTGTGGAGAATGCAGGCATGACAATTCTTACTACGGGTCCAGAAAAAGAAGAAGCAAAAAAAGGCAAACAAGAGCTAGCCTATTTGTGCGGCCTTTACTTTCATGGAACGCATGCATCCCTGGCATCTCACGTACTTTGCAAGTGAAATCTTCATCATGAATTCAGTCCACACCAGTGCTTGGGCTACATCAATGCCTGCACAGTGCAAGCAAAGTAGATGGATTCATGTCAGCCTTGCTCTAAGACTTTAAGACTTTTATGTTGTACACAATTGTACTGCACAATCCAGCCCATTTCCTTGAGCAAATGCGTTGAGGAGCATGACTGTGTACCTTTGAGCATTTCAATTGGATCAGCTGAGAGCAGTTGCGCAAACTGATGAGAACACATTCAAATCATTCCTTGTGCGCATCCCAGAGTTTCAATTCACTTAGACTGACTTATGATATGTGATATCCTTGTGAACAGCTTGCAGGAACACTCACAACCCTGTAGCTCTTGACAGGAATGGGAGGAGGGGAACACGGACTGCATCTCGTGCCCTGGACCTGTGGGTGGCGGATGGAACGCTAACAAATGCCTTGATTGCACGCAGTAAGTGTGTTGCCTTACTCCTTCCACACATTGGAGGGGTCTTGCGCTCGTCAGCCCTGAGTTTGTCCAGGTTTGTGATGGCGACTGCCCGCTTTATCTTGCTCCAGCTTTGATGTGCATCCTGCGCAGATAAGGCAGCGGCACACTGGAATGATCTGCGGCCTTGCAGGACAAAAGGACTGGTGGAGTTTGGCTGCCATGGGGTGGCAGGGGCAATCTGGTTGTTTCTGGAGGGCTGCACAGATTCTGAGGGGACCAAAGAGAAAGAGACGGCCCCAAAGCACACTGCTGCGGTGCCCGTTGCTGCTGTTGTTGTTGCTGCTGTTGTTGCTTCAGGAGAAGGGGAGGACATGGGTATTTGAGGGCTGCCATGATGCATCGTAGCAGCCCTCAAGTACCCATGTCATCTGACTGGATCTTGCTAGCCCTTTCCCCATGTCCTGAACACTGTGCTTAGCCGCCTTTGCCAATTGCACAACTGCAGTTCAGAACAACATTGGTGATTAAATAAAAAAGTCCATCATGCATGATTTGAAATTTCTAAATAAAAACTCTATAAATCTCCAAAATGAAAAAGGCAATTGCAAAATTCAAACTCCAGACATGGGTTTAATAATATATTTTCAGACAAAATTTATTTATCCATCATGAACACTGAGGAAGCACTGTGTACAGCTACTCGCAAGTGATCTGGAGAGAAGGAGTCATTGCCAGCCAGGTACTACGGTGAGGCGCACACACAAGCGTGCGCGCCTGCTTACACCGCTTACACGTACGCACATGCATGCGCGCACACACATACGCTCTTGCCCACAGGTGTATGTGTTAACTTCTACACCAAACCCTCCTCACTGGCAGGGCGATCATTACACCAGCAAGTATTTTTGTATAGATCAGGATCTGGAAAGCCTCAAGTGCCAGCTTACAGCGTGGGGTACAATTTGCCAATGACTTTGAGGAGGCAACAGTTGCCGTCAAGGGAGTATGGACAGTCCGGGGCATTGAAACTCATGGGTGCTTACACCCGAGCTATGTGCGCCTATTGCACAAACCCTTCCTAGAATATCTCAAAAAAATCTGTGCTAATCTCACACATTAGCATTTCTCAATTGATTGTGCACTCTCTTGGTCCATGCAGGCCCATGCATTTTGTTGCAGACTGACAACCCGGCAGTGCGTTTGGCAGAAGGTCACAATCCCTCCATGTGTGTCGTTGGAGTGTTTTGACTGATCATAGCATCAGGTACTGCACGAGCAATTTTAACTGATTGTCTAGCTGTACACCTTTCAGCATTCACAACAACTATTTATCTGCACCAACTTGAAACAATGGAATTGCAAATGTAGGGTTTTGGGTTCCCAGAAAGTTTGTTGGAGGAGACCCATTACAATTTACCATCAATCAACCTTGCTGCTGACCCTCATTTTGGCAACAAGCATCTTCTTCCAATATGTGATGTCGCAAGACAACTCCCTGTGGTGTTGATGCAAGACAAGATTATTACTTGCACACCATCTCAGATTGCTGGGTTTTCGATGGTGAGTTCAAAGGGTGTGTAGAGCAGGCACTAAAATTTCAAACCATACATTCTAGCCCTATTTTTGCTTTCCTCCAAATCACGGAGCACAAGATTGGCAGCGTGATGCCAAGTGCGGCAAATATGACTGCTAACTGTTCAAGATGTAAAGAAATTGCGCTGTTCCGGTTTCCCCAAAGACTGTACATAGTCATAGCTTAGACTCCAAGCTAGAAATCTGATTTATGTTTGATGATCTCTCTGTGTCAACTGCAATGCTTGCATTTTCCATGAAAAGCTCAGTGTGTGCATTGTGGGCACAAACTGACAAAATCAATGCGCACTTGAGAAAACCAGCTGCTCTCAAGGTCTAGCTGAGCAGGGGGCTGTCAGTCACCCTTTTGGTCTGATGCAGGCAGGGCACCGCTTCAGTTTTTCTTTTACTTTTTACATCCAAAGCTCTTATCTATAAGGAAGTCTTTCATTTCTGTCCTTCTCTTTTTCCTTTTTCTTAAGTAGGCCAACACGAGGGAGAGTCCCTTGTCAACTAACAAACACATCCAGATACGCTTAACGCTCCAAGGATTTTGTGGCAGGAAGACTTCCACTGCATTGTGCCATTGTGCCTGCCGCTGCTCCTATGTGCCAGGCGGAGGCCCAATAGCTGCAGCCAGCTCCCCAATGGTCAGGTTGGTCACTCCTTACCAAATTGATGTGATCAATGCTTTTGACAATTTACCGTGCGTTTTTCAGGTCTATAGCAGACGTTCGATTGTAATGTTACGGGTACAGAGTTCACTGTCATGTTACAGGGTTTACCACGCCTTTCAAAAGGACTGTTTGTTGTTTGCGCCAACATGTATCCTTGATACAAGCCGTCAGATTTCCAGTGTGTAAGACTTCTCGACCATAGCCTGGCAACCAGAGCATGGAGCCTGTCTTCAATGTTATTACTTGCCCCATGCCAAATTGAGGCAGTCAGTCAGCCTTCAATCAATGCCAGGAAGGGGGGACTCCTTACAACTTGGAGGTTTATTTCCTGCACCATACTCACTTTTCATTCACTCACTTTTTGTCACTCTCTTGATTTGCTGCAGCAAATGTGGCCACCCATGGTAGCCATTAAACGCCTGGACAATGCACAATTGTCTACATCATTCAGCTGTGGAATACCTCTGAACTTCATGGCAATGGAGTCTAATCTCATCTGCATTATCCGCAAACAATGCAGATGAAATTGGAGGTGTATACCATGGCAACATGTCCCACAATAAGCCCTTTTAAGACAACACCTGCAGTGTGCAAAGAGGATCGCCTTTTCTTTCACTGTTGCACTTTGCCCGCTAGGCTTTGAGGACACATGCATTCACTGCTTAGGCCTCCGTCTGGGAGGTTTTGCAATTTCATGCTTTAATTCTTTATCGCAGCAGCTTGGCAGCCTTGTATTGTGAGCCTTTGCTTAGGGTTTGGATATTGGGAGCAGAATGAAGTCAATTTTCTTACTGATGGTTTCCATGTGTTGGGCATTGGTGCAATTTGAATTTGAGATCAAGTTTCCCTTGGTATGCCAGGATGGGCAGCTGAGCACGTGAGCTCAGAATGTACATGGCCTTAGGCATGGGAGTTCGTGTGCTGCTAAAGAGAGTAAGCTTAAGCTTTTTGATTACTCGAAAATTGTGCTTTATTATACAGATTTGTAACAATATATGGCAAGGATGGCCTTTGTGTGTTATCCACTGGTGATCTCCAGGCCCCTAGATCCAGAGTAGCGCCAACTCGACTCCTCCCTTGAATCAGAAAAGATTTTTGAACAGCCCTATATTTGGCTCCTGCTTTTCTAGGCATGTCTACAAATTGACTACTCTATTGGGTAGCACCAAAAAGGGTGATGACCTATCTCACTCAGGTACGGTTACTGGATACTGTACCTGAGCTATTAATTCTTCTTACGTTAGAATCTGTAATTTTCACTCATTCAATTGACATCCTTAAAGTTGGGGGTTATCCCGAACACCCTTGCCGGGCAGGCACTGAGCTCAGCACTAAAGCAAAATGAGGTACCTGGCAAAACATTGAGCTACACAGATTTGTCCGAAAATTTGTGTACTGGGTCAGGAGGCTTTTTTTTTTGGGATGGCACGTATACTTTTTGGGGTGGACACCCTTGAGGGGGGGGGGGGGGGGGCGCCCCCCCCCGCGCCGGGGGGCGCCCCCCCCCCACCGGGGGGCC
>Ga0307966_1001281_pt1 | contig 19928 bp, 20 predicted proteins | sample OrgLakmetagen646_FD_203141 | JGI IMG/M metagenome (GOLD analysis project Ga0307966, IMG submission 203141) | Saline water microbial communities from Organic Lake, Antarctica - #646 | ecosystem: Environmental > Aquatic > Non-marine Saline and Alkaline > Saline | place: Antarctica: Organic Lake... | reverse complement strand
GCAGGCGGGAGTGAGATCAGCTAGGAATACACATTTCCTTTCAGAACTAGGTGTAGGTTACTGGCGTGGATGCAGGCTAGTTGGCGCGCTCGCATATGGAGGTTGTGTTGCCTCTTAAGTGGCAACGACGTTCCTTCTCTTGTGGACAGGAATGTTGTGGTAAGGTGTTCTAAGTGGGAATTATGGTGGGTGAGGAGATTAATTGTCACGGATCAGTGGCGATCAGAGGGGTCCTCTAGGCAAGTTACAAGTGCCACTACTGAGCGCCTGTGATATCCTACATAAATAGAGGGGGTGCCTAATCCAAAGTTATGTACACCTTCACGGATCATGGCCGTTAGATTGCTGTGCCAGAGGTTGTGCTTGCTTTTAATCACCCTTCCAATCTTTGCATCCCATTTGTCTAGGTCTGGGTAGGAGCATGGTGTAACGGCAAAAGCATAGACCAAACTAGGGAAATAGCTGTGCGTGTTATGTTGAGTGTTTGCCGTGGTGAGGCATATGATCCTTCAAGGGCATCAAGCTCTTGTCTAAGGTTTTCGTCCTGTGTTGATGTTTCCAGTTACGGTCCATGGTCAGAGTGACTCCAAGGTAGAGAAAAGTTGATCTGGGTGAACATATTTCGTTGCCTGGTTTTGGACCATTACTTTGTTATTGAATTGATGTTCAAGGGCTTCGGTAGGTTTTTAACCATTGTTGTCTTTGGGACGAGACACTTTCAAGCTACCTGTGACCTTAATTTTGCTGCCAGAGATATTCAGTCCGGCCCAGTTAGAGAAGATGTGAGTTTGCTAGCTTGCACTTTGAGATTGTGTAGATCGCCAATGGGTCAGAGGAGCGAGGTCATCTGCAAAAGCGGCGCTACTTATGTTGTTGGCTAGGTGAGCTTGAAGCGTGCTTTCTTTTGTGACACTGGTATGTGTGTAACTGCGTCCTCCTACGTGTAACCTTCTTGGGCTCATGTAGAGTAGGAAGGGAAAAGGGGAAAGAGTGTCCCCTTGTGTAGTACCCAATTCTATGGGCATTCTGTTTGTGCATACTCCGGAAGGGAGATTTACTTGAGTGATGGCATATTCATAGAGATTTCTGGCATCAGTAGGAAAGCTAAGATCATACATGATCCAAAGCATACGGTCAGTGGTGTTAAAGGCTGAAGTAAAGTCGACAATCAGGGCATACATGTCTTTGCGAAAGAGGTGAGGCAGAAGGATTAACAGTGAAGGAAAGTGTTGAGGCAGAAGGATTAACAGTGTAAGAAAGACTTGCAGCAGAAGGATTAAGAGTGTGGGAAAAAAGGGAAACGAATCAAGAAGTAAATTGACTGAAACTGGAAGAAAATGGACTGGAAAACGGAGGAACCTAAAAAAGAGGAAAATCCTGCCTAATTATTGAAGGGAAAAACTGCAGAGTAGTTTGCAAAAGTACTCAAGTTCTTGGAGGCAACTGCAACTGAATGTTAGTTGGAACTGTCTTGCCGCAGCTTGCGCTGTGGGATCCATCCTTCCTACACTTGGTCCTTATTAGTCAGCGTTCCTCACGTTTAGTTTTCCCCCTCTAGCTGCTTTCCTTGCCTCTTAGCTTCAGCTTCTGCTGTCTTTGTTGGCAGTTTGGATGTCAACGGCCCAGATGACAACCTTTTTGTTTGTTTCTGGAAAGCTCCAGTTTAAGCTAGTTCAGTGTTTCTCAGGTTTTTCAGGCAGTTTGTCACTGCTCAAAGTTTTAGGCAGATTTTAGGGTGTTTTTGAGTCTGTTTGGATGGTTGGCCAGTGTAAATCCCCCAGGTAGATAGCATTTGAACCAAGCCAGAATATAACCAGAGGGCAGTTGAGTTGACGATACTTGAGCCTGCAAGGAGCCTAAAGAAGGAAGAGTTAAGTAAAATATGAGTCGGTGATCCCCAAGACTGCCGCAAACAGGCGCCAACGAAAAAAATGCAAAGAAACCCAAACAACAGGAGCTGTACAACAAAACAATCTAAAATATAGTTTCATAAGTGGCAAAAACAGCTAAAAAAAGGGAATCAAGCACTTTAGGGCATTAGTGTATCACAAGTCACTTGCCTACTAGAACGTGAACTTTCTTTTGCACGCTGCAGAGAATCTGCAGTATTCTCCATGTCTTCCTCAGTCAGGCATGGTGAGGAAATATGTATCGAACCTGATCCAACTATGATACCAATAACCAGGGGAAGATAAAAATTATTATTACTACCATTATTTGCACCGTTCTCCCCACCCCAACCTCCAGCAATACCCTGAAGCATGCTTCTATCCGAGCTAGCTCCCCTGCCAGAGCTTTTCTGATTATCAGGTGCAGCTGGAGGATCTGAAAAGAAGCGCACAGCAAGAGAACCCAGCGGGCCAAGCTCGGGACTCTCGGTCCTGGACAACTCTCTTTGCTGCGTGATATTAATAAAATAAAGCAGGGGAATATTTTCAGGTTGCCACTGCCCTACAATTGCTTTAGCGGAAGACAGACAATAGAATGCTGCAGAGCAAAAAATCTTTTCAGGTCCTTTTCACGGAATTCAGCACAGTCACCTACCCCAGCTTCGTAATATCTGTCCAGAGGAGCTGCCCAGGGGGACACGAGGTTGGCAAGCGTAGAACCTTCGATCGCCCCCTCTTTCAGGTAAGCTTGAAGGGAGCTATTATAGGGAGATGTGAAGGGGTTGCAAGACTGGTCAAGGAAGACCCGAGACAAAGTTCCGAGCCTGTTGATGGCAAACGTGTCATCGTGTGCTTAGTTATGTTTGTTCAAGGTCATCGTGGGGTTATGTTTGTCTACAGTGACGGTCTTATTTGAATGTGTCAGACAGACGACATAGAGATTGCATCTTATATCCAGATCCAGCATTTCATTGCGGAAAGCGGGATTATAACACTATAAATGGAAAGACCAAATTCCTTTTACCTTTCTAAGTGTGACTTCATAAACCTACCTCCCGATGGTTGATTCTAGTATCTGCCCAACAGCTGCCCCCAAAAAGTTGGCTATGACAGGGTTTGCTTTCCGAGTCGTGAGGTACCTGTATTACGGATTGTAAGAATTCATGTTTGCAGCGCTGACAATATTAAAACAGCAAAACTAGCAGTTTATTAATGACTGAGCCTGTCTAATGACGAATGACGACACTTACATGTTATCTATGAGCGCAATTGCACCTGATATGAGACAGGGAAAAATAGATGAGTAGCGGTGCGGTCAAAAGGAATTGACTCAAAGACTGCACGATGAATGATTTGTGCATTACCTACGTGTGTTTTGAGAAAAATCGATCCTCTCCTAGGAGGAATGCAAGCTAAAAATGAGGAAAAAGCCAAAATGCCCTTTAGGTGTAGAGTCTAAAATGAATTGAGGAGTAAATGAAATGCAGCGATATCATTTTGCGGCAGGTAAGGTGCGCTAAGTCATATGTCCTTTTCTGGGTTATGTGCCATACTAGCAGCAGGTGCCTGATGTATATATATTGTCCTGCCAATCTATATGCAGGCTTATAATGTTGGCTTTTGTATGAATCTAGAGTGTCCCAATTTCTTTGAAGTTGCGTGTGAGTGGTTGTCCATAGCGGTAATTGATGGACATGTTTGCGGCTGACGGTGCTGCCTACATTTCCTTAGGCCTGACATTGTGCAAAAATTATGCTTCGCCCTCACATGCTGTTTTTGCTCAACTATTTCCAAATCCCAATTGTATGCGATTTTGCAGAGGGGAAAACCAGAACAGTACTTAATTTCTCCTGTTAGTACTCTTATGTCGGCCATATCATTGTGATAAGCCAATAGTGAAAGACAACAACTAAATAGGAACAACGTTTGTCGCATCAGTCATTGCTATGGCTCAGTTGCTCATAACCTGACTGGCTTCTAGCTTCCTTGACATTTAACCTCCTTTTGACAATACACACTGTTCTAGGTAATTTTTGTTGGGTTCAAATTTTCCTGGTTGCCGGTTGCTTTCCCTTTTCGCCCAGCCAGACCCTCTTCCACTTCCTTGTTCTTCTAGATCACTCTAATATTCAACTTTCTGGCTGCCTCTTCTGCTCCTTTCTTTATTCTTCCAGCCTGCCTCTCCTACTCTCCTTTAATTCCATCTGTTTTAGTTTTAATCCTCGTAGTTAGGAATTTGCTATATTCCCTTGACCTATGTCACACGCCTGAAACCATTGACACAAACTAGTACATTTCATAACAAATTGCTGATGATATACTTGCATGGTATGTCATAAAAACACTGCTGTGGTGTTTGTTATACAGAATATTCCTTATTTGGCATCAGCGCTCGATAGGAAGAAGACAGAGGCCACGGGATCACCTGCCAAAATAAAGGTCAAGAGAGGTGTACCTATTGATTTGCAGATATTTTAATGGCAAAGGCATGGACCACAAAGATGGCTTCAATATGGTTATATGATGTAGGGGTCTTGCCCAGCACATTTATTTTGCAATGAGTCTTCAATACCTTCCAAACAGAATAAAAACAGTACAAGTTTACTAGAGTATGCAACCACTCAAACACTCTGCACACAAAACTCCAAGGTTCTATTCTGGCTTTGCTCCACGGAATGTTGGAGGGGACTTTACACATGGCCAACCATCCATTCTACAGCAGGCGGCAGAGTGCTCTGTAGTTTCCTTATGTCTTCTGAAGCCCTTAATTGCACAAATTCAAAAGCTAGCACTTTGAATATAAAAGGTTGGATTGTTTGTGTTCTATAGTGTGTCCATGCAAGCTAAACTTGGCGTACTCACCTAATCCGTGCTGCTTGGCAAAATCCAGAGGGTTGAACTTAGCACGTTTGTTGTTCAACTCTGTTCCTTTCTGCAGATTTCAGCAACAGTCACAGGACTGTTAAGTTGGTGCAAACGTGATGGCCTGCCGTTGGTGCAACAAGTGTGAAAGCACAAGTGTGGAGAGAAAACTCCAGACAGTGACAATCCATCCTCCCCCCTAGTGTAAAAGAAGCTTTAGGCACCGTGCACTGTGAAACCCTTTCTTTGTAGCAGAAACAGCCCGGGCAAAATGTTGAGGTCCAACAAAGGAAGGAAGACGGAAAGTCACAAAGAGACGGGACCAACAAAGCACAAAAACCTCTTCAGCTTACAGGAATGACGTGCTGGCCATGAGTTGGTTTCTGTGCTGATGGCGTGCCCTCCTTCACTGGTGACTGTTCGTAGGCCAAAAAGATGTACCTTTGTTCAGTAGGGAAAAAGTCAGGAATTGAGAGTTTAGGAAGCTTTTCGTGTGTCTTTTTAAAACAATACTCCAACTAGCACATAGGCCCTAAGCCATAAATTGGAACGTTGAACAGCTGTGTCAAAGCGCTCTTATTCTTTCTGGTGATGTTCAATCCAGACTATGCCAAAGCCAACGCACTAAATCTTCAACTTAGGATGCCTGACGCTTGCCCTCAAGTAAGATTTATAATACATGAAGTGGTCACACCTGTGGGTTCCCATGGGAGGTGATGGCCCCATGTACTCGCATAGCACCTGAAGAAAAAAAATATAGAAGATGACTAAGTAGGTATCCCACCAACAAATTATGAAAAAAGAAACCTAACAACGCAAAATTGTGTAAAAACATACATCGCCTTGCCGAACATCATGTCCAGGGATGTTTGCTCGAATCCAGTGAAGGAAACACCGGTTTTCTGGTGCCTCAGGGCGTGGCGCATCAGGGTCGCAGCACAAAATCTGTTAAAATGTGATCAATAATAAAAACGACAGAGTTATTGTGTGTGCGTTGTAGAGAGCTGGCCTCAAGGTGAGCTGGCTGAGCGTTTCGCGCAAAAGAAAACCAAAAACATCCCCCTCTTTTTTTCCAAATCTGAAGCAGGATCAAAGACCTACGCAGAACATCCTGTCCTTGATCTGGTGGTGGGGGCGTAGATCGTATGCAGGTTCAGCAGCAGCTGCAGCAGGCAAAAGGTGCATCCCATCAGTCACCTCAATGTCGCCAAACCTGAGGGCAATGAGACATCAGATGGGACCACTGCCTTTTGGAAATAAATTCTGTACCTGAGGGAGACCTCTGCTTGAAATTGGAGCACATGTGAAGTAGGCCTTCAGACTTTTTTTGCAACAGCATCCCCCCTTCTTCTTTGCCACCTCAGTACGTCCCTATTTGGCCGATGAACAACATTAATATAAAGACTGGCTGACTGGCAAGATAATGGACGTACAATTTGTCCTTTTCTAAACTCAATCACCATCGGAATGCCAAAGGGATTTTAAAAACATTGCAGGAACGAAACAGAGAGAGCCACCCACAACTCTCGTTTTAGTTGTTTTGGGAATTTAGAGATTTTGCAGAACCAGTCGTTTGTTGCTGCCTATCCAAGAAGATAAAAAGCAGGAGTCTAAGGAGTCTGCTTTGCTAACGGCTTTCATGATCGTGCTGCCAAGTTATACCTCTCAAAGATCATGCCCCCTATTTGCGTGTGTTGGCACCCAGAGAGCATGTGCAGGGCTCGTTGTTGTTTAGGGCTGAGGGGGCAAGTTAGATCTGTTAAGCATTTGGACCATACCGTATATTTTGATTATACAGTATCTGTCCTATACTTCATTAATGCACTTGCTCTTGACAGGTTAGTAGATGTTAGGTAGGCATTGCTGGGGGCTCCATTGGCAAAGCTGTTATCGATTGGGGGTCTGGTGGTACTCATGGTAGTTTGCTATAGTAATGGCGCTTCCTAGTATGTGACGAAGGTGCATGTGTGTTTGCAGGGCGTTGTAATAGACGGGTACCAGAGCCTTGGGGTAAGTGACTGGGCTGTGATTAAATTATTTTTTGTTTGTATTATTTTATCATCTTCTCTTGCGAGCCAATACATATTACAGACGGGATTTCCCCTTTTTAAAGCCAAGCTGTTAATGAAGATGTTATTGATGTCGTGGGGGAATTTTATTGTCAGTGATCCACCCTACTCGCAGCGCCCTGTGGCTGCTCTGTCTACTTGTGGGTTAGTGGGTTGTAAGTCAATTTATTTTGTACCAAAGCTCAATGTCTGGGTTGCCTTCTTAGTTGTAGAGAGCCCTTGTTTTTGAAGACCGTTAACGTGTATATCTGGTGCAGGCTGAGGTAGGTCTGGTCTTCTTCTCATCATACTTTGAAGACAGCGTCTACCTTTATCAGCCTTTTCTTGCACTTCTTCTGGCTCCCAGGTTGGCTTTTACGAGGCTTTCACCACTCTTTTTTGAAACACCCTACAAGACTAGAAAATTATGCGCTTCCTTTTTAATTTGATCGAGGTTATTACAGGCTGGGCAAGCCCGTGTGTCCATGGTGTCAATAGCCTTTCGCTCATTGGCATAACAGTAATTGGCACTGAAGTGGTAGATACAATTTCAGACATCGCATATGTACATGTTTCTAAAGGTGGGAGGAGACCCGGTGATTCGATTCTAGATTGCTTCACAGGTTGCGCGTTCAGTGTGCGTGCAAGCAGCATCACTTAATTTAGTAGTTTTGGGCACTAATCCAACTGCTTTAAGCAAGGGCAGGTCCCATCTTCAATTGGAGCGTGTGTGTCTCCACTTATCTTCTGGGTTGTCACTTAATCTCTTTTGTTGCAGGTGTTCCAATTATCCGTGCAACTTTCGATTATTCGTACAACTTCCAAATATTCGTGCAACTTCCAATTATTCGTGCATAGGATGTCCATATGCTGAGCAAAGCTGTGAAACATCATCGCCTTTAGCGTCATAACGAGAAGCCTTTCTTGCACGTCCAGAGTTTTTGCTAAATATGTGTGACGCACAGGGAGGGCCCTTTTGAGGCTTAGCCCTTCGACGCAATATCAGAGATCAGCAACAGTTGGTGTCATCGATGCTTTGCTATTATTGCTCATGATCAATTAAAGTTCATGCCCACTACCCCCTCACCGGATGTGGTTACCCTGGTTTAAAACATACCCTCTTACTTGATTTTGAGCTCCAGCCCCCTAGTGACAGTCGGCACGACATCACCAATACCTGGAGTTGTCCTGCAAAGTTGTAGAAAGCAGAGAGACAGGTGATTCACGTGTCCGCATGCTTCGAACCTTGCGCAAAATCCCCTCACGTTGCTGTCCCTGCCATTGTACGTGCTGTGCGATACGGAGCGGATAGGCGAGGCAAAATCCTTTGCATGAAAATAAATATATTTTAAATTAATCATGATTTTCGACTATAGGACAAAAACAAGCTATCACGCAATTGGGACACCATATTCAATCGCTACGATTTTTTTAATCACCAAAGGGCGTGTTGTTAGCTGCAGGATTGTCTTTGAATGTATTGCACCTGGCCGTTGAGCGATTTTATAAAGATCATGCGCCCTCTTAAGATGATGTGGTTAGGCTTCTGATAGGCAATGGAAATCATTCAGACTTAATGTAGAAACACTCCTCCTTCAAGATGAAAAAGCCTACTGTTGTTATTAAAGGGCCCTCTCACTTTTCTTATAGTTTACAGTGAGCGAGTGGTGGCACGGTGGCAATGTTGTAACGCCAACATCACCCGTTAAGCCCTTGGGGGCATTCTGTGTAAAACTCATGAGTTCAGTGTGAAACACCTGAACTCAGGTTCTTGAAGGGTAGTACCAAAGTGGCTCCTTTTCCTTGTGGGGAGGTGTTTTTCACTGCCTACTATCTATTAGCTTTCTCTTTTCTTCTTCTTGAGATTTTGCACAACCGCAAGTGCAAATATCTCAATAAATGTTTGATCTTCATGATTAAGATTACGCACGACAAGAGTAAATTTTCCCTCATTTGTTGGGGAAGGATTTAAAATGCACCTTCTCAATCCCAAACAAATACAAATACTATGGTTCACACTGTTTGGATCCACAAATTTATTATTTTCCTTGCGTTGTTTTGATTTGGAAACATTCATTCTGTAATGTCACAGCATAATGTTCGTCAAAATGAGTGGCCGTTTTATTGGTACCTCTTAAGCACAGGTCAGCATTGCAAGGATCTCAGTCAGAATTCCCGTCACTAGGTTGATCATCGGTTGCAACAGCAAGTCTGGCGCCTTCTTCTTGCTTGGGAATTGATCTGATCTCCTGTAAGTGCACACAAGATGTCCTGGTTGACTTGGAATACTGCTCAAAAACCTCCCTTCCTTTTTTGACTGCCCATCAATTTCTAACAAAAACGTACTCCTCCAAAATTAGCGCTTGCACAAATCTTGATAACAGAGCATGTAACCCCCTTCCCCACACAACGAAGGGAAAGCCTTTCAGGAAAGATAGAAAAAAATAGGAAAGGATGTGCAGGGGAGTACGTTATGGAACAGTACAACCCAATTTCTCACCTTCAACACAAACAGTGCCCTTGCGTTGATGTCTCCCAGAGCTGTCACAAAGCGAATCAAGCTGGGCGACTCCACGATCTGGTTCTGTAGCTCTGCTAGCTCCTCACTAGAGAGAGAAAAGGAGGACAACGCGTCTACTGCTTCAGACCAAGAATCAAGGATGCTACTTCCCCCCAGAGCTTTACTTTCTGAGGCCTCTCCCTCATTTGCACCGTTCTCCCCACCCCAACCTCCAGCAATACCCTGAAGCATGCTTCTATCCGAGCTAGCTCCACTGCCAGAGCTTCCCTGATTATCAGGTGCAGCTGGAGGATCTGAAAAGAAGCGCACAGCAAGAGAACCCAGCAGGCCAAGCTCGGGACTCTCGGTCCTGGACAACTCTCTTTGCTGTGTGAAAAAGTAAAATACAGCAGGGAAATATTTTTAGGTTGCCACTGCCCTACAATTGCTTTAGCGGAAGACAGACAATATAATGCTGCAGAGCAGATAATGTTTTCAGGTCCTTTTCACGGGATTCAGCACAGTCACCTACCGCAGCTTCGTAGTATCTGTCCAAAGGAGCTGCCCAGGGGGACACGAGGTTGGCAAGCGTAGAACCTTCAATCGCCCCCTCTTTCAGGTAAGCTTGAAGGGAGCTATTATAGGGAGCTGTAAAGGGATTGCAAGACTGGTCAAGGAAGACCCGAGACAAAGGTCCGAGCCTGTTGATGGCAAACGTGTCATCGTGTAGTTATGTTTGTTTAAGGTCACGGTCTTATTTGGATGTGCTAGACAGGTGACATAGAGCTTGCATCTTAGATCCAGATCCAGTATTTCATTTTGGAAAGCGGAATTTTGACATTATAAATGGAAAGACCGAATTCCTTTTACCTTTCTAAGTGTGACTTCATAAACCTACCTCCCGATGGTTGATTCTAGTATCTGCCCAACAGCTGCCCCCAAAAAGTTGGCTATGACAGGGTTTGCCTTCCGAGTTGTGAGGTACCTGTATTAGAGATTGTAAACATCCATGTTTGCAGCGCTGACAATGTTAAAACAGCAAAATCAACAGTGTATTAATGACTGAGCTTGTCTAATAATTAATGAAGTTACAAATAACACTTACATGTTATCTACGAGCGCAATTGCACCTGATATGAGAAAGGGGAAAATAGATGAGTAGCGGTGCGGCCAAAAGGAATTGACTCAAATACTGCACGATAAATGACTTGTGCTTTACTTAAGCGTGTTATGAGAACAATCGATTTTTAGCAAGAGGTAGCAGTTCAACCAGAACAAACCATCGCAGCTTGCTCTGCAATTCTCAAGTTAACGAGCTCAAGTCATACCATAGCTTGTGCAAAATTGCTCTGCCAGCATTACGTCGCCACTGAACACATTTTCTTGAAGATCAATCAGCTGATCCATCATCCCTGAGCGTGCGCAAGTCGTCAAAATTGTGGCCCCGCTTGTAGACAAGCCTTAAGATACAGAGCTGTAGTGAGGCACCCATCTGTCCGGTCACCTGTGCCATTGCTTCCCTGCGGTTTATAGGCAAGTGAATTAGACCTTTTTAAATTTTGTGCAAGGGCAGAAGAAGGGCGGGAGTGCCACAAGAACAAACTCCCTGTGCAAATAACTCCTGTCTTCCAGATCCCTATGTATGCATGCACATTATTGCTGCACCTGAAACAAACTTGCCAAAGTAGGAAAGGCGGCCTCCTGTGGCGTGTGCGTGCACGCAGCATAAGTTTTTGTTATTATTGTGGGAGACGAGTTTGAGCAGGGAAGGAGAATTCTAGATCTGATGGCAGGTCTGGTATCTGGGACAAACCCATCGAAGCAAGAAAGGACAGTTCACAGGTCGGACCTGAGTGCTGTTGTCTAACTGCGCACAGCCTGCCTTCAGGTGGAGGAGCTGTATCAGAATAACGAGGCATGTCGCTGGGAGCTTGTTCATAAGGTATAGTATAGACCCTAAACACGAACCTAAATTAAATATATGAAAGGCGACCGCAGAGTTAAAAACATAGCATTTCAATCAATGATTTATATGAAAATAATATAAGCAAAATGAGAGGCACGATTGGTGTACATTTTCAAACGGCAATGGTGGGCCCCCACACAGCTCCATTGCAATTGCCTTCTCAAAGGTACCCCACTAATCAAGCCAGTATCAGAAGGCCATTGCCAAGAGGAATTTGTTCTCCGCACCTTTTTGTGAGGCAGAACCCTCCCGTCGCAGCCTCAGCACACAACAACAGCAGCTCAGGAGGAGAGGGAGGGAGCTGGTTTCAAAACGTGCTAAGCCATCCCACACTCCACAAGGTCCCTCAGGTACGCTGACTTAAGAAATTTGCTCATGAATACGTGAAAACACACAGACATGCGCCCATAGAGACACGCGAATACACGTGCACACACACACACACTCGCACACTATCACTCTCATTTACACACAAATAAGTATGACGAGGTCAAATACCTAAAAAACAGCACACGGACACACGAGCGCACTCACATACACACACAAACACATGTTCACACATTCAAGCACACACTTATACAAGCACACACACATAAATCACATACATAAGCACATTTTTCATTCGTACACACATATACATACACGCAAATGCACATACATACACGCACGTGCACGCCCACGCACGCACACACACATGCACACACTAACACAAACATGCACACACATACACACATACACACATGCACAAGTACATGCACATGTTCATGTGCGCAGACATAAACAAGCTAGCACATGCACACACACATGCAACACAAATGCACACAATTACACAAAAAAACGCACTTTAGCACGCACATACACACAAGCACATATACACACGCACATGCAGAGCAAGCAAATCAAATTCAATACGGTGTCACAAAAAAAGTGCCCAATACTCTGCTGGATTAGGCGCACACCAGCTCTTCATTTACTTCATGACAACAACAACTACTGCGCTGGTTATGCTCTGCAGGTGCTCAAGGCTATTCGAGAGCCAGTGCTCCTTTTCATTGCCTTTGGCATAGCAGCAGCATTTGCCTTGTTTGGGTGGGCCAAAGGCAGCAACGTGTACCGCAACAAACCGTACTCCTTCCATGTGACATTCCCAGAGGCGGAGGGCATAGAGAAGGGGGTGGCTTTGCGGTAAGGAATGCAGGATTGAGAATGGATGGGAGATTGCAAATTAATTTTGATGCCACAAAATGGGTGAAGTGCAATTAAATACCACACTCTGAACAGCAGGCAGGACCCCTTGAATATGTTTCAATAAAGCTCAAACTCAAAGTGTCTCACATCCAGAGCTGCAAGTGCAGAGTGCTTGGGACCCTCACCTAGTGCTAGCTACCCCTGCAAAGCCAATACACCGAAGCACAGGTAGTCCTTGATTCCTCTTCTGAAATCTGCAGGTTAAAGGGCGTGCGTGTGGGCGAGGTCCAAGATGTTGCTGTTGACATAGAACGAGGGGTGGGTGCAATGAACACACGCTGCCTGCCTGTTACAACAAACATTTGTTGTAAACCTTTGCCTGTATCTGCCCGATGCATTGAGAGCCTAGGATGCTGAAGCAACACCACCCAGCATTCTTGATGGCTGGCCAAATTAACTGTCCTTTTCTTCAAGCGTCGTGCTGTCTTAAGCTTCAACGTGCTGCGTTTAAAGGTCGACCTGTGAAGATACTGAATGCTGGCGTCGTGGTGAAGGATGTGGGAACAGTGGTACATTGTGATGGGCTTTGAAATATAAATAGATTACATGCAAACACGGCCTCCTTTTCAAAAGGGTGCATGTGCTTGTACACAACCACTCACAGCGCAAAAGAAACCTGCAACCGTTTGATGAATGTGTGTGTACGCACTCCGCAGCCCCTTGTTTTCTGCCAGTTTATCCTATAATATACCCTTTAATATACTGCCAAGTTGCAAGCATTTACGCCCCAGGGCCATGGCTCAAGCAAAGGTGCCCTCACTATCTGCTCATACCATTTTCCTGCATTGTTTTACATTGGCGCACTTGCACCTGGGTCATGGCTCAGATGGGGGTGTCTGCTTTGTGCTTTGTCTGCACACAACATTGCGCTCACATTATGTCATGAACACACACACACACACACGCACACACACACACACACAAATACATACACGCAAAATTACATGCATACACACACATGTGCCCTCCCCCAGGTCATGGCTCAAGTGGAGATTTTCATGGGTCAGACGCTCATCCCCAAAGACCCTAAGGTCAAAATTGAGTACAACAGGACAGGTGCGAAGGGTCTAGGCATTGGAGGAAACAGAACGAAGCATGAGGCTCGACTGATGAGGAGAGGGGAATGGCTCTGTGAAGGTGGTTGAGGCAATATGCAGGTGCTAGGCTGTGCCTGGTGCGTGGTATGCAGCATGCGAGTGCCTGGGATGTGAATGGCATGAGAAAGGTGAATGGCATGAGAAAGGTGAGCTCAATTGGGTTTGAAACTTGAAAGAAAGGGAAAGAGAGCATTTAGGTGGAATCTTGGATGGCTTTTTTTGTTTTCACCAAAGCTACGTAAATGGTGATTGGTGTGTGTGTGTGTGTGTGTGTGTGTGTGTGTCAATAATGCAATAATGAAGAAGGAGGTTCTTCAGATTTATGTATATGGTATTTATACAGGCCTGACCGACGCAACAGTTTTTGCCAGTTTTTTTGAGGTCGTCCCAAATATTGGATACCGTTTGGATGTAATTGAGCTGCTCCCTGCAGCAGATTTGTTTGCTGCGTGCTTGCACTTGAAACTCACCCCCATACACATAAGCAGCCGCATTTAACGATCTCACCCTTATTTAAGCAGCTGCGCTCGTGGAGCTTGTCCCAATACAACAGTCATATCAATGCATTCAAACAAAATAAAGTAGCTCCATTCAAGGAACTCACTCCTTTTTACACAAGCAGCTGTACTTGTGAAGCTTACCCCTTGCACAGTCATAACACAATGATGCGCAGACATAACACAATGATGCACAGACATGTGCATAAAGATGGGGAAACATGAATGAAAGATTCACTTGATTATTAAACTGCTCGGCAGGCATGTTGAGCCCAGAGCCATTCATTGATGTCACTGTGCCCTCGGTGGCAAGCCCTTATGCGGTGCGTACACGCACCCGAAGGGCTGTCCAGCAGCAACAGCAGCAGCAGCAGCATCAGCAACAGGAGCAAGAGGCGCAAGGGACAGTGACGGCCCAAGATGCAGCATCTGCTGTTCTGGCTTCGATTCAAGGCACAGATTCGGGTGTTGGTGAGTGCGCTGGGGGAGAAAAGCGGAAAGCGGACTGCACTAGCAACACATACACACACACACACGCATGCATACGCATAGATACACACACATACGCACATACAAGCGCTGAAGCGATGTAATGATATGATTTATGAACACGCCATAGCATAATATTCACCCCAGGGCGTGACTAGTGAACATGGGATCCAAAGGGGTTCGCCTTGCAGCAAGGAAAGCTGTAATTTGTAGCTGCTCATGGTTACTAAACTGTAAGAAATTGTGGGCGTTTGTTTGACTGATTTGTCCACGTTGAAGCGCGCTCTTTAGCGGTACTGTGGAGGGAAAAACCACAGACGGCTTGCAACATACATTTTGAAGACAGGAAGGCCCAAGCCAGTTGTTGGTTGCTGGCATTCGAGCAGCAGAAGCCCCCCATGTATAAGGTTGCCATATTGCCTTTTAATGGCTCAAGACGCTCCCATCTGCATACATGTGCACGTTTAAAGCCTTCTCGTGCCTTATGCTTAAGCAGGAAGATGCCAGAGCTCTGTACTTATTCAGCAGGGTCTAAGAGGGAATCAGTAACCTGCATTGGGGTCAATTGAAGTAGGGTCCTGGCTCAGCTTGAGCTCGCATGTGCGTTGGTATTTGCGTTAGCAAGGTGCTTGCGTACGCTTGCAACAATATTGGGCCGAAAGCTACACTGTGGCAGGCATCAGCACTTCATCACGACCTACTAAGTGACTTATAGACTTACTAAGTGACCCACTAAGTGAATCATAGGGCTCTGTAATTATTCTGCAGGGTTTAAGAGGGAAATCAGAAACCATCATCAGTGCAACACCATGAGTGCCAGGATCCGCAGGGATCATCAGGGATCCGCAGTATCCGCAGGGATCATCAGTGCAACACCACGAGTGCACTGCAACACCACAAAACTTTGCTTTCGCATTCAAGCCAGGGATCATCAGTGCAACACCATCATCAGTGCAACACCACGAGAGCACTGCAACACCACGAGTGCCAGGACCCGCACTCAATTTCTCTGAAAACGATTCCCCAGAGGGGGTAATCTGAGCAAAAGCTAAAGCATGCTCATTTCTGCATTAAAGGGGCAACTACTTACACATTAAACATTAACTCATCAAATTGGACCCAATCTAGCTTCACACTGATGCTTACTTTATAAGCTACCGGAGCATGTGCTCAGATCTAGATAAGTCGTCCTGCGTAAGAAATGACAGGACTAATTGCACACGTCGCGCATCTGTACCCTAGATGGGTGCTTTGCATGGGGAATGACGCATTGATTTGCATATCTCGCCAACCACTTGGTCTTTTTGCTTCATTGTTTATGCAATGATCTTTATTTATTTTGAGGCACCAACAATCGCCAGCCTGGTGCGCTAGCCGGTCAGACACAGCATACAGTTTCTCAAATAGTAAGGTTTACACCGCGGCCGATTAGGTATGGCTCCCCTAACTTGCTAGTTTCAAGCTCAGCTGCTTTGAAATCAGGGCATATCAGGGCTGAGCTTGAAACTAGCAGGTTGGGGAGCCATACCCTAGGAGCATGCAGAAAATAAACCCATTTGGGCCTCAGATGACCCCCTCTGACAATTCCCCACCTCTGGTGACATCGGTGTAAGGGTGCTCTCATGTACGAGCACACACGTGTGCCTTCTGTTGCATGAGGGGGGGGGTGCCGTGCCCTGCCCACCTGAAGTAGAAGTCCGAGTTTAAGCTGATCAAATTCGTGCGGATCATTAACTCCAAACTTAAATGCACACACTCTAGACAGAGCCCCACCTCAGCGAGAGAGGAAGGGGGCACGCTTGCGCTGTCGAAACACAGCAGCCAAATTGAGGTCCGCTCAACAGCTCATACCGCGGAGTAACAATTCGGTCCAAACCACTTCGGCAGTTTATCACTGCATCTTGCCAGATTCGATGGGACATAGCCTCACCTTTGATACTACTGAGAAAGGGAGAAGGTTTTAACGATTTGAGCATACTCTAAGTCCTTCAAGCCAAGCTTCTATTTACTTGGATCGCCTTATCTAATGTCCGGCCGTGCTGTTTAATGCTTGCATAGGGGAAGATGACATCAGTTCTGACGCCACCCTGCCAGGCAGCGATATTAGCGAAGATGCCACCTCAGCCATGGATGACTGGCCTTCACACAGGTGATCATCAAAGTGTGGGCAAACAGTGTTGTGACGCTAAGATGCATGCTAATGCATGGTGGTTTGCACCTCAGGCAGCAGTGCCATTTGTGATGAGCTTGAAGTTGTCTTTGCGAAGGACAGCATACTGCCCGTGTGTGGGGGTGGGGGGACAGAAGGTCGTGAAGATCAACTTGTTTTCCTGGATGGTGCTGTAGGTACCTCAACCGGTGAGCATCTACTTGTACCCGCCTCACAAATGCCACGCATGCCAATATAATGGACAGTGTGCTTTTTTTTAAGTTTGAGTACACGTCTTGGAATCACACTATGTTACTGCTTACAAGTGCACGCACACACGCACACACACACACTCTCTCACGTGCACACACACACACACACACACACACACACACACACACGCACACACACACACACACACACACACACACACACACAAACACACACACAAACACAAACACACACACACACACACGTACACATACACACACACCAGTGTTTCTTTTAAGGTTGTGGAAAACCTTGATTTCATGTCACCCCCCAAACTGGGAATTTGAGGAAACCTGTTCTCATAATTTTTTTTGCTGCCCCATCCCGCCGTGATGAGGCCTGCGGCGTTTGGTGTTATGTAAGTCATCTGGAAGTTGTGAGGAAGCAATTGCATTAACACAAGAAGTTTGCAAGTTGGGCGAACTGCCCATTTAAATTGAGTTGTTCATCTGTTTAATTCCATGGCGCTTCTTAGCTCTGAGCCACTCCAAAATGTTCTGTAGATGGGTAGGACCAGCTCTGCTACCTTAACCCACTCCCCTAAGCGCGTGGCTCCTCCAAAACTCTTTGGCTGAGAGAGGGGTTGGGGGGGGGACTGTGCTGATTGTGGCTCGTTATCAGACTCATCGCTGCTGCTTGCTGCAACAGGGTTTGCATCCTCTTGTTTGTGGGAGCTTTTGTGGGCCCATGGGCCCTAAGTCCTCCCAACACTTTTCCCCCTGGTAACTTTGGGCTCTTTTGATGGGGGTTAATCGCTCATTTTAACATAATAATTGAATGTTTGGAATTTTCTGGAAAATTTTTTTTGATCGTGGTGTATGAGGGCCTCAAATGCCCTTTGCAAGTCACAGATCGGTTTTACACAGGGGCTCCTCAACACCCCCAAAACCTTAATTCCAAATGTCGAAAACCCATGTTTTCATATTGATCGATGTGGTATATCGATTTAAAAGAAACACTGACACACACACAAACTAGGGGGCGAAGGCAAAGCAGGGCTTCAACGGTACCAGAGTCAGCACCATCACCACAAGAAGCACTTGGCGCTCCACTAAAGCAACCTACTCCGCCGCCTGCTCCTCCCAGCTCTGTAATTGCCCAGGTGAGGTGACGTACCCCTCTCGCTCCAACTTGCATGCCACAGCATGATGTCAAAAACAGGAACGCATTCAATTTTGTAATTCCTCTTTACTTTTTCATTTGTAAAAATTTGGAGCTTCCCAGTCTGGCGCAGTTAGAAAAAGTGCTTGTTAAGTTCCTTTTTCTCTGGAAATATCTGCTAGTTATAAGCTTGACAAAACTTACGAGCGTAATATGCGTAAGATGGCCAAATTTATGCATATTTTTCTACCAACGCGTCACTTCACGCAGGGCTCCTTTATACAATCAGGTGATATCATTGAAGGGAACATAGGAGGGAGCACTGACATCTTGACGCGCATGACCGTGAAGAAGAATCGTGGCCCTGGCAAAGTTCAAATGTATAGATAGTAGATAGACAGGCATCGCTTCCGATTTCCTGGCAAGGGCTTACTTCGTTTAACCAATCATATTGGAAAACAAAAATGTATCGTGTGTTGCCTCAAAGTGCTTATAATTAGACGTGTTTAACATTTGACCAACCCGATACTAAGTATGCTCTGCTCTGGAAAGTGTGCCTTAATCGTCTCAATCAGGTGTTGGTTTCGGTTGATAAGACACGTGTCGCTTTATTTCTAGTCTGCCCAACTCACAAGACCGAGCTTTACAGTGTGTTTCTGCACTTTTTGGTTCCAAGTTGTTGTTTTCTGTTTGCTTATGCTTATGGCGCGCGGTTCTTCATTTCGATGCCGCCGAGGGGCAAAAGCAACCCGCCCGGAACCCCGGAAAAACAGGAACCATGTCAATTTACATGATTGTTATTACCTTGAACAGAAGCTACAGTGGTATCACTGTCCTGATGGCCCGGCAAGACAAGTTTGGCCAAACTTGCTCAAACTTGAAGAACTCACACTCCAAATTGGCGTCCTTGCTGGCCCCAACATGCACGATTTGCTGGTGCATTGAGGTCAGGCTATCTGTGGCTATATGGGATTAGCCGTGAATGATTGCGGCTGCTATAGCTGCTAGATCTGCACCTGAATTGGTGTTGGTTATACTTACGCCTCTTGGGTTCATGGCAAATGTACAAGGTTTACACAGAAAAAGGCACAGTCGTGAAGGAAAACATGGGGTTTCCAGGTGTAAACAAGCAGACACATCCTGGAATCTTGCCTGTGGAAACAAGAACGTGTACTTCCTGCGGAGAGAAACCATCTGAAAGTGGGTGCAGTGGAAGAGCATGTCTTTCATCCTGGACATACAAAACCTGTGTGTCCCCCCAAACTTGTGTCCAAACCTGTGGACAGCTGTCCAAACTTGCAGAATTCGCACCTGGGCCCAAACTTGCAAATTTGCTCCCAAATTTGAGTCCAAACTTGTCCAAATTTGTGGACAGATGTCAAACTTGTAAAATTCATGCCTAAACCCAAACTTGAGCCCAAACTTACTTCCAACACGCCTAGGCAAAGTTATTTTAGTTTGGATTACTAAGGCATTCAACACGGAATGGCTGCTCAACCTATGAGAACGAGGTAAACCTCAAAACAAACCAAGTAGAAAAGGGGCTGTCACGCAACTGGTAAATGCCAACCTTAAAGACACGAGAAGAAGTAGGCAAAAACATATCAAAGTGTAGAGGTTGGTTCACCAAAGTAGTAGACGCATTTTGAAACAATGTTTAGACCTTTCATAAGGGCAAAACCCACGCACATTGCACACACACAAATAAGTTGGACAAGTTGGAAATGCAGGGACAAATGCAGGTGTGTGTGCGCGTGCATGTATTTGCACCTGTACATTTGCTTGCCCAGGGGCTGTCGCGGGGGCCTGAGC
>Ga0307966_1001276_pt1 | contig 19956 bp, 18 predicted proteins | sample OrgLakmetagen646_FD_203141 | JGI IMG/M metagenome (GOLD analysis project Ga0307966, IMG submission 203141) | Saline water microbial communities from Organic Lake, Antarctica - #646 | ecosystem: Environmental > Aquatic > Non-marine Saline and Alkaline > Saline | place: Antarctica: Organic Lake... | reverse complement strand
CTTACCGATGGTCTCATCGCCGTTGGCAGAAATGGTGCCGACCTGGGCGATGTTACGGGCGTCATCGCAGGGCTTGGACAGGTCACGAATCGCCTGCACGGCGGCGATGGTTGCCTTGTCGATGCCACGCTTCAGGTCCATCGGGTTCATGCCGGCGGTAACCGCCTTGATGCCTTCCCGAACAATGGACTGGGCCAGCACGGTTGCCGTGGTGGTGCCGTCACCGGCGGTGTCGTTGGTCTGGGAAGCGACTTCCTTGACCATCTGCGCACCCATGTTCTCGAACTTGTCTTTCAGCTCGATTTCCTTGGCCACGGATACACCGTCTTTAGTCACGGTAGGGGCGCCGAAGGATTTATCCAGAACCACGTTACGGCCTTTGGGGCCGAGGGTTACTTTTACTGCGTCTGCCAGAACGTTAACGCCCCGGACCATACGTTTACGGGCGTCATCACCGAATCTAACGTCTTTTGCTGCCATGTCTTCTATTCCTGTTCGTTTAACCCAATGTCAAAAACTGATCGGACTGCTGCGTCAGCGAGCGTTACTCGAGAACGCCGAAAATATCGCTCTCGCTCATGATAAGCAGGTCTTCGCCGTCAATTTTCACGGTATTACCGGCATACTGGCCAAAGACGACCTTGTCACCTGCCTTGACCGCCAGCGCACGGGTCTCGCCATTGTCGAGAATACGGCCGTTGCCTACAGCAATGACTTCACCCTGTGACGGCTTTTCCTTTGCATTACCCGGCAGCACGATGCCACCAGCTGTTTTCTCTTCTTCTTCATTACGACGCACGACAACACGATCGTGTAACGGACGGATTTTCATTGCTCGATATCTCCATTATCAGGTTAGGTTTGGCAATGATGGTTGCGCAAAAGCCGGGGCCCTTAACCATCTGTTTTACGGCGATTATTGGCCCACAGCGAACTTGTGAATCCTATGTGGGGTTGGCCGGTCGCATTTCAACACCCATGGCAAAAAAATTTTAAGATTCAGGGCCGTTTTTCCGGTCATGATCGAGACGCTCTCCGTCGCGCTCGGTTTCGTCGCGATACTCCCCCTCGATGATGTCATCCCGGTCCCCGGGCCCGGACCTGGTACCGAAAGGATCCGCCCCCGGACCAAAAGGCCCCTGCCCGGGGCCGAAAGGTCCGGAGCCCGCTCTGAACGTAAAGCCACCGGACTGCCCGGCAACCACCATACGTTTCAGCGCCAGACCCGCCAGCCAGTGACGGGAGCCGGGAATCAGACAGAGAAATCCGATGGTGTCCGTCACAAACCCCGGCGTCAGCAGCAGCGCACCGCCCACGGCCAGAATCAGCCCTTCTGCCACTTCCTGCGCCGGAAGCTCACCGCTATTAAGCCGCTGGTTGGCTCGCAGCAGAGTGGACAACCCCTGTTGTCGCAGCAGGGCCGCACCGATCACCGCTGTCAGCAACACCAGCCCGACCGTGTTCAGGGCGCCAATCAGGCCGCCCACCTTGATCAGAATCACCATCTCTACAATCGGCATGACGATGAATAAAAACAGAAAAACGCCCAACGGAGCCTCCGTGTACAGGTTAAAACGGACTGTCTGCGGCCAGAAAACGCTCGGATCTACTTTCCGCCCTCACTTTAAACCTAGCTTAGGGCAAAACATCAAACTTCAAGATTCGGTGATTGCAATTACCGATGGCGGCCAGGACCGGAGCACTAGGGCCGCCACCCGAACTGCCGCATACTGACGCGGCCGTCGACCACGATAACGCCCTCTTCCCGCAACGTCTGGGCCTGGATCTCAAACGCCTCACTCCCGATGGGGAAAGCAATCTGCCCGTTGCTGCGGATGACCCGATACCAGGGAATGGCGTGCCCCCGGGGGAGTTTACCCAGAGCCCTGCCAATATAGCGCGCCTGCCGCCCCAGTCCGGCCATATCCGCAACCTGACCATAGCTGGCGACCCGGCCAGCGGGAATGGCGGCGACAACTTGCCAGATTTTCTGGTCTTTGGTCGGTTCGGTCATGGATCCCGGGCTCCGGGTGGGCTGGGTTGTCGGATTACCGCTCTGCCTGATCCGACCGACTGGTTTGCGCCTCAAGCATCTCGTTGTTCGGCGCCAACGCATCCAGGCGTTGCCCTCTGCGAATCATGAACCAGGCCAGCAAGATCGCCGGTATTCCCATCAGCCCGGCGATCAGGAAGAATTCGGCATAGCCGAAATCCGTCACCACTATGCCGGAGAATCCGCCCAGGAATTTACCTGGCAGGGTCATCAGCGAACTGAACAGCGCGTATTGGGTGGCGGTAAACGACGCGCTGGTCATACTCGACAACCACGCGATCAGGGCGACGTTGGCGATACCGCCACTGAGATTATCGGCACTGACCACCAGCGCAAGCGTGCCAAGATTCGGGGGGTATTGTGCCAGCACGACAAACAGCAGGTTTGTGGCCGCGGTCATGATCGCCCCGGCCAGCAGCAGTCGGCGAACGCCGTAGCGCATCACCAACACCCCACCCAGCAGCGAACCCGCGATGGTCATGAAAAAGCCGAACACCTTGGTCACATCGGCGACTTCGGTTTTGGAGAATCCCATGAAATCCAGATAAAAGGGATTGGCCATCACGCCCATCGCAATATCGGAAATCCGGTAGACGGCCACGGTAACCAGAATCAGGATGGCCAGTTCCCGGTAACGTCGGAAGAAATCCAGGAACGGCCCGGCAATCGCCGCGTAGAACCAGCCAATAAAACGCGCCAGGCGCGGAGTCAGATGCGTCCGCTTGGCAGCTTCAGCTTCAATCTTACCGGCAATATCCTGGGCGGCCGCGAAGTGATTAACCGACGGTTCCCGAACGATCAGAACCGTAACCATGCCGACACCCACCAGCAACGCCATGACCTCATAGGACACCTGCCAGGACCAGAACTCGGCAAGATACAGCGCCCCGGCACCGGCCACCAGCAGCGCCAGCCGATAGCCAAATATGTAGGTGGCCGCCAGCGCCGCCTGCAGTCGCTCTTCCGCAATCTCGATCCGATAGGCATCAATGGCCACGTCCTGCGTGGCGGAGGAGAACGCGACAAGCAGGCCGCACCAGGCCATCATTTCTGGAGCCGCAATCGCATCTACCTGAGCCATCAGGTAAAGGCCGGTGGCGATACCGCCCTGGGCCAGCAGAATCCAGCTTCGGCGTTTGCCCAGCAGCCTGTCCAGAATCGGCAGCTTCAGCCGATCCACAATCGGCGCCCAGAACACCTTGATGGAATAGGTAATACCCAGCCAGCTGAAAAACCCGATGGTGGCCGTTTCCACGCCCACATCGGCCAGCCTTGCATTAAGCGTGGAGAAAACCAGCAGAAACGGCAGGCCCGCCGAAAAGCCGAGAAACAGCAGCGCGATTACCTGCCAGCGGGTGTAGGTATGGAGCGTATCTTTTAAAAACGCGCGCCGATCCGCTATACGAATAATGCTGTCTCCCAATAAGGGGGTCTGACCCCGGTGTTTAGGGGTCTGACCCCAGCGGGCACTAAACTTCGGGTAATGGGGTCAGACCCCTAAAAAGCGGGGTCTGACCCCAACATATCCACAGGGGTCTGACCCCATTACCTCAGTCTCGAAAGTTATTAAACTGCAGCGGAACATCCAGCTCGGTTTCTTTCAGCAGAGCGATCGCCGTCTGCAGATCGTCGCGCTTTTTGCCTTTGACCCGCACCTTGTCCCCCTCAATGCTGGCCTGGACCTTCAGTTTGCCATCCTTGATCATTTTCACGATCTTCTTGGCCATGTCCGTTTCGATACCCTGCTTCAGTTCCAGGTGCTGTTTGACCAGCTTGCCTGCCTTGCTGTCACCGTTTTCTGCCAATGCCCGGGCATCAATATTGCGCTTGGCAAAGGCCATTCGCAGCATGTCCATCAGCTGTTCCAGCTGGAATTCCTGCTCGGCGCTGATGGTGATGCCTTTATCGTCCAGTTCGATGTCCGCTTCCACATTCTTGAAGTCCCAGCGGTTGCCCAGCTCGCGTTTGGCCTGGTCGACGGCGTTGGTAACTTCGTGCATATCAATTTCAGAAACTATGTCAAAAGAAGGCATGAGGTACTCTCACTTTTTACATTTGTCCGCGTCAGGGCAGCGACAAAACGCTATACTGTGCCCGTTCGTTTATTCAAGGTGCCAAAGCATAACAAGAGCGGGGCGGCACCGCATCTGACATTGAGCCGGTGAGTCGTAAACACATGCCAAATCTTGATCTTGCCATCCTCGTGGTAGACGACGCCAAATTCAGCAGCATGGTCGTTGGCCGCACGCTGCGCAATGCCGGGTATCGGGATGTGCGCATCGCCAACAACGCGCCGGCCGCACTGGAATTTATCGAGCAGCGCCCCGTCAGCGTGCTGATTGCCGATTGGCTGATGCCCGAGATGGACGGGCTGGAACTGACGGATCGGGTCCGCCAGCAGGACGAGCAGAACAATCACTACACCTATGTGATTCTGCTGACGGCCCGGGAAAGCATCGAGGCGCTCTCCGAATCCTTTGACCGGGGCGTGGACGACTTCATCTATAAGTCCGACATGACCAAACAGCTGATTCCCCGAATTTTTGCCGCCGACCGCCTGGCAGACCGCCAGAATACGCTGCTAAAAGCCAACTCCCTGCTGATTGAAAACAACCGGGAACTGGAATCCACCAACATCATCGATCTGGAAACCGGGCTCTGCAACAACCGATACGCCAGGGAGAGGCTGGGCAAATGCCTGCGCCAGGCCGAAGCCAGGGGCGGAGCAACGGCCTATGTGCTCTGTGGCATCGGCAACTGGCAGGCGCTCAAACGCAAGCACGCCCCCGTGGTGATCAGCGAACTTGCCATCGGCATTGCCCGCCGCCTGAACACCCTGATCCGGCCCATGGATACGCTGTGCCGGGTCGGCGAAAACCAGTTCGCCATTGCCGCCCATTTCCCCAACAGCGACCACTGCACAACCACCGCCTTCCGCCGGGTGTTTGATGGCATCAATCACAAAACCTTCAAAACCACGGCGGGTTATATATCGGTGGAAGCAGGCCTGGTGCTGTGTCGTGCTGACGCCCGCAACGGCAGGCCCTCGGTGCAGGAGATGGAACGGGCAGCTGTGCAGGGCCTGGTGGATGCCTATGAAACCCGCCGGTTTACCGAAACCACTCCGGAAATCATTCAGGACGCCTGAGGCACACACTCCGTAACACCAAAACACACATCACACACAGACCGGCCCACAGACAAGCGCTATTATCGAATTGTGGATTCAAGCAGTATCCCCCCATGGTGGAGGAGCCGTGTAGTACCTCCGCCGCCAAATGGGCTGCTTCATCCGCCTGATAAACGGGTTTTCAGGTAGTCTTGTTCTTTCCTTGTTTTCGGGCCAGCTCACAGAGCTGGCCTTTTTTTATGCCGTTAAAGCTTCCGGCCCTTGCCGGCGGCAATGCGCAACCGCAGCGCGTTCAGCTTGATAAAGCCTTCCGCGTCTTTCTGATCGTAGGCGCCCTGGTCTTCCTCGAACGTCGCGATTTTCTCATCGAACAGTGAATCGTCAGACTTGCGGCCAACCACATCCACATTGCCCTTGTAGAGCTTCAGGCGAACCGTACCGTTCACGTAATACTGGGTCTGGTCAATCAGCGCCTGCAGCGCCTCACGTTCCGGAGACCACCAGTAGCCGTTATAAATCACTTCCGCGTAGCGCGGCATAATGCTGTCTTTCAGGTGGGCCACTTCCCGGTCAAGCGTGATCGACTCAATGGCACGGTGGGCCCGCAGCATGATGGTGCCGCCGGGGGTTTCATAGCAGCCGCGGGACTTCATGCCGACGTAGCGGTTCTCAACGATATCCAGACGGCCAATGCCGTTATCGCCACCCACCCTGTTCAGGTGCTCAAGTACCTCGTGGGCTTTCATGGCCTGACCGTCAATGGCCACAATGTCGCCCTTGTCGTAGGTGACTTCGATATACGAAGGCGTGTCCGGCGCCGCTTCCGGGGCAACGCTCCAGCGCCACATGTCTTCCTCGGCTTCCGCCCAGGGGTCTTCCAGGTTGATGCCTTCATATGAGATATGCAGCAAGTTGGCATCCATGGAGTAGGGGCTCTTGCCCTTTTTCTTCTCCACCGGAATATTGCGCTCGTCGCAGTAGGCCAGCAGTTTCTCACGGGAATTCAGGTCCCACTCGCGCCAGGGGGCAATCACCTTGACGCCGGGTTTGAGTGCATAGGCGCCCAGCTCAAACCGCACCTGATCGTTGCCCTTGCCGGTGGCGCCATGGGAAATGGCATCGGCACCGGTTTCATTGGCAATCTCGATCAGCCGACGGGAAATCAGCGGGCGCGCAATCGACGTGCCCAGCAGGTACTCGCCTTCATAAATGGTGTTGGCGCGGAACATCGGGAAAACATAATCCCGCACGAATTCCTCGCGCAGATCTTCAATGTAGATCTCTTTGACACCAAGCTGTTTGGCCTTTTCCCGGGCCGGCTCCACTTCCTCGCCCTGGCCGATGTCGGCGGTAAAGGTGACGACTTCACACTCGTAGGTGTCCTGCAACCAGCGAACGATGACCGAGGTATCCAGGCCACCGGAATAGGCCAGCACCACTTTTTTAATATCAGACATGTCTGTGCTCCAGACTGAACAGAATGGATGTTAAAAAGAAGGCCGATATTGTACGGGAGAGCTTGCCTGATGGCTATTGGGCGGTCGGTGCAAGGCTATCGCTGTACTTCGGGCGGCCCTGCTCACCAAAGAAAATCCGACTCATTTCCCCGTTCTCGATCATTGTGGCGATGGCATCACGGAATTGTTTCGCTGCCTGGGGACGTTGCGCCTTACGTGACATATAGAGCGCCCCCGGCTGGCCATCGACGTGCTTGCTGTATCGCAGAAAATCGCGACTGAGCCCCATCGTCTTCAGGCTTCTGAGAATGGCATGATCACTGGCGAGGATCGCCGACAAACGGTTAAGAGGCAGCATTTCAATGCCCTGACTGATCACCGACACGGGCACCTTCTGTGCCCTGGCCTCGCGCTTGAACGCCTCGCCAAGGTAAGTGCCGCGAATATAGCCGATGCGCTTTCCCTCGAGGGCTTCAAGACTCAGCGGATAATTCGTGTCGGCAAGAGCCGCCAGCAACAGATTAATTTTCGCCAAGCGCGCCACATTGATCGCCCGGGCATCCAGCTCCGGGCTCTCAAACAGAAGGCTGAAGTTCACCTCCCCGGAATCCAGCTCAATCAATGCCCGCCGGAGGGGACGCAGCCGCGGTTCCACCGGCACACCGGTCAACTCCGACAGTCGCTTTACAATTTCAACCAGGCTGCCCTGCGGCTCACCGCTGGAGTCTTTATAAGCCCAGGGCCAGACGTCGGGGATGGCAAAGACAACGGTGTCCGAAACCGGGGATTGCGGTGTGGCCTCATCGCCAGCCAGAGCCGAGCCGGCAAACAGCGAGGCCACACAAAAAAACAGCGCCAGGACAAAGCCCTGGCGTGTGGTAGTAGTGAGGAATGAACAGTAAGCCGTCAAAACGGATCAGACGGCTTGTTGCTGGGAGACCGCCTCTTCACGGATGCCGTCCCAGCCATCCTTGATGGAGCGAAGCAGGTTGGAAACTTCATCCAGTTTCTGCACGTCGTTGTGGCGATTGGCCTCAAACAACGTGCGTTCCATGTAGTCGTAAAGGCCCTCAAGGCGAACGGCCAGATCACCACCCTTTTCGAAATCCAGAAACCCGCGCAGGCCACCGATGATTTCGATCGCTTTGGAGATCAGCTTGCCCTTTCCCTCAAAATCCTTCGCCTGCATGCGGGCCTTGGCCATGTTGATGCGCTCAAGGGCCCCGTTGTACAGAAGCTGAATCAGTTTGTGCGGATCCGCATCGGTAATGCTGGTCTGGGTGTTTACGCTCTGGTATGCCTGTAATCCGTTCATGAATCAGCCTCTTTTCGCTTCCGGAGTGAGATCGGATCAGTTATTGCGATTATTCTGAGGAGCCAGCGCCGCCAATTGTTGGCTTACGTAGTCCCTGGTGCTGTTAAGTTGGGCAATCAAGGAATCCGCTGCGGAAAACTGGGCAACAAGTCTTTCCCGGTAAGAAGCAATTCTCTCATCAAGCCGCTGTGCTTCATCGCGAATATTCTCGAGTTGACGATTTAAACCATCAGTTTTCGCCTCAATGATCCCGTCAACACCAACAATATTAGTGACGAGATCAACCGTTTCCTCTGCGACACCTTTAATAAAAGTGATTGTTCCCCGGGAACCTAGCTCATCACCGCCAACGTTAATCTGTAAGCCGCCGGCAGGACCATTACCATCTTTAAGAAAAAGCACCCTGCCGTCGCCCTGCGCCACGCGACCATCAATGGTCCCGGCAACATCCTTTCCGGCCACGCCTGAAGAAACCGACAGTCCAAGGCTCGCTCCGTCTTCAACAGACGAGATGCTTACTTTGGATTCGCTTCCGTAACTGCCAGAAGTGAATACTAATTTACCATCAACATCGAGGCTGACCTGCACAGACTTCTCAGCCGAATTCAAGGCAGCGTTGCTATCGATCTGCGCCTGAATTTCATCAACTAACTCTTGCGCAGAGGTGTAGCTTTTTTGCAGCAACTCAAGATCCACCGATGTCTCACCATCCACAACAATAGACAACTGGTCATTGCTGGCATCTATAGTGACGCTTCCACCAAGCGCCCCGGTTCCAGTGACTCCGCCTTGCGTTGCTGCCTGGCTAATGTTTATCTCGTACTCACCGGCTCTCGTGTCCGCGCCACTACGTACAAAACCAATCTGGGAGTCTGTGGCACGACCTTGCTCAGAAAACAACGCGGTGACATCATCCGGACTGCTTTTCAGCTTTTCGATGAACTCATCCCGATCAAAATTCAAACCACCGGTCTCAGGACTTGTAGCAATACCGACATCAGCAAGCGTTCTTACACTCGCACCCTCCAAGCCCGGCACGACCCGTGTTAGAAGGCTGCGCAATTGGCCCTGAATCCCGCGAATCGCTGAGTCACCTGTGAGAATGCTGCCGGTGCCAGCCTCAGCATTCACACCTGAAAGGCTTTTTATCGTTGCCTGGAGGCCATTGAACTTTTCAACAAACGCCTGGACCCGATCCGCAACTTTCCCGAAATCCTGTTCAACCCTGATGGTAGACGTCACACCCTCTGCCTTCGCCTCGAACGTCAAGCCATCAATGACATTTTCAATGGTATTCGAAGAGCGCGAAACCTGAATTCCGTTTATATTCAGAACAGCATCTTTGGCTGCAACCGTCTCGGCCAAATTGGAAGTGGTTCCATCGAAGGCGAAGTTCGAAAGCCCACTGGCATCAGTACTGCTACCGTCGTCATCAGTCACACTGATGGTCATGGCACTGTCGATCCCGGTTTCGTCAGATGACATAACGAGACGGAACCCGCTCCCCGTATCAATAACACCAGCCGTAACGCCTATATCAGCATCATTAATTTCGTCAGCCAACCCCTGCAGCGTATTATTAGTGCCATCGATAGTGAAAGTCTTGGTTTCACTACCAGCGCTCAGGGTCAACGAACCAGTACCGATCGAGGTCGAATCCTTGTTATCAAAAGTTCCAGAAGCGAGCGATTGCGATTGCGCAAGACTCGTCACCTCGACTGAATATGTGCCTCGGCTGGCCTTGGAGCTATCAAGAGAAACGCCAATATCTTCACTGGACGACTCAGCAGTAAACGCCTTCATATTTTCCGGCGAACTCAGCTGACGCATAGGCAAGCGCAACTCCGTAATGGCACTGCGCAGCTTGCCGAACGCCGACAGCATTGCTTGAGCCTGCTCGGTTTTTCGCGTCAACCTATTTTCCGACGGCGCTCTCTCAGCCTGTACTAGCTGATCAACCAGTTCAGAGTTCAAAACACCCGAACCGATACCCAGTGATGATATGGTTGCCATTATATTGCCTCCTGAGGGGCGAATATCTTGGAGCTGTAGTTTTGCTCCTACTCGGTTAACGGCAAAAAGCGGCAAAACTTTGCCTCTGCTTCTGACCAATTTGTAACTACTTGTAATTAGAAACCTTAGGGCAGAATGCAGAACACCGCCGGGCCTGTGTGAGGCAGGGCGGTGCTGAAGTCTCGTTGTTATTACCGTCGTCTCAGCGGCGCGCCGCTATACCTCGATATTAAATAACGTCAGCGGTTCATCCTGCTGCAAGTTTTCTGCCAACCTCAAAGCTACCTCATTTGGGATCTGTCGAATGACTTCTTGTGTCTGCTGATCCACAACTCGGACAATTGTCTCGCCACGCTCGTTATCTACTTCAAACTGCAGATCCCGCTGCACAGTTTGCACAAAGTCATTCAACTGCGAGACCGCCTCATTCAAATCTTCCCTCCGGGACTCGCTCTGGTTCCTCAGCTGCTCTGCCTTGGACACGTTTTGAGCCTGGTCCGGTGCGCTATTTGAAGACGCCCGCCCTACCGAAGAAGCAGCCAAGTCGGAAGCTCTCCTTCCCTCGGCCTGAGATGACGACAGGGCCCTAGCCGGGGCTTGCTCGGCAGAGCGAACAAGCTGTAAACCCGGGCTATTCAGGTTAACGCCATTCATAGCTTACCTCGCTATCCTAGATACTCCGACAGCAACAACCGAAGCCTGGGGTTTCGGTTGTTGCCGATTGTCACTTACTGCAGGAGCGACAGAACCTGCTGTGGTCGCGCATTGGCCTGAGCAAGAACCGATATTCCGGCCTGCTGCAGCACCTGAGCTTTGGCCAATTTTGCAGTTTCGGCGGCGAAATCCGCATCCAGGATTCGACCTCGCGAAGCCGAAAGGTTCTCGGACGTGGTCTCAAGGTTTGCAATGGTCGAACTGAACCTGTTTTGAATTGCACCCAGGTCTGCGCGAGCCGTGGTCACCTCGGTTAATGAGTTATCTGCGATCTCAAGAGCTCGCTGCGAACCCACAAACGTGGAGATATCCAGATCACTGACAAAGGTCTCCGCAGACCCGGAGGCTGCTTCAGTGGCGGCCGAGAGGCCCGTACCCGAAACTGTGCCAGATACAACGAGATCTTCACCGTCCGTTACGGAACTCAATGTGATGTCTGCACCATCAATCGAAGCGTAAACGCCGGTTTGGTCAAATTTTTCGTTAATGGCAATCGATAGAGCCTCCGCATTCTGTGCGGCATCACCCGTGCTGTCGACATCATCAATGGTAACTCCGTTGATCGTGAGGCCAGAAATATCTGTGCCAGAAGCCACGGTACCACTCGCATCGGCCGCAAACTGTGAGGAACCCAAGGCAGCGGCATTCGCGTCAACGATGTTGTTGATGCCGATGGTCTGACCCGAATTTGCGCCAACCTGGAAGAGCTGGTTTGCAAAACTTCCGTCAATAAGCTTGGTGCCGTTGAAACTGGTCTGGTTTGCAACGCGATCGATTTCCGCCGTCAACTGCGTAACTTCCGCGTTCAGCGCGTCACGGTCTGACTGAGAGTTGCTGGCGTTAGCAGACTGAACCGACAGTTCACGAACTCGTTGCAGGTTGTTGCCGATCTCGACCAGCGCGCCCTCTGCTGTTTGAGCGAGAGAGATACCGTCGTTGGCGTTCCGGGCTGCAACATCAAGACCGCGAATCTGCGTGGTAAAGCGTTCTGAAATCGCAAGACCCGCGGCATCGTCTCGTGCCGAGTTAATGCGAAGACCGGATGACAAGCGCTGCAGAGCCTGGTCAGACAAGTCCTGAGAGCGGGTAAGCTGATTTTGGGCATTCAGTGATGCGACGTTGGTGTTAATACCGAGAGCCATAATGCTCCTCCTAAGAACTGTTTAGATGTCACTTTCAAGAGGTTTGGCGCCCGTCTTGCATTTGCGGGGCACGCCGTCCTACTGGGATGAGTAACGGCGCTCATAACTAATGCTTTAGAGTTTTTTCGACGCTTAATGTAAAAAAATGTAGCTTTGCCGGAAATAACAGATCATTTACAGTTCCAGGCATTGAGCCAAAGCTGTAAATTCGCGCCCTCCAGCATCCAGTCTTTGCGAATAACAGCCTGCAAACGATCTCCTTGAAGGGCGGTTTGTTCCCTATCGTTTATGTGCATCCTTATTGCGTCGACCCAGTCCTTATAGCGATTCCGAACTCGGGTCACGGGCAAGTTGTGCTCTCGATACGGTTCAACGTCGCTGCAGACTACCGGAAAACCGCATATGCCGTATTCCAAAAGCCTGAGATTACTCTTGCAGCGATTAAAGAGATTATCCTCCAGCGGGGCGATCGCGAGGTCGAGGTTCAGGCTGGCTAATTTCTCGGGATACTGCGATATTTCAACACCTTTATGGCTTTCGTGAACGAAGGGTAGCAAGGATTCAGGACACATCCCGAAGAACACCCAGTCCACCTCATCCGCCAAATCGCGAACCACATCTGTCACCAACTCCAGATCACCTGTGTGACCGACGCCGCCCGCCCATCCGACACGAGGCTTCTCACCCTGTTGGCGCATCGACTTAAGGTTGCCCCACCAATCCAAAGGCAGACAATTCTCGACGACATGGATGTTGGGATGGACTTTAGAGAACGCCTCTGCCAAGGGGTTAGTCGATACCACAAACCGATCCACCCACTTCATCGCGCTTCTGATGGATTTCAGGACATCTTTCGGCATATTAGAGCGATAAGCGCTCTTCAGCGGCAGGTTTGGCAAATAGTCGTCCAGCTCATAAACCAGAAACTTGTTGGCAAACTGTTTAACTCGCCGCATCTCCTCAATTTGTTGTGCAGAGGTTTGACGCTGAACAACCAGAACATCAGGATCCATCCTCGCAACCTCACACAAAGACAGCGTTTCTCTGGTTATTGCTCCGCCCGCCATCCCCTCAGCACGCAAAGCCTCAAAAGGCTTGATCATCCGGTAATTGCCACAACCCCAGACATCCGCATTTCGTAACAAGAGCCTGGGCAGGCCTGCTCCAACCTCGATTGGCGAAGGCATCAAGTTTGCCCGCCCCTCTACGGCATAACCGTCACCGTTGAGAGATAGATTGCGATTGTAGGCCGGATCATTCGACAGAATCGGTAGCCACTTTTCATAAATCTTATCCTGCTCAGCAAGAAATCGCTTCCTATCCGCCTGTGGAGTCGTCTTGTCAACCTCTTTTTGACGAACGCTGCCAGCCTGCATAACGACAGAGTGTGGCGTCCATACGCACAAATATCCTGCTTCACGCACTTTGAGGCAGAGGTCTACGTCGTTATATGAGACCTTAAACGCCTCTTCATCAAGGCCTCCAACACTCTCATAGACAGCCTTCGGAATCATAAGGCAGGCCGCAGTCACCGCTGAGTAATTCTGGTCAACCTGCAGGCGATTCATATAGCCCGGCGCGTGGAACTCGGCGCCGTTAAACGGGTGCTCAGCTGGCCCGTTAAGCCCCAGAACAACTCCCGCATGCTGGACCTGCCCTTCCGGGTATAGAAGCTTTGCTCCAACAATTCCAACTTCAGGCCGAAGCGCGTGGTTGAGCATGGCTTCCAACCAGTCAGCGTAAAGAATGGCGGTATCGTTATTAAGCAGCACCAGGTACTCGCCAGCAGCCTCTCGGGCGGCCATGTTGTTCATGGCGGAGTAATTAAAGGCATGCGGATAGCGAAGTACCCGCACCTGTTCCAACCCCATTTTTTCGAGACCCGCTAGCCAGGTAACGGCCGCTGGTTCGCGGCTGTCGTTATCAACAATAAGAACTTCAAAGTTTTTATAGGCCGTTTGCTCAAGCAACGTCTCAACACATCGCTGCAACAACTCGATCTGATCCCGCGTCGGGATGATAATGGACACACTTGGTTTACGTTCATGGCCATAATCAATCCTCCAGGTACCCGGCACACCCTCTGACACGCGGGCCTTTTCATAGCCGCGATTGTGAAGGTGACTAAGAAGAATCCCGGGCTCCTCTTCTCGCTTTGCCGCCGGGAACGGAGCGGTCAGAATCGGTTCAGCCGCATGAGCAATCCCGCCAAAACCAGACCGCTCAATGAGCCTGAGTATCATCGCAAACTCGAACGCTGACGGCTGGTCGACATCGAAGCCAACTGCAGCCTCAATCGCTGACCGACTGTACAGCCAAAAACGAGCCATCGCTGCGGGGTAACTGAGCAAGAGGTCGAGGTTAAAATCAGGTTTAAAGGCTGTGCCGAGAGCACCGTCACTCATCCTGACAATCTCGTCAGCATAAACTGCTTCAAGCCCCTGAACTCCCTGAAGTTCGAAGGCCAATCGCAATAGACCGAAGGGTGTAAACTCTACGTCGGCAGTAACCGGAAGCAACCAATCAAATGCTCCACTGCTGCACAGATCGTTCAAAGCGCGAACTTGCCCGCCACGCTCCACCGACAACGAAACAAATTCGCCTGGCAGCCCGAGACCGTCAAACTCTACCTCACTGATCACAGTGACGTGAACGCCTGGCAAGTGCTCAAGTGCCGTTTCCAGCGACTTTAAAATTGGGCTTTGCGGTCCAATCTCTTGTTCGAAGTCAATAACGACTATTTGAATAGAAGGCCATTTAAGGTCTGATGACTTTTCGCTGAGAAACCGTTTTTCCGCGATTGAAGGCTCTCTGTCGGCCAGCCAATCCTCCATCGTCGGCAATGGTTTGGACTCAAAAGTGTCAACCCTGTTTGAACCTGAAAGCGATATTGTTGCTGAACGGCCCCCACTCAGGGATATAGCCTGCTCACCATTCTTAACTTCGAATGATGCGTCGGCTTGCTCTGAAGAGCTCCGCGAGTCACCCGGCAGATTTCGAATCTGAAGCTGAGCCCGATGAAGTTCCTGTTCCAACTCTGCGGAATAGTCAAGCAGTGGAAAAGCGTGCTGGATTCCTTCGCGAATAACACCAAACTCGCTTTCAAACTGTTCGCTATCGAGACTCAGCTCATCCTTGGCGACACGAAGCAAAAGTTCATAAAGCGATGAAACGAGACTCGGTACACTGGCACTTTTCCAATTCTCGGCAGCAACAGAATGTCGCAGGCTGCTATCAAGAAATTCCTGCTGGAACCGCTCTGCCTCACCTGCATCCAGTTTCAGGCCCAGCCCCCCCGAGATGCGCCTGAGCTGCGCTGAAGGATCAGACATCAAATGATCGTAATCAACAACAACCCGTTGTGACATCCACCGGCTCTGGTCGACAGATTCAAAAACATGTCTGATCCAGAGGTAATGACTCTTGGCCCGTGCAAATCCATCACGGTTAGCGAGAGAGTCGGCCACGCTGACGGGATTTCGAATGCTTATAATGGCTCTGGGTGAACAATCCATGGTCTTGAAAACTGACTGCCAAAAAGGCAGCGTCCGACAAGCTCTAGGATCTTTTATTCCAAACTCCTGATATTTGCCGAGCCGATCTTTGAGAAATTTTCGGGCAATCGCACTCAATGCCTTCTCATCTGGATCCGTCATTCTCGAAAAATCGACGCTGGCGAGCGAGTCCCAGGTCAAACCCAGGCGCTTCATTGCTGCGATGTTAATGCTCAAGAAATCCGTATCCTCGAAAAAACCCTTATCGTTAATGCCCTCCGCACCAGGCAGTAATTTTTGACCCAGGCTGACCCCAAGTGCCTCAAGACCTCTCGTCAATGCGCTAGTACCGCTCCGGTGCATTCCAAGAATAAGAGTAAAGTTCTTGTTTCCCATAGCTATTGCTCGCGTTCGTTTTATTATCTTGCCAGGAGGTTCAGTTGGAGAAGTCCCAAGAGAATTCAGACCTTATCCACTCAAATTCACCGCTATATATGTGTTGGAGATAAGCACGCTCTATGTCACTCATCGGGACCTCATAACGTCTGGAATGTGCCTCAATAGGTTCAATGGCTTTAAGCTCCCTCGCCCCGAGAAAATTAAAAACCTGATTCACCGTGATATCAGGAAAACGGCGAAGATTATCATTGTTGAGAACCAGGATATTCTCGTCTGGAAAAAAACGGCGCATTCTTCTTATTTGCTCGGAATAAAAGCCCCGATCAACATATGAGAAAACTCTGTGCTGGTATGGCAGAGCTTGAAAGCACCGTTCTCTCTCTTGCGTAATTGCATCCCAGAATGGCAAGCCCTCCGAACCTCTTATCCGTTCCATCTTCCAATGAGAATACGCTCTGCTAATAGGGTTTCTTAAGACCAAAATTAACTTCATATCCTTATTGTACTGCCAGATCCTCTTCATTGACGGCTGCCAATAGGCATAGATTGGTGTCGATTCGCCAAGCAGGTTGTTTTTGGAAGGATCAAAGAAACTGTGGTACCGATTATAGTCGGGCGCGGCATTGACAAACTGAGATTCATTATCAAAGAAGTGCACCTCCTTTGTACTAGCCATACTGATGTCTGGATGCATTCTTAGATATTGATCAAGGGCACTCGTACCGCCTTTCTGCACGCCACACACTAAAAACTTGACCAGCATTCAAACACCTTTATGAACCCGTGAATGAGCAGATTATTCCTGCCAGGAAGTTCTATTCAGCCCGCATAGAGCACGACTTTTAATGCCTCAAATAATGACAGTCCGGTTCAAATTAGCAAGATTAACTACGGTCGACTGCGCACGCAAAACATTCCAATTACGTGGCAATAGTTTTCCTCTTCTTCCGTTAACTTTGCCGGTGAAAAACCTAAAAACCCCATGATGACAAACCATTTTAACGCATGATATCAACATTTTAACTTCAAAAATGGATAGCTGGCACAGCGTTCGCATGTAAGTTCAAAAACGGCAACCACCTGAATAATCGCCGGCAGAGCGCCCATTTTTGATCGGGCACAGAACGCGCGGCGATGCTGGAGTAGGAGAATCGTTATGCCTCAGATCATTAATACAAATATTGCCTCGCTAAATGCTCAGCGGAATCTCAATGCTTCCCAGCAGGATGCGAACACAACTCTGCAACGACTGTCCTCGGGATTACGCATCAACTCGGCCAAAGACGATGCGGCAGGGCTCGCCATCTCAGAGCGCTTTACATCTCAAATCCAGGGCCTTAACCAAGCAGTCCGTAATTCTAACGACGGCGTTTCACTGGCGCAGGTTGCTGAGGGAGCACTCGCTGAATCCGGCAATATCCTGCAGCGCATGCGTGAACTGGCAGTTCAATCTGCGAATGCGACCAACTCAGCATCTGATCGCAAAGCCCTTCAAGCTGAGGTCAATCAGCTCAAACAAGAATTAGAGCGAGTCGCAACGCAAACCGAATTTAACGGACTGAAATTACTGGACGGTACCTTTCAAGCCCAAAAATTTCAGGCCGGCGCCAATGAAAACCAAACAATATCAGTCTCTATTACTGGTTCTCGTACCGAGTCACTTGCTAATAACACCGTGGACGAGCCCAACCTTGCCTCCGGCCAAGGTACCGGGTCTGTCGTAGGTGTCGCCAGCGGCGGCACCGCTCCATCCGTTAATGGAATTGGCACTCAAAACTTAACCATTGCCAGCTCACTCGACTCGGAGACCATCGCCATCGCATCTGGTTCGACCGCTGAGGAAATCGCTGCCGCGGTCAATAACCAGGCCCAAACAACTGGAGTATCTGCATCTGCTCGGACTGAGGCAACATTGGACACGCTAGCAGCAAGCGGAACTGTTTCGCTCTCTCTGTCCACTGGTGAGGATGGTTCCGAAGCCACGATTTCAGCTCAAATCACCGACCCCTCAGACCTGCAGCCTTTGGCCCGGGAAATAAACGCCGCCAGCGGAAAAACGGGCATTGTTGCGGAAGTGGATGGCGGCACGCTCACATTAATACAAGAGACCGGCAAAGACATTGTACTGGAGGCCTTCACCACTAACGGAACACCTGCAACCGTCAACTTCCAGGGCAGTGCCGACGCCGATGCAGGGACTTCATATCCTTTGACCAGCGGCGCCAACGACAGCGTTCGAACAAGCGGAGAGCTGGCATTTGATTCGGCAAGTTCATTCGCTGTGTCTTCCAGTGTGGCCGTGGGAGGAGGAAGTCTGTTTAACAACGCAGATGCTGACGAATCAATTGGATCCACGACCGAAACTGTCGCGGACGTTGACATCAGCGATTTTGAAGGAGCAAGTAGCGCTTTGCGCGTATTCGATGCGGCACTTGAGACCGTCAGTGGCATCAGGGCTAATCTCGGCGCTATCCAAAACCGTCTCGAATCCACCATCGCGAACCTGAGCACGACGTCAGAGAACCTCTCAGCGGCTCGTTCCCGCATTCAAGACGCCGACTTTGCAGCGGAATCAGCAAACCTTGCTCGAACCCAGGTCCTCCAGCAGGCTGGCCTGTCCGTTCTGGCTCAGGCCAACGCCCGACCGCAGCAGGTGCTGCAGCTGCTGCAGGGCTAATCACCACAAGGAACCAAAAACGGCCGGGCTAAACACCCGGCCGTCTTCGTTCAGCGTCAGTTTTTGCAGGCTAGTCGAGCCACCCATCCACTCCCTCACCGATATACCTGGGCATGTATTCCCCGCTGTCCCCAAATTACAGCCAGTTCTCCCGCTCATGCCGCACCCTCAAAACGAATATGTTTTGGGAATCGATTATTTGGTAGATCACGATGTGCACGCCCAAAGGATGTATCCTTACCGGCGGTGACAATTCGAAACGCTTAGGTGTAGAAAGCGGGTTTCGGGCGAGAAACTCAAAGCAAACCTGCAATTTTTGATGATAATCGTCGGCCTGCACTTCACCAAAGTTTTCTAATCCGTGGAGGTAAGTAAACAGAGATAATATCTTCTTCAGCTTTTCTGCTGAAAAAGTAATTCATCAACTTTTCCATCCCTGGCCAAGCACTTTGCAGCAACTTTTAGTTCATCCATTGAACGCGTTCCTTTTCCACTGGCAATTCCTGCCGAAACAAGAGATTGTAACTGGTCGATTTTGTGCCGCCTGTCCTGATCTTTGCGGATCAGATCACGAACGTAATCGCTGGCATTTGAGTACCTACCGGATTCCGCCTGTTGTTCTGCCCAGCTTTTCATCGCATCGGGTAGGGATATATTTATTGTCGCCATAGAAAAGCCCTCCTGTGATCGGATTATCGCAATAATTGCTAAAAAATGCATCAGAGCCAGAACCCGCCTTTCACAACTCGTTGCCCAGGCGACAGCCTCCGATTCCCCCGAAAGACTTTTGGGGTCTGACCCCAAAATTATGTGGTAGACTAATGCCACTAAACTAAGTCAATAGGGGTTGGTATGGAATCCGTCAACATGCACGAAGCCAAAACCCGCCTTTCACAACTGGTTGCTCGCGCAGCCAAAGGTGAGGCATTCATTATTGCCAAAGCCGGAAAACCGGTTGTCCGGGTGACGGCGCTGGACTCTCCCGAAAACAGCCAGCAGAAACGAATCGGTTTCATGGTGGGCGAGTTCAAAGTGCCGGACGATTTTGATCGGATGGGTCAGGACGAAATAACCGATTTGTTCGGGGGGTGACGTGAACCTGCTGCTGGACACTCACATTCTGCTATGGGCAGCCGCAGAACCAGCCAGACTGTCATCCGAAGCGACAACCCTGATCAGCAATAACGACAACTGCCTGTATTTTAGTGCGGCCAGTATCTGGGAGGTGGTTATCAAGAATGGCCTGGGCCGGTCGGATTTTTACGTTGACCCACATTTACTGAGGCGCGGCCTTGAAGATAACGGTTACCTGGAATTGCCGATCTCATCTAGACATACCCTCGCTGTAAGCCATCTCCCTGACCTCCACAAAGACCCCTTCGACCGAATCCTGGTCGCCCAGGCCGAAGCGGAAGGTTTTCTGCTACTCACTTCCGACGAAATGGTAAGGCAGTATCCAGGGCCTGTTCGGCTCGTCTAAAGAGTTTTTCAAACGCGATGTCGGGGTCTGACCCCAAGACATTCCGCCGCATCAAATGCATTGGGGTCAGACCCCAACGGAA
>Ga0307966_1001273_pt1 | contig 19972 bp, 18 predicted proteins | sample OrgLakmetagen646_FD_203141 | JGI IMG/M metagenome (GOLD analysis project Ga0307966, IMG submission 203141) | Saline water microbial communities from Organic Lake, Antarctica - #646 | ecosystem: Environmental > Aquatic > Non-marine Saline and Alkaline > Saline | place: Antarctica: Organic Lake... | reverse complement strand
AATTTTTTCTTTAGACAAGGCAAAATTTTCAAGCATAGCCATAGTTACGGTTTAAAATTTTAACGAAGTATAAAGGAAAAAGAGGAGTGAAATAAGCGATGGAATTTATGAATTACAGCACTAGTGACCTATGCAACTAATTGTTGCTGATTAAATAATAAAATCTGTTGTTCTATTTTAATTTTAGAAAACAGGATTAAGGCTCTGTAATGGAATAACCTGCCTATTTATACTTGTTCTTTTGCTCACTAGCTACATTGAAAATACTCGCCATAGCTATTGCTATGTCTGTATTTTTTGCCTTGATGCTAAACAAAATAAGGGCGTATAAATAATTTCACTTCGACAGGCTCTGTGCAACGCAGTGCATTGCGTTGAGTTCGCAAGCTCGGTTCGGTCATCTTATTTAATAACAGATCCTAAGTCAATTCAATATGATTTCCTTCTGCATATAAAACTTTTCCTCCACCTTCAATTTCTTCACTTGTTCCGCTCAGAAAAATCAGATATCTTCCATGCTCAAGATGTTCCGAATGCCTGTGAGCTTCAGCTGTCTCAATACCTGCTGTTGTTAGAAGACTTGCAACACCGCCACCTACAGCTCCTAACTGAAAGCCTGCTAATGTTCCAATGATAGCCCCAGCGCCGTAAAGCACACCAAATCCAGGAATAGCAAAAACACCCAAACCAGTCAGTAATCCTGTAACTGTTCCTGCCCCCATTCCTAGAAATAATGGAACACTTTCTTTTCGCTTGTTTGCTACCAAATGCAAATTTTCTTCTATTTCATCTGCCTTACCAAGCAAGGATATTTGCTTTGCTGGAAAACCACTTATTCTCAATGCTTCGACAGCTTTTAATGCTACATCATGCTCTTCGTATACTGCTACTTTTACTTTCATACCTGAAATTTAAGGAATTAAACCTAAAATAACAACATTAAAAATCACAATTCTATTGGCTATATATTGTCCGGTAGAAGACAAACTTTTTTTTTATAGAATTTGAAAAATATTTTGCTTTCTCCATAAATTAAATACCTCATTATCAATAGGCATCAAATAAGGTAAGGAAAACATAAAAATTAACACAGAATAAATGTTTTACCACTTAATTCAATAATCAAAAATTCTAAACCTTAAAGTATTCTATTTATTTATTATATTTAACGTTTAATAACAATAATTAATGAGAATCTACCGACTTGTTTTCTGTTTAGCTACAACCTTTTCTTCTTTAGCTCAAACGACATGTGAGAAGGCAGCTGATATGGTAGCTACAATTAACAAGTTTCATTACAATGCCAAACCAATTGATTCCTCGTTTAGTGCGTTATTTTCTGAGATTATCTTAAACAAAGCAGATGCTTACGGACTCTTTTTATCTTCAGAAAACGCTTCAGAACTGAGAATGGCTAGTTATTCTCTGGCCAATGACTTAAATGGTGAAAGCTGTCTGTTTTATGAAACATTTGACCAAACTGTAAAAGCAGGAATTAATGATTCAAAGTTAATTTTAACGGAATTAAAGAATAAACCATTTACTATTATTGAAAAAGACTCTATTACTTTAAGGAGTGGAGAATTCTATGTTCAAAAACATGAAATAGCGTACCGATGGAGAAAATGGTTACAGTATTTAACTGTCAAATCAATAGATGGGAATGAAATTTCGACTGCGCAAATAGACTCAGTATACCAAACGGTACTCTCAAGAGAACAATGCCGTTTGGATAGCTATTTTATAAACAATAGCGTTGACAAGAAAATCAGTGAATGGTATTTAACCTCTTTGGCAAATACTTTTGATCCACATACAAACTACTTCTCTATTGACGAAAAAGAAAGTTTTGATGGCAGCTTAAGCGATGAAAATTATTCATTTGGTTTTGATTTAAATAGAAACGAAAGAGGTCAGTTAATTGTAGCTTCTGTTATTCCGGGGGGAGCTGCATGGAATTCTAATCGGATTAACGAAGGAATTACACTGAATACTGTAATCGTTGACAAAACAATAAAAGACTTTAGCTGCATTCGATACGATGAGGCCATGAACTTTTTGAATGGTAGCGATGTAAAAAATGCGAAATTCATTTTTGAAACTGAAAGAGGTGTTTTGGATACGATTGTTTTAAATAAAACACTCATTGCTGTTAAAGAAAATATTGTTCAGAGCTTTATTCTAAAAGATTCCTCTAGCAGTATTGGATATATCTATTTACCTTCTTTTTACACAAGTCAAAATGAATTTGGTATAAGCACTAATGGATGCGCTGCAGATATTTCAAGAGGAATTATGCGTTTAAAAAAAGAGGGAATTGAAGCTTTAATCATTGACTTAAGAGGCGATGGTGGTGGACACATGTTAGAAGCAATTAATTTGATTGGAATTTTCATTGATTATGGAACCATAGGTATTACAGATAACGGAGATGAAAAACCCGCATTAATGAAAGATATGAACCGTGGATTAATTTATAATGGTCCACTTACCGTTATGATTGACGAATTTAGTGCTTCAGCTTCAGAATTTTTTGCGGTGACACTGCAAGATTATAACAGAGCAATTATAGTCGGTTCGACTTCTTATGGAAAATCTACAGCCCAGACCGTGCTTCCTATAGTTTCACATCGTTATTCCTCTCTAGAAGACTTAGATTTTGAACCGAAAGACTTTGTAAAGTTAACTGTAAGCTGTTTTTATCGTGTAAATGGAGACACTTACCAGCGAAAAGGAGTCGTTCCGGATATAATTATGCCTTCAATTTTAGATCAATTGGAAACGGGAGAAAATGTTTCGCCCTCTGCTATTTTGGCAAGTCACATCGATAAAAAGACATATTTTAAAACTCCCTATACTTTGCCTAGAGAAGAAGTAAAACAAAAATATGAGCTTAGAAATACAAATAATCCTTACTTTGAATTGATAAAGGAACTTTCAGCGCTCTATTCTGAATATTGGAAAGCAACAACTTATTCTATTGAATTGAATTCAATAAATAAACAGAATGAAGCTTATTTAGAAAAATTGAATGAATACTATTCGTATTTAATTGAAGCGCCTTATTTAGTAAACAATCCTTCTTATTTATCTGGATATTCGAATCAGCTTGATAGCGAAAAAGAAATAAATGCTTCTCTAATGGAAGATATAAAAGAAGATCAAGGAATCATAGAGGCCTACTTGGTAACAATAGATTTAATAAATATAAAAAACAATAAGTAATGGTAAAATTAAAAAATGCAATAGTCTTGATTGGACTCGTATGTGGATTGTCAAATTTAAGTTTTTCGCAGTCAAGCGTTGAACACATGGAAGAATTAAGTACATCTTTCGCTGAACTAAAAAATGATACTTGGAAATATTTGAGAACAATTACAAAAGGGAAAAGTGCAAGAAAATCTGAGAATAAAAGAAATCAATTGTTGGATCAATACAAAACTCAAATATCAGTGGTTGAAGCGATTTCACCTTACGAAGGTGATACCAGTTTAAAAGAAGCAACATTGAAATATTTAAACCTCTCCTACTCCGTTTTGCACGAAGATTACGATAAAATTATAGATATGGAAGCTGTAGCTGAAGAATCTTATGATGCAATGGAAGCCTATATGCTTGCCAATAAAAGAGCAAATTAAAAATTAACAAAGGCTTTTGATGACCTGAAAGAAGTTCAGGAAGCTTATGCAGAGAAAAATAATATTACACTCACTGAGGGTGAAATGGACCGTAAATCAGAAAAAATAGAAGAAGCATCAGATATGTTGAATTACTACAATAAAGTATATCTAATATTCTTCAAGGTATTTAAACAAGAGGTATACGTTTTAGCAGCTCAGCAAACACAAGATATAATTGCTTTTGAACAAAATGTTAATGCTTTGGCAATGGAAGCAAATGAAGCTTTAGCTAAACTGGATACGATGAGTAGTTATAATGGAGACAAAGAACTTATTGAAGCTGCGAAAAGAGTAATGGAATTTTATAAAGAGGAAGCCGAAAAAGAGTTTCCTAAAGTTTCAGATTTCTACATTAAGAAAGACAACTTTGACAAGGCCAACGAAATTATGGAAACTAAAAAGAAAAAGGACCGCACCCAGGAGGATATTGACAAATTCAATTCAGCTGTCAAAGAATACAATGAAGCAGCAGGGTCAATTAACGAAACGAATGAAAATTTAAACAAAAACAGATCTAAAATGCTTGATGAATGGAATAAATCTGTTGAATCTTTTTATAAAGAACATACTTAAAGGATAAAAATATAGGAATGAAAAATTCAATTGAAAAGATAAAAAATATACTAGAATTAGAGCCTCATCCAGATGGTGGCTATTTTAAAGAGACACACAGAAGTATTGAAGAGATAAAAGAAAAGGATTTAAGTAAGGATTATAAAGGAAATAGAAATTATTCTACTTGCATTTATTTTCTCTTGACTTCAGACAGTTTTTCCGCTTTGCACAGGATAAAACAAGACGAAATTTGGCATTTTTATGATGGCTCCCCTATTCGCTTGCACACTATTTCAAAAGAAGGAATTCATGAAGAACACATTATTGGACTTAACTTTGAGAAAGGCGAAACACCACAATTTGTTGTAAAAGGTGGAGATTGGTTTGCAGCTGAAGTAGTTAACGAAAATTCCTATTCATTGGTGGGAAACACAGTATCACCAGGTTTTAGCTTCGAAGACCTTGAATTGAGAACGAGAAAAGAACTCCTAACTTTATTCCCTGACAAAGAAGAACTCATTACGAGGTTGACGCATAGCTAATATAGATTGGGTTCATTTAACTTTTTCCTCATTTGGAATGGAATACCCAAATAAATTCTATTCAATATGAATTGGAAAGTAGCTCTTTAAATATAGTAAACTTGAAATGAACTTTAGATCTGTTAACAAATAAGGTGACTTAAGGGCACCTCTAAAAACTCTACTTTGGTCGCTAACTTGTTCTTTATTCCAACTACTTCGTTGCCGAAATACTCATTTAGCCCAGCTAAATTCCGTTTTCAGCGCCTCGTATCTGAAAAAAATAACTTCCTTATCATTCCAAACAGAGTTATTAGAGATGCCCTTAACTATAAGAGGTTCTTTTGTTTAGGATTGAGACGAAAAAAACAGCTCTATAAGGAATATTGTGAGAAATGAAACTTAATCTCTTTGAAAATTAATAGTTCTACCAATAATTTAAATAGAGTAAAAATGTGTTGAAATTTTGAATATTTATCGCCGAGTTTTCTCGCGTTGATCAGCGCTGAAATGAACGAAGTTGAAGTATATTTTTCAAATTTCACAAACAAATGTGTAGTAAACTATATTTCATTTTGTGATTTCTGGAAGTAAGGAATGTACATCGAAGAACGCAGGTTCTTAGCGTAAAAAAAAAGAACTTTGAAAAATAGATTTAATTAGATTTATTTTTCAGAGTTCTTTTTTGTTTAAATCGTTTTAATGAATAGATTCATGTTCTTGCCTTTTATTTATTGTTAAGCCAATAATTTCGAATCATGTACTAAAATAGAATTACGTTCCAAGTGAATTAACCCTGCTTGTTTGAATTCGTTAAGGATTGTAGTCACTTTTTGTCGTGAAATACCCGTAAGATTTGCTATTTCCTGATGCGTCAAATTATGCTTGATTAACGTTTCATAACCGATTGGTCTTCCAATATCCTCAGCCATTTCTTTGATGAAGTCAATAACTCTATTCTTTGATTTTTTGAGCATCACTGACTCCAAGCGATTGTCTAATCTTCTATAATTACTAAGCATATTCTTTACCACTTGATGATAAATTTTGGGATGCGTATCGCAAATATTTTTAAACTCTTGGGTTGGTATTGAAAAAACTACAGTATTTCTGTTCATGACTTTTGCTGAATCATGGTGAGTTTCAAACATTACTGGATCAATTGCAGCATATTCGCCATAATAATCTCCATTGTTCAGAATTCTTTTAATGCTTTCCTTCACTGAATCTGAATGTTTAATTACTTTAATTCTTCCAGTGTTAATAAAATGAACATCATCCATAGGATCTCCCTTTCGAAAAAGGTAATCATTTTTTGAATAATGATTCTCTTTAAAAATATTTTGTAAGGATGCTTTTTGTTCAGAAGAAAGACCATCAAACAGTCCAATACTATCAATCAACCACAATTTAACATTTTTCTTAACCATAATTATTTCATTTTACTATGAACAGGAGTGCAATTTATCACTCACTTATTAAACAATGAAAAATAAAAAAGGTTCGCTTTGAAAACTGTTTTTTTGATTGTTAGGTAATTAAAATTTTAATTTGATTGATTAACTATTACTCTTTTTGAATACTAATGATTTTGAGTAAAGCCATAAATCAAAACAACTTCAGAAGGAGTCGTTTCTGCTTGATTAATACTTCATATCCTTTGTGATATAATAACTGCGCAGAGTTTTAAATAATAGATATAGCCTATTACACTTCAAAACCATCGATTTATTGAGCACAAAAAAAGCAGAAATATTTTACTATTTCTGCTTCTACTCTATTTAAGTTTTAATAAAATTAGCTTGTAAATAACATTTCACGCAATTTTGGGAAAGGCCATGTTTCGTCATCTACTAAAATCTCTAATTTATCTGTATGATAAGAAATTTGTTTGAAGTAAACACGAACGGTATCACGATATGCTTCTGCACGTTCCGCTATATCCTCAATTTTATTGGCTTGTTTTCTATTCTCCAACATTGTGCGAGAAAATTCTTGCATTTTGTTCATGTGCATTGATAAATCAAGAAGAATTCCTTTTTGAGCAACGGTACTTTGAACTGCATCGTCTCCTAAAACTGCAGTAATTCCTTGAATATTTTGAATTAATTTATTTTGATAATCTACAACAACAGGAATAATATGATTTTGTGTTAAATCACCTATCAAACGCGCTTCTATTTGATTGCGCATAATGTATTTTTCATATTCAATCTCCTGACGCGCAAGTAACTCTCTTTTAGTAAATACTTCCATTTTTTCAAAAACATCAATCACATCCTGGCGTTCCCATACTTTTAAAGCACTTGGAGTATCTTTTAAGTTACTTAGCCCTCTTTTTTCTGCTTCTTTTACCCATTCGTCACCGTATCCATTTCCTTCGAAACGAATACTTTTTGATTCTTTAATGAGTTTTTGAAGTTCTTTTAAGATGGATTCATCTTTACCATCACCACCCTTAATTCTTTTATCAACAGCGATTTTGAACAATTGTAATTGTCTTGCAACAATGGTATTTAATGTAATCATCGGTTGTGCACAGTTTGCTAAAGATCCAACGGCACGGTATTCAAACTTATTTCCTGTAAAAGCAAAAGGAGAAGTTCTATTTCTATCGGTATTGTCCAACATTATTTGAGGGATTTTTCCAATATTAAGTTTCAGTTCTGTTTTGTCAGCCGGAGTCATTTTTCCTGCCTTAATATTCTTTTCTAAATCATCAAGAAGCTTTGTCAAATGAGAACCTATAAAAGCAGAAACAATTGCTGGTGGTGCCTCGTGACCTCCTAAACGGTGATCGTTTGATGCACTCGCAATTGATGCTCTCAATGTGTCTGAATGCTCATGAATTGCTTTAATTGTATTCACGAAGAATGTCAAAAACTGTAGATTACTCTTTGGATTTTTTCCTGGTGATAATAAATTAACTCCAGTATCTGTTGATAAAGACCAGTTGTTGTGTTTTCCTGATCCGTTTAAACCTGGAAATGGCTTTTCATGCAAAATAACTCTGAAATCATGCTTTCTTGCAATTTTTTCCAACAAATCCATCAATAATAAGTTGTGGTCATTCGCTAAATTACATTCTTCAAAAACAGGAGCACATTCAAATTGATTTGGTGCAACCTCATTGTGACGCGTTGTAACTGGAATTCCTAAACGAATTGCTTCTATTTCAAATTCACGCATAAAGTTAGTTACTCTTGCTGGAATAGAACCAAAATAGTGATCATCCAATTGCTGTCCTTTTGCTGGCGGATGACCAAAAAGAACACGCCCTGTCATCATTAAATCTGGACGTGCATTATAAAATGCTTTGTCCATCAAGAAATATTCTTGTTCCCAACCCAAAGTAGCAATTACTTTTGTCACATTTTTATCGAAGTATTTACAAACGTCAACTGCCGATTTGTCTAGTGCGTTTAAGGCTTTTAACAAGGGCATTTTATAATCTAAAGCCTCACCTGTATAAGCGATAAAAATTGTTGGAATACACAATGTGTTTGCTATTACGAATGCTGGAGATGATGGATCCCAAGCAGTATAACCTCTTGCTTCGAAAGTATTTCTAATTCCACCATTTGGGAAAGAAGAAGCATCAGGCTCTTGCTGAACTAATAAGTCTCCACTGAATTGTTCAATTGCATGACCGGGTCCAATTGGTTTGAAGAAAGCATCGTGTTTTTCTGCTGTTGCTCCTGTCAAAGGTTGAAACCAATGCGTATAATGTGTAGCGCCTTTTTCTAAAGCCCATTCCTTCATAGCTGAAGCTGCTACATCCGCAATGTTTCGGTCAATCTTAGTTCCATGTTGAATTGCACTTTTTATAGATTTATAGGCTTGCTCTGGAAGGTATTCACGCATTTTATCTTCATAAAATACATTTTCACCAAATTTTTCTGAAATTTTCCCAGTCCATTCATATTTCTTTGTTTCGCGGTGCAAAACATCTTGGTAAGCATTCTTTCTAGCAGATGACATAAGTTCTTTTTTATTTATGACAAAAGTAGAAATTCAAAAAGAATAATCTTTATAAAAACCTATTTTTTTTGATAATGAATGAAAATTAAGGGGGTGAAACTAAAAATAAATAACATTAAACAGAAATCACCCCCTCTAAAAATAGGTTTGAACTAATAATTAGATGCAATTAATTGCTGAATACATTTTTTATGAAGATTTTTCAGCTCTTCATCAACAATTCCTTTTTCAGGTGAAAAATTATCATTAAAGGTGGGAAATGAATAAATAGAAATAATTTGAGCTCCGAATTTAGGAAAGCGCTTTTCGGCGGCATCCAATACATTTTTAGCACCATATCCACCAGGTGATGTTCCCATTAATAACATTGGAATGTCGTTAAAGAATTTACCTGTATGTCTAGAGCACCAATCTATGAGGTTTTTTGCAGCTACAGAATAAGAACCATTGTGCTCTGCAAGTGAAACTACAATTCCATCGGCACTCTGAATTTTATCAATGAATTTTCCAATATTTCCTGGAAATCCTTCCTTTTCTTCTAAATCAACACCAAAAACAGGAAGTGGATAATCTGAAATGTCCACCCATTCTGTTTCTAAAGATTCTATTTTTAATAACTCAATTTGACTGAGTGTATATTTCACCAATTGTTTATTAATCGATTGACTGCTGTTACTTCCTGCGAAACCTATGATTTTCATGCTTGTTCTACTGTTTTTTGGGAATAATGATTGTTAAGAAGACTAACAAAAGTCTTTGCATTATTGTTCATGTATCTTTTTGTTCGGTAACCACTTACCCAGGCTATTCCATTAATTGCGTTGGTGAAGAAAATTTCATCGGCTACCAATATGTTTTGTGGAGTTATTGAAGATTCGTAAACTTTTACCTTATTGGCTATCGCTAAATTGATAATCGTCATACGCATCGTTCCCCCCAAACATCCTTCGTCTAATCCTGGAGTATAGAGAACACCATTACTGACCAAAAACAAATTGGAACTTGTACTTTCTAATATATTTCCTTTTTGATCCGTTATAAGCAAATCATCTAAGCCTTTTTCCTTGGCTTCTATCGCTCCCATCACATAGACCAACCCATTCTTGGTTTTAAAGTTTGAGAAAATATTATTCTGTTTGCATACAGCAGTATATAGATCGATTTCAAGTCCTTTACTGTTTAGTGTAAATTCATTTTGCGGTATTGAATAGGCTTCCAAAAAATAAGTTACTTCATTCGTTTCTGGCTTGTAGGTTCCTCCTCTTGCTCGATCAATAGACAAACGTATTCTTCCGCCTTCGGTTATTTGAGATTTATCAATTAACTCGAGTATTCTTCGGGAAAAAAAATCTACAGTAAAATAGTTAGGCACTCTCATTTTTAGAACAGTCATTCCTTCAATAAGTCGCATAATGTGTATTTCAACATTGATTGGCTTTCCATTGAAGATGCGAATGGTCTCAAACAAACCATCACCATATAAATGTCCGCGGTTAGCTGATTCCAAAGTGAATCCATTATTTTCTAATATTTCACCATTATTGTTTACGTAGTTTGTTTCCATTTTAACTTAGTATATATTTGAAAAATTCTGCGCCTTTATCAAAGTTGATAAGTAGTACATATAAAATCCCAAAAATTGCACCTCCAAAATGAGCGTCATGAGCAACACCAGTTCCTCCTTTCTTACTCATATAATATTCGAAACCTAAATATAGAATTCCAAAAAGCCAAGCTGGAATTTCAAAAGGGATGAGAAACAAGTATATCCCTCCTTCTGGCATCCAAAGAATTGACGCAAACAAAACTGCAGAAACGGCCCCAGAAGCACCTAGGCTCATATAATTGGGATTGTCTTTATTACGCATGTACGGCCAAATTGAGGCTGCTAATCCTCCTAAAATGTAGAGGAAAATAAAGTGAACACTTCCTAATCCTTGACCGAAGTATTTGGTGAAAATATATTCCATTATTCCTCCGAAAGAGAACAATACAAACATATTAAAGAATAAATGCATTGTATCACCATGTATAAAAACATGAGAGACAATGCGGTAATATTCCTTTTCTCTTTTGACTTTATAAGGATAAAAAATCCACTTATATTTCATATCGGCATCCTTGAATGCCCGCATTGAAAAAAGAACAGTTGCGATAATTATAACTATTGTAACAGGATAATTCTGTAATTCCATAAATGTTTGTTAACTTTCTAAGACGTCTTTTAATTGACTAAATAATTCGTATTTTTACAGTGTAATTTCAATCTATGAAGAACAAATTAACACTACTTCTTACACTTCTATTTGTTGCTATTTTATTTACAAAATGTAGCTCGGATGCTGAATTTAATGAAAAGGAATCGAACGACGGTAAAAAAATAGACAAAATAATTATAACCGTCGACAAATTAACGATTGAAAACAGTAACATCAGTAAATCCTCTAAAAAATGGATAAATCAATTATACGCCAAACTAAGGAATCAATCAATATGGATTAAAAACGGCAAGCTTTCAGATTCTATCCAAGATTTTTTTAATTATTTAAATTCTGACATTGCGCTAAATATACCGATAGGATATTTTTCAAATCAACCATTTACTGAAACAGAAAATATAGTCAACAAAGAAATAAGGAGTTTACTAAGATCTGCTGAATATCTTTTTCTGAAGGACACCACAATTATTAACTACTCTAAAAACACTTTAAATAAATTGGAGTTGGTTTCTCAAGAATATTTTATCCAATTTTTGAAAGATAAAAAACCCTCTGATTCTTGGATTGAACATTTGGTGAAATACAAAGAGAAAAATCAAAGATTAATTCAGTTACATTATGCCTTAAACCATTTTACCGCTGCTTATGGCATTGAAAACAAAATCAACAACAAAATCTATTTAAAAACGCCAAAAGATAGTTTGGCCAGCGTATTTATCGCAAAACAGTTATATAATAGGAATTTTATCAGCGATACCTTAATGAATACTATTTCTTTAAAAGAAAAACTGCGCTCTTTTCAATTGTTAAATGGGTTGAATACTGATGCTAAGCTTGGAAAAAAAACCATGGATGCCTTAAATGAGACCAATTACGAGCGCTATATCAAAGGAGTCATTTCACTCGATAAAATGAGAGATTTTCCAGACTCCTTAATCAGAGGGAAATTAATTGAAATCAATATTCCAAGTTATTTATTGCGCTTGTATATTGATGATGAAATTTTAAATACTTCCAAAGTGATAATTGGAACCAAACGCAATCAAACTCCGCTTTTTACTTCAACGATGAAATATATTGTAGTTAGACCATATTGGAATGTACCCTACTCCATTGCAAGTAAAGAGATTTTACCAAAATTAAAAAAAGATGTTTCCTATTTGAAAAAAAACCGCTACTCAATTTTAGATAGAGATAGAAACCAATTACTAGCTGACAGTATTGACTGGAATAAATACAGTTCGCGTAATTTCCCGTTTTTCATCCGTCAGGAACCTGGTCCTAAAAATAGTTTAGGTCTTGTAAAATTGATGTTTCCAAACGACAAATCAATTTATGTACATGACACACCATCCAAATACCTTTTCGCCAGAGATGAACGCACATTTAGTCATGGTTGTGTAAGAGCAGAATCTCCATTCAAGTTAGTACATGAAATCTTATCCTCAGAGAATCATATATATATCGATTCTGTTGAATTTTTAATAGAACGTGCAAAAGAAACATATTTGATGTTGAGTAAAACTTTCCCCGTTACAATTATTTACAATACTTCTGGTATAAATGATTCGACGCATCTTGTACAATTCTTTAAAGATGTTTACAATAAAGAAGGAAGTTTGTATGAATTATTCAGTAAGCCATCGGAAGAGATCTAATACAGAGTGATAGTCTGAGTGAGAAGCAAAGTAACAGCGAGGAAAAAGAACAAAAGTGTTAGTTTTAAGAATTAATATAGGGACGAATTACAGCGCGTCCAACCAAACGTATATTTTAAAATGTAACAGCATGTTCCTGTGAAAATCAGCAGAAGAAACAAAGCGAGAGCGAGGAAAAAAATACCATTCATGAAAAATCAAAACTTAGAAAGAAGATTTCACTACTTTTGTAAAAAAGTAATATTATGAGCACAATCGTTTCCCCTTCGGTATTATCAGCTGACTTCGCTAATCTAGAGCGTGATGTAAAAATGTTAAACAACAGTGCCGCTGAATGGCTTCACATCGATATTATGGACGGGCAGTTTGTTCCAAACATTTCGTTTGGTCTGCCAGTAATGAAAGCAATACACAAACATGCGAATAAACCATTGGATGTACATTTAATGATTGCCACTCCGGATGATTATATAGATGACTTTAAGGAAGCAGGCGCAGCGATTTTGACAGTTCATTACGAAACTTGTCCTCATTTACACCGTACTTTACAGCGCATCAAAGGTGCTGGAATGAAAACTGGAGTTGCATTGAATCCACATACTCCAGTTAATTTACTGAAAGACATCATTCAAGATGTAGATTTAGTATTAATAATGTCGGTTAACCCAGGTTTTGGGGGACAAAAATTCATTCCTCAAACTGTTGAAAAAGTAAGGGCATTAAAAGCTTTAATTACAGAAGCAAAAACGGAAACATTAATCGAAGTTGATGGTGGAGTAAATTTAGAAACCGGAAAATTATTGGTAACGGCAGGAGCTGATGCGCTTGTGGCCGGTAGTTTTGTTTTTGGTTCAAAGGATCCTGTGGATACAATTGGGAAGTTAAGGGATTTGTAGGGTCGTTGCAATGCAACGACCCTACAAATTATTTAAAAACATTGATTCAATTAAATCAAAAGAATCAATTTTAATTTTGTTGTGTTTCCGACCAGACACTATTTAGTCTTCTTTGCTAAAAGCACTCAACATCCAGTGCATTTTTTCTCTTCTTCTCATAAAACCTGTAATCAAGTCGTCAGTTGAAATATCTCCAATATCTCTAGCTGTTTCGATTGTGTCAACCATAAACGAGAATAAAATTTCATAATCTCTTAAAATCTCCTGAACAATTTCTTTAGAACTTAGATCTGTTCCTGTTTCTTTAATTTCAGAAACTTCTAAATATTCTGTCATTAAACTGTACGGTGTAGCTCCGAATACTCTAATTCTTTCTGCTATTTCATCAATCTCTCCAACAACCTCTGTGTATTCCGCTTCTGTTGTTTCGTGGATATCAAAAAAATTACCTCCTGTTACATTCCAGTGATAATTACGTAATTTTTGATAATGTACATGTAGATTTGCTAAAAGTAAATTTAAATTATTTACCACGCTTTCTGATTCTTCTGAATCAAATCCTAAACTTTTGAATTCTTTCATTTTATTTGTTTTAATTATTATTTTTCTTCTTCATTTAACAGCCCCTCTAATTGTTCCTTATACTGCGTCAATGCCATCACAAAATCATCGCTATTATCATTTTGTTTATTAGGAATAGTCTCTGGTGCTTCCACTAAAAGCTTATAAACCGATGGCTTAGTATTTCGTAATTTATTTGTCAACTCATTGATTTCTTTTTCTAATTTCTCTTTCTTTTCCATAATTCTGTTTATTAAAACTGAAGTTAAAATTCAGCTGTCGTTTAAATCCATAATACTTCTTTAAGTTTTAAAAAGACCTCCAAAAAAGGAGTGTTTTTAAAGCAAAATCAGTATCATTCTTGATTATTTCCAAATTACTAAGAAGATTTTGAATATAAGGAAGTAACAGTATTAAAAAATCTTAAATTATGTGTGAGTGTTGTTATAAAACAACAGATTTATTCCGTATTTGTTTATTACAACCTAATTAGTTTCTGGTCAGAAACAGCACAAAATTAAAATTGATTCTTTTGCGTATATTTTACTTTTTTTCTTGTCGGCTGATGCTATGGCATCTCCTAAAGAAAGAAAAACAAACCGCAGCAAAGCAAGCTCATAGCCTGTCCCGAGAAATCGGGAAAAACCTTAAAAAATTATTATGATTGAATAAATACCTCTCATCCCGATAAAATCGGGAATAAAAATCGTCTGTTTCCGACCAGACACTATTTAAATTCCAATATATTTATGGAAAATAAGAATTAAGATATCTCAATAGATAGATGAATAGAACAAGTGCAAAATTCGAACATTATTCTGATGCTGAACTACTAGCCAGTTATAGAACCAACCAAGACAAGAGAGTCATTGGAGAACTCTATACGCGCTATGGTCATCTTGTAATGGGAACTTGTCTCAACTATTTAAAGAATAAAAATGATGCAGAGGATAGCGTTATGGAAATCTTCATGAGTTTGGATTACAAAATCAAAAAATACGAAATCAATTACTTTAAATCTTGGCTTTTTATCTTAACAAAAAACAGTTGTTTAATGGCTTTAAGAAAGAAAAAGTATATTACTAATCAGCTAAATGAGGAAATTGTTGCCCAAGAAGATGAAATTGAAGAAAAAGAAATAAAAGAAATAAAGTTAAACGAACTCGAAACAGCTATTAAAGAATTAGATCCTCCACAGGATGAAGTAATCAAGCTATTTTACATTCAGCAACTAACATATAAAGAGGTAAGTGAACAATTGAACCTCACTTTAAATAAAGTCAAAAGCGCAATTCAAAATGGAAAACGCAACTTAAAAATAAAATTAAAAGAACATGATCTTTTTAAATCTGCTTAATAGAATTTTTGGTCCTAGAAAGCCATTGAGTCGTCAAGAAATTGAAGATTACAAAACAGGAGCTGGAGATATGCATGAAATAGAGTCAAAAGCAGCAAGTTCTGACTTTAATGATCAAGCGTTGGAGGGTTGGGAAAACTCATCTACATCTGTAAATGATGGAATGTTATCTACAGATAAAAAAATAAACCAATTTATAAAAAAGGGTAACGCTGGAGATTCATCCACAAAAGGAATGACCCTGAGTTTTATTTTATTCACACTAACAATGTTGACTTTAATCATCTTTACCTACCAAGGCAATAATGCAGTTGAAAAGAAACCTCAAATTAAAGAAGCAATTAAAGTAGAAAATTCTCGTAGTAAAGAAATTGATTTTTACACTGCTATTTCAACTGAAAAACAAATCACTTCAAATGAACTGATCAAAAACCAAGAAACGAAAAAAGAAGAAAAGGAAGATGCTGTTTTTTCAGAACCTAAAATCGAAAAAGTAAAAATTGAATCTCAAAATACCGATATTAAAGAAGAGGATATTCAATTACCAATTCAGTCTTCTGGTAAAATACCCAATTCTTCGAAAAGTTCATTGGTTTATAAAAATGCGCGAGAAGTTTATTTATCAGGTTTAAAAAACATCGATTACAGAGCGCATAGAAAAAGTCCTTTCAAAATAAAAAACAGTTTGGATGTTGGAATTCCAGCAAGTCAATCTTCAAAAGAGGACAAGCAAGAGTTTCCTTCTTTGCAAACTAAAGAAATTAACTACATGGAATATTTAGCTACCTCATCTAGCTACTTCAATAAGGATCAATTTAAAATAGCTCTCAAACATTACTTGATTATTTTGGATACCTATCCAGATGATGTCAACGCAAATTTTTACGGCGGATTGTGTTATTTCAACTTAGGACAGTTTGATAAAACTACAGAATTACTTAAAAAATCTTACACTTTCCGATTTGGAAATTTCCGAGAAGAAGCAAGATGGTTTTCTGCAAGGGCAAATTTGGAACAAAATTATTTAGTCAAAGGAAAGTATTTACTGAATGAGATAATTGAGGAAGGTGGTTTTTATAGTAAAAAAGCTAAGGTGGTTTTAGGGAATTTAGAAAAATAGCATTTCGATTTCTAAAATCACCAATTATGTTTTTTATTGATGAAGGGAACTGAAAGCTTATAATAATCGAGAAAGCTCCAGAGGTTTTAGACGGAGATCACCGAAATTTTCAGCCTCTAGAACTGGATATAATATAAAAATATCAATCCCAAAGAAAAAGCTTATTCGAAGATATTCAATTTTCAGAAGGTTGGGTTTATAGTTTCTGGCACAATGTGCCAGAAACTATAAACTTTAAAAGAAATTCTTCCCTTCCCGCACCATTCTCTTCAACATCGGACTTGGTCTATAACGATCCTCTCCATATTCTTCAAATAGTTCTTGTAATTCATTCAACACATTTTCAACACCTAATTCGTCAGCCCATTTGAGAAGACCTTTTGGGTAGTTAACTCCTTTGGTCATCGCTAAATCAATATCTTCTCTTGTTGCAACATTTAGGAATAAAGCATCAGCTGCCTCATTGATTAACATAACTAAAATTCGGTTGCGTATTTTCTTTCCAAGCACCTCGTCTTTATTCGGTTCTAATGCAACAGCATTTTCGCTGTAATCGAAGTAACCTCTCCCCGACTTTCTGCCTAAATAACCAGCTTCTGAATGACGTTTTTGGGTAAATGAAGGCTTATATCTTGGGTCGTAATAAAATGCTTTAAAAACAGATTCTGTTACTGTATAATTAATATCGTTACCAATGTAATCCATCAACGTAAATGGTCCCATTCTAAATCCACCAAGTCCAGTCATTGCCCAATCAATTGTAGCAAAATCTGCAACTCCTTCTTCGTAAATACGCAGTGCTTCACCATAAAATGGGCGAGCTACTCTATTCACAATAAATCCAGGGGTATCTTTTGCCAAAACAGTCACCTTCTCCCAAGCATCAATAATTGCTCTTGCTTCTTTTTTAACTGATTCACTGGTTTGAACTGCTGGAATAATTTCAACCAATGGCATCAACGGCGCTGGATTAAAGAAATGAATTCCAATAACACGACTTGGATTATTTAAAATTGATCCTATCGCAGCAATAGAAAGTGATGAAGTATTTGAAGCCAAAATGCAGTTTTCATCAACTATTGATTCTAATTTTGAGAAAACGGCATGTTTTACTTCTATATTTTCAACAATTGCTTCTATAATCATACCTGTCCCTTCAAAATCTTCCATTTGAGTAGAGAAATGTATTTTTTCTAAAAGTTCATTGCCAAATTCTTGTGTCCATTTCCCTTTTTCAATTAGACGATCAATGATTTTTCTTAACTTTTCTTTTGCTGTTTGTATTGCTTTTTCATTAACATCTACCAATACTACTTGATGTCCGGATTGAGCAGCAACTTGAGCAATTCCTGCACCCATTGTTCCAGCACCTAATACACCTACTTTCATTTTACTCATAATATTAAATATTTTAATCGCTTTTAAAAAGTGTTTTAAATCCCTTTAAAAACGGGTTTACGCTTTTCTAAGAATGCTTGTGTTCCCTCTTTAAAATCTTCAGTTGAACCCGCTTCAGTTTGTAGTCTTTCCTCAACATCCAATTGCTCTTTTAATGAATTATTAAATGAGGCATTTACTGCTTTTTTGGTCAATCCGTAACCTCTTGTTGGCATTTTAGCCATTTTTGATGCCAATTTTTCAATGTATGCATCAAATTCATCGTCATTTATGACTTTATAAATCATATTCATTGCTTCCGCTTCTTCTGCTGAAACTTTATCTCCTGTCATCATTAAAGCCAATGCTTTTTGTGAACCAACAAGTCTTGGTAAAAAGAATGTTCCTCCAGAATCGGGTATCAATCCAATGGCAGCAAAAGCTTGTATAAAAACAGCTGATTTCTTTGCTATAACAATATCACATGCCAAAGCAAGGTTCGCTCCTGCTCCTGCCGCAACGCCATTCACTGCCGCGATAATTGGTTTCTCAATTTCACGTAAACGCATGACAATTGGATTGTAATGTTCACCAACGATACTTTTTAGTGGCGGTCCATTTGGATCTGTTGCTTCAGCCAAATCTTGCCCAGCACAGAATGCTTTCCCTTCTCCTGTCAAAACAATAACACGAATTGCATCATCATTTTTACATTCATCTAGTGCTTTTTGGACGGCAAATGCCAATTCTTGATTGAAACTATTGTATTTGTCTGGGCGGTTAAACTTTAAGGTTGCAACGCCATTTTCTTTATTGAATTGTAGAACCATTTTTTTATCTTTTTGCTAAAAATATAAAAGAATAAGGCACTATCAGAACTTCATCATTGATTTTTCAATATATTCTCATCATTTTTGAAGAAATATTACAAATCAGAAATGAAAAAACAGTATTTCGCGATTTTTAAACCTTACGAAATGTTATCGCAATTCACAGGAGATGAAAATGCAAGTCTCTTGGGAGGTTTACATAAATTCCCAATCGATGTATATCCAATTGGACGTTTAGATAAAACAAGCGAAGGACTGCTATTACTGACCAATGATAATAAATTCAAAAATCGGGTTCTAGATCCAGTTAACAAGTTAGCGAAAACATATTATGTTCAAGTAGATCATGAAATTACAAAAGATGCCTGTAAAGAATTATCCGCAGGGACAATCTATATCAGTCACAATAGAAAACAGCACAGAGTAGCACCTGCGGTATGCGTAAAAATTGATCATCCTAATTTACCAGAAAGAAGCGTGCCTATTCGTTTCAGAAAAGAAATACCAACAAGCTGGATTGCTTTATCTTTAAAAGAAGGAAAGAACAGACAAGTCCGTAAAATGACAGCCTCAGTAGGTTTCCCTACGCTTAGACTGGTAAGGTATTCAATTGGTGAATTTAATTTAGAGAATATGAATCCTGGCGATGTGTTAGAGATTAATCCGAATGAGGTTATTCCTGGTTGGTCAAGTAAGTAATCTTTAAAACCTTGACCTCTCTTTCCTCACCCCCATAAAAAGAAGGCCAGCTGCCCTTCTTTCTTTTTGTAATGGTTCTACTTTGGCTGAAAATTGATTGATGAAATTCGTGGTTGTAATTGGTGAATTTGATAGATATTGTCAATATTATTAGTGATTTGAGTCCTAAATTAGTCTCTGGTCGGAAACAGCACAAAATTAAAATTGATTCTTTTGAGTATATTTTACTTTTTTTCTCGTCGGCTGATGCTATGGCATCTCCTAAAGAAATAAAACCAAACCGCAGCAAATCAAGCTCATAGCCTGTCCCGAGAAATCGGGAAAAACCTTAAAAAATTAAATGTTTATCCGCCTCTTTCCCCTAAATAGATTAATGGACTATTCTCACATATAACTCTATACCTTAAATTAATTGTTCTTTAGGGCACCTCTAAAAACCCTACTTTGGTTGCTAACTTGTTCTTTCTTCCAACTACTTCGTTGCCGAAATACTCATTTAGCCCAGCTAAATTCCGTTT
>Ga0307966_1001264_pt1 | contig 20014 bp, 12 predicted proteins | sample OrgLakmetagen646_FD_203141 | JGI IMG/M metagenome (GOLD analysis project Ga0307966, IMG submission 203141) | Saline water microbial communities from Organic Lake, Antarctica - #646 | ecosystem: Environmental > Aquatic > Non-marine Saline and Alkaline > Saline | place: Antarctica: Organic Lake... | reverse complement strand
CAACCAGCATAAAATGTAGCATCGGTCCGTAAGGCCGATGATCGACCAGCACATTCAAGATCCAATATCCAATGTTCTAAGAAGATTGCTCAAACGTTTCACCGCTTCGCTGGGCCTATCGTCCCGCCCTCAATGAATTCCGCCAGGGTGGTACTCGCGCGGCGGTCGTCCTTGCCTCTGGCCACGTTGTCCGCCCAGCGCACGACGCGCCTCACAATCGGGTCGAAATCCCAGCTCAAGTGAGAAATCGAGGGCTGGCACCATGCGAACGCGGGATCGGCATCCATGCAGACCAGCGAAATATCCCGAGGCACCTTGATGCCGCGCTCCGTGAAGTGTTGCAAAACCGCAACGGTGAGCTGAGCACCTTGGACCAGAAGCGCGGTGGGGGGCGTGTGGCGGAAGAGCGTGTCGAGTAATTGGTGAAATCCCCCGGGGGTTTCATCCCAGTCCGGCAGATTGTAGCCGCCGGTCGGGATGCCCTGCGCTTCAAGCTCATTCAGGAACGTCCGCTCCAGCAAACCGGGCACGGGCTTGCGGCGTTCCCCACGGGTGAGCATCACGATACGGCGGTGGCCCATGGAAACCAAACGCCGGACAGCCGTGATCTGGGCGGGAGCCTTCTTCGGGCTCGTGCTGGCGATGGGCACGCTGACGCTGCGCCCGAAAAGCGCGAATGCCGGGAGGGTCTGCGCAGCGAACCAATCCAGCACAGGGCGCGAGCCACCCACCACCACCCATGCATCGGCCTCGGTCGCGGTGACGAACTTTTGCACCCGTCTCCCGTCCATCCCCAGCTCAGTCAGGGTTTTCGAGAGGAAAACCGCAGTGTGCCCCGCCGCTGCTAGCCTGTGCAGAAGATCCAGCAGGTAATCGATTTTCCGGTCATCCGGCTCGTAGAGCAGGATCGCGATCCGCAGCGCGGGCGGCGCGTAGTTCTCGGGCAGCACGATGAGGCGCGGCTTTCCGGTGCCTTGGGGAACCAGCAGCCCTTCATCCTCAAGCTGGCACAAGGCCGCCTTCACCGTCGCGCGCCCGACCCCCAAGCGTCGGATCAGGCGGTCTTCACCCGGCATCGCTCCGTGCCACACTCCGGACAAGACGTCGAGACGCAGATGCGCCGCAACCTGCTGCGAGGCGGAGAGAATTCGTAAACTACCCATGTGCTGAACCTGTTGAAATGTGTAGCGACTTAAATAGCCTGTGTATTAAAAGCACACGATGACTTGTAGCGACGAGACGCTAGTCACGTCGATGAACCCGTTCGGACCGCTAAAGACGTCGCTCTCGCGACATCGCTACAAAAAAAACAGGCCAAAGGTTTATATATTACACAGGGTATTTAAGGTTCTAGCTATCCCACTCAACGCTCCCCTATTAGGCTTCAGGTTGGTCCGGTCTCCCGCCAATTCTCATAACATGTGGTAGGAGAAATAGAGGCGAGAAATACAGGACACCCATTCAATTTACTAAGATTCAGCGCGCCAGAAAAGGGGTGTCCTCTAAGTTCAGTAGCCGAAAGCCTTAGCTTTTGGAGCAACCCGTAGCCGAACACCTTCGTGTTTGGAGCAGGCGAGTTTCTTCGTAGCGTGCCGCTTCAGCAAACGTTCAGTGGTGCTGGGCTGACACGATGGACGTTTGCTGAAGCCGCACGCTACGGTTTTTCGGATCCGTGTGCATCCGTGGTTTAATTTAGCCACAAAGAGGCACAAAAATCCACAAAGACTATAGCGACTTAAATAGCCTGTGTATTAAAAGCACACGATGACTTGTAGCGACGAGACGCTAGTCATGTCGATGAACCCGTTCGGGCCGCTAAAGACGTCGCTCGCGCGACATCGCTACAAAAAAAGCGACGGGTTCATATATTACACAGGGTATTTAATGTTCTGCACGATGAGGTTCATATATTACACAGGGTATTTAAGAAGGAATACAGGACACAAGGAATACAGGACACCCATTCAATTTACTAGGATTCAGCGCACTAGAAAAGGGGTGTCCTCTAAGTTCCTAAGTTCAGAGCTTCAAAATTTTGAGAAAGTCGGCCTGGGTTGATCATCGGGGTCACCCCCGATGCTACATTCCATCGCATGTAGCATCCGAGGTAACTCGGATGATTTCTGGCATGAGTTATGATATTCTAATCGCCGCAATCCCGCTGGATTACTCGATTAATCCCCTTAAGTGCGTGCCATTCGGGTCATGTTGTGCTTCATCATCCGTCTTACGAGCGGATGCTACAGAATGGCTCGATGAGGCAGCCCTGATAAATCAGCCAGCTTCATCATCCGTCTTACGAGCGGATGCTACAGAATGGCCCTTTCTGATCCGACTTAACTGGGTTGGTATGGTTGAAGTCTAGGTCGAATTGCCTCGCGGGAGCGCGGGCATCTTGCCCGTGAGGCTGGCCGGCCTACTCCACCAAGCTGAAACGCACACCCAGTTCATTTTCGAGCACGGTGATCGACTTTCGTTCATCCGGCTCGATGAGGCAGATTGAGGTGCCTTCCTTACCGGCGCGTGCGGTGCGGCCGGCGCGGTGGGTGTAGTATTGAAATTGATCCGGCAGTTGATGATGGATCACGAAAGAGAGCCCTTCGACGTCGATCCCGCGTGCGGCGACATCGGTGGCGATCAGGTAACGGATCCGTGCTTTCTTGAAGCCCCGCATGAGTTTGTCGCGCTCGCGTTGACCGAGATCGCCTTGGAGCACGGCGACCGATAGGCCACGCTTTTCCAGCTCCTCCCCAAGACGTAGCGCGCCTGCGCGTGTGCGGCAAAAGATCAGGCCGCGCTCACTCTCATGGTTTAGAAGATACTGGCAGATGTAATCATCTTTGTGCTCACGGGCGCAGATCACATATTGATGATAAATATTTGGGTTCACCACACTGGCCTTCTCCACTGCGATCCGCTTGGCATCGGGGGACAGGTGGTCCGCCACCATCTCGCGGATCTTATCCTGAAAAGTCGCGGAGAAGAGCCAGGTGCTGCGGCGCTTCTTGGTTTCCTCAAAAACGGTGGCGAGCTCCTTGCGAAAGCCCATACTGATCATCTCATCCGCCTCATCGAGGATGAGGTAGCGGACGGACCCCAGGTCCAGTTTCGCAGCGAGCAGGTCCATCAAGCGCCCGGGAGTGACTACCAGAATCTGGGTGGGCCGCTGCAAGCGCTTAATCTGCTCCTCGATTTTATCGCCGCCAGCGGCGACTTCGACGAAGATCTTTTTCTCACAGAACTTGGTGTAGCGGAAGAGCTGCTTACCAATCTGCTTGGCCAGTTCGCGGACCGGAGCGATAATCAGGGCTTGAATAGCGGGGTTCGAGGGATCCATCCTGGTCAGCAAAGGGAGCCCGAAGGCAGCGGTCTTACCCGTGCCGGTCTGGGCCTGCGCAATGAGGTCGGAGCCCTCCTTAATCAGGAAGGGAATCGCCTTCTCCTGGATTTCTGTCGGTTGCTCAATGCCGAGCTCCCCGATCCCACGGATCAGGTCGGCCGGCACGCCAAGTTCTTGAAAGCTTTGTGTCATGCCAGGGAAAATGCCTCAACCCGCATCAATGTCGATCCGCATCGGCGCGGATTTTCAGGGCCGTCCGAGGGAGCTCTAGAACGCCATCCACTCGCGTCGCGTGCCGCTTTAGCAAACTGTCCGGGTTAGGCCCTTAAAAAATCTTACGGGGACGTTTGCTGAAGCGGCACGCGACGAAAGAAAACTTATTACAGCCCACTAGCTGGACTCGCTCTTCTTCGCGCGTTTACCCGGCTTGGCTAGAATCTCGACATAACATTCCATCGTGCCACCCGCCTGGAGCGCCTCGATCTGCTTGGGCAATTCGGCCACATGCACCGGCTCGGCGGCGGCTTCGTCCGGGCCGCAGCGGCAGTCGAAATCCCAGAAATCGACCCCTTCGGGCAGCGGCTTTTTGCGTTCACGTTTTAAATATTTGCTGATCTCAGCCTTGACCGCTTCCAACTGACGCGCCGGCTGTTTTTTAGGATGAGTGAGTGGGAATTGTTTTTTCACGCTTACAGAGTCCAGCAATCCGCGCTAAAGGCAACCCGTCAAAGCGGAGAAATAGTTCATCTATTAGACAGGGTATTTAAGGTCCCAAAGTAGGTAGCATATCTAGTGTAACTGTTAGAAACGGATTAAGGCTATCGCCCAATCTTGAGCAACTCGACGTCGAAGACCAGCATGCCGGCGGGCGCACCGCCGCCGGGATTTTCACCGTAAGCGAGCTTGGCGGGAATCCAGAAGCGGCGTTTCTCGCCCTCGACCATAAGTTGCACACCCTCGGTCCAACCGGGGATGACTTGATTCAGGCCAAAAGTTGCGGGCTGACCGCGCATGACGGAGCTGTCAAACATACCACCATCGGTGGTCCAACCGCTGTAGTGAACCGTGACCCTATCGGTCTTCTTGGGGCGGGTGCTGCCACTGCCTTCGGAAAGGACGCGTGAAGCTAGACCGCTCTCACGGACCTCTGCGCTGTCAGGAACGGAAGCCACATCTTCCGGCACCTTGGGTGGCTCAGGTGCTTTTTGAATCTCGAGCAACTCGACATCAAAGACCAGCATACCACCGGGGCGGCCGCCACCCGGATTTTCTCCATAGGCCAGCTCCGCCGGGATCCAGAAGCGGCGCGTCTCGCCAACCACCATCAATTGCAAGCCTTCCGTCCATCCTTTGATCACGCGATTGAGCGGAAAGCTGGTGGGCTGGCCGCGCTTGACCGAACTGTCAAACATACGACCATCGGTGGTCCAACCACTGTAGTGCACCGTGACGGTGTCCGCACCGACAGGCGATTCGCTCGCAGTGCCCTCTTTCAACACACGGGAAGCCAGACCGGAATCGGTCCGCTTGGCGTTTTCAGGAACGGCACTTACATCACTCGGTGTTTCAGTCATGGAGTAGGTATCGCCAGCAGAGGCCGTCGAGGTCAACGGCAAAGCAAGGCTGGTCAGGATGAGCGTGAGCGCGGAAAGCAATATGGACGAAGTAGCAGATTTTTTCATGATGCTTATCCCAAAAACTCCTGCCCTACAGGCAAGCTTGTTTTGAAGAATCTCTCCTCACTTATTAATTTCTCCACCAATGGCCTGGAATTTCGCATGCCGGCCACCTGATAGAAAATTGCTAAACCACCAGTAACCTCTGCGAAAGCATCGACAGGGCGCGGAGTGCTAGACTAGAAATTCCTCAGGATGTCAGTTCACTCAGCCAACAAACAGCAGTCCACTCGTCATCATTGCCGGTATTGCAACCACAAGCTGGGGCGTGCGAAGCAGCGTTGCCCTGCCTGCAAACGCACCCAGGAACGCGCTGGAGAAGTGGTCGTGCTTTTATTGATAGTCCTGGTATTGAGCGTGATCGCCTACTTTCAACTCAACAGGAAGAGCCCCACCGAAAACGACCTCCCTCCTCAACTAAGCCCGATTACATTCAGCGAGCCACCCTACGAATATCGGAAATTAAAGAATGCGCCCGAACATTCATTCAGAACGATTCCCGAGGCTCCGGCGCGCCAACCCCAGAGGATTGAGCGATCAAAAAGCTCCCTTCGCGCGATCACACCCACGCAGCAACGGCCTCCAAAAGCGGCCCCCTTGATCAACTATCAGGGCACCGCCTTCAAGCAGACCCAGGAGGGCTTTCCCTACTACGTTGCGGAGAAGAAGTGGAATGCGCAAAAGAAGCGTTATGATTTTTACCGCAGGGGCATGCAGGGTGCCGAGGTGCCGATGCGGGGGGACGCGCGGCGTTACTTCATCTCCGAAAATCAGGGCAACTACCCCGAGCCGGAAAGTGGTTGCGGGCCGACGGCGCTACTCAATCTCTACGTCTGGTATAGCAAATTCGGCCTGATCAAAGAATCAATCCGACACTCAGATCCAAAGCGCTATAAACAGCTCAAGTTTAAGGAGATTGATGCAAAACTGCTCAACATCCAGCGCGAGTCCCGCACCCGCCACGGCGGGACCAACACCTTGGCAGCCATTGTCGCGATTGATGAACTCGTCGAAAGTCATTCGCAAAACTCCACTCGCATACATTTTGAAATCCAGAATCCGCCACTCTCAAACGCTGACTTCGCTGAGTTGAGTCAAAACTATCGCGTAGGGATTCTTTCCGTGCGACCCAAAGATGAAAGGACAGGCGAGCTGATGAGAAACCACGCGGTGCTCTGCATCCGCGGGGACCAATCCGGAATGGTCACCATTGCGAATTGGGGCAAATTCTTTCACGGGTCTTTGGTCGATCGCGATGACGGACAGTGGTTCGTGCCAAGAGATGGGAGAGGGCACGAACTTCGCATCAACAGCTTAACCACGCTGATTCCCTTTATCCCCAAGTCCGGGTCGTAGGCATTGCTTCTACGTTGCGAGGATATAAGAGAAATCATAGATATCCGAAAACGGACAGCGCCTCACAGCAGCTTAAATCGACCTGACTTTTACAGGTGCACCCTCGTGCTCGCGGGCGGATTCGTTGGCTGCCAGAGTGACGGCGAGGGTTTTCATCGCGTCTTCATAGTCGGAGAGGATCGCGCTGGGGTCCTTGCTCGCGGCCGCTTTCAGGAAGGCTTTGTTTTGTAGGAGAAAGGGATCTGCTTTTGAGGGCAGTTCGAGGACCTCACCCTCACCGCTATGGATCTTTCCGTTAAAGTCCCAACTCTCGAAGACGACGCGCTCTTTGCGCGTGGAGAGATTGAGGCTGATCCCGGTTTGCGAATGCCCGCCAATCGGGAAGCAACCGGTGCTGTAGGAGCCGAGCGCACCGGACTTGAAGCGCACATTCACGATCATCGCATCGTCCACGTTGAAGTCGGGAACGTCGGTCATAAAGCCCCCGGTGCGGTAGGCGCTGACCTCGGTAATTTCGCCCATCAGGTAACGACTCAGGTCGACCAGGTGGGTGCACTGCTCGACGAACTGACCACCGGACTGTTCCATCCGCCGCCACCACGGTGGGGGCGGCATTTGTTCAATCCACCAGCCGTTGGCCATAATGCCGGGCGTGGTATCGGTAAAGCAGGCCCGCGCACGCTGCGCTGACTCCCGGTAACGATTCTGGTAGCCGACCGAGACGAGGGTGCCCGCCTTTTTGAAGATGTCGTTAATCGCCTGCGCTTGCTCCAGCGAAGTAGTGATGGGCTTCTCAATCAGGGCGGCACCCACATGCTCGGTGCAGGCGCGCTCCAGATCACCGTGGAGGTGCGGCGGCAGCAAAATAAAAACTGCATCCAGCGATTCACGTTCCAACATGGGCAGGTGGCTTTCGTAAGTCTTCGCTCCGAAGGGCGTGGCGAGTTCCTGCGCCCGCGCTTGATTGCGCCCAGCAATCGCGACCACGTCTGCCTCATCAATCTGTTGCAGAGCGTTCAAATGCTTCTCCGCGACCCAACCGGTTCCAATAATTCCAATTTTCATACTCCGTGATACAACACAATCAATGGGCCCGCTGGCAAGACCCGTGAGTTGCAGGCCAAAGGTTCATATATTACACAGGGTATTTAAGGTTCTCAGGGTATTTAAGGTTCTACGGTTTTTTTGATCCGTGTCCATCCGTGGTTTAATTTAGCCACAAAGAGGCACAAAAATCCACAAAGACTATAGCGACTTAAATAGCCTGTGTATTAAAAGCAGGTTCATCTATTACACAGGGTATTTAAGGTTCCACGTTACCCGGTTCATATATTAGGTTCATATATTACACAGGGTATTTAAGGTTCCACGTTACCCAGCGGATGGGGCACGGCATCCGCCCTCCCGATGACCTGTAGCGACGAGACGCTAGTCACGTCGATGAACCCGTTCGAACCGCTAAAGACGTCGCTCGCGCGACATCGCTACAAAAAAAGATGAACCCGTTCGAACCGCTAAAGACGTCGCTCGCGCGACATCGCTACAAAAAAAGATGAACCGGTTCGGACCACTAAAGACGTCGCTCGCGCGGCATCGCTACAAAAAAAACAGGCCAAATGCTAAGGCATTCGGCTACATGGCCTTTAGCTCCGGGCCCGGGTCAGCATGATTTGGTTGCCGTCGGTATCTTCGCACATGGCGAGATGTGGCGCTTCGCCGTCCTCCGGTTCAGGCTCGCGCTCGCACTTGCCACCAGCCGCAACGACCTCGACTGCACCGGCGACGACGTCGGCAATCTGAAAGCTGAGGCCAGTCCAGGTGGTCTTGCCCTCCCCGCCCCCGTGGATCGCGATCAGACCGCCGCCGACTGAAAGCTCGGTGATATGCGGGTTTTGCCGGACGACCTCTGCCCCGAAGACGGTCTGGTAAAAATTAGCCGCGCGCTCGGCATCAGCGGCCCAGATTGTGTATTTGAGTTTTTCGACATGCATACCTAGGAGGGTAAACAGGTCTCCGAGAAATACGAGTGAGGAACCCACAATTTCATAGGATGGAAGACCGGCCACTTGAAAGTCGCGAGCTTCACCTACTGAACCGCGGCTAAACAGCGACTTGTTCGGTGCGCGACACCCTTCGTTTCCAGGAACCGTCCGCTTGGCGACGTGCCCAGAGGTTGCCATCGGCACCGAGTGCAATCAAGTGCACCCAGCCGTTTTCGACGAGGTGGCGGACGTGCTCTTGCCGTTCGAGGATCCCGTCCAGCACTTCCGTCTCGGCAGCGATACAGGCGTGGAGACGAAGCGGTTCGTGGACGAGCTTCTTCCCGTCCTGCACGGATTGGAGAGGCAGACCGTGGCGGAGATCGTTTTCATTACCAAGCGCAACCCCCACGCCACCGACTACATTATGGATGGATTTATGGCCGCTGCCAAAGTGGGCATTGTCGGTGGCAGATCCGTAGTATTGCAGGTTGATCCAGCTGCCAACCACCAGTGGTCCGCCAATAATGTTTTCCAAGACAGCGCCTTCTGGATCGGTCGCGGCAGAATACTCGTGCAGGAATGCACGGCTCTTCAGGTTGGCTTTGGCGGTCCATTTGCGCGGCGCTACGATAAAGGCAGCATTGCCAGCAAGCGCCCATTCCGGACGCACCTGCGACCAATCACGGCTACGTGAGCGAACTGCAGCGACCACGTCTTTCTGCTGCGCTGCATCGCCCAAGCGGGACGCGCGCTCGATCGCACAGAGGATACCGGCTTGATCAAGTGAGGCCTGGAGTTGATCGATGAGTGTGGCGTCGGCGGCGGCATAGTCGAAGAGCGAAACCTCGTCTGTCGTGGTATTATGCAGCCCCCCGATAAAGACGGTATCCTCGGGAATTTCAATATCACGCTGTGCCAGCTCTGCGCGGACGTCAGCTTGATTGAGCAAAGCCGCAGCGAGGCGTGCATTGGCATCACCGGCGTGGCCGCCGCAAGCGCCGCAATCGAGGCCGGAGGCATAAGGATTATTTTTGGTTGCGCTACCGTGGCCACAGAAGAGGACAATGCGCCCGAAGTTTTCCAACAGACCCAGACCTTGAAGTATGCCCTGGGCGAGATCGGCACGATCTTTCGTGGACATGGTTTCCAGAAAAGCCGGAGCGCCTTTATCAATACCGGGGCTACCGGTGAGACCGAAGGCATCTTTGACCAGTTCTAATCCGTAGCTCAGGCCGATCGTTTCGACGAAGGTAAAGCAAGACGAAGCTGCCTCTTTGAAGCGTTTCCAAGTGCGCTTGCTTTCGCGGGCGTCAACTCGCTGGAAGAGCAGTTGGTCAAACTCGGACACTTCAATGCCCGACTTACTATCGCTGGTAGGCAAAGGTGGCGCGAGCAACACCGGGCAGCGCGCTTGCGAACCTCCAAGCCCAGGCACACGGTGATCAATCGGCAAGCCAAAGAATCCGGCGAAACCGATCGTCTGCACATTGAGTCCGGTCGACTCCAGAGAACGGCGATAGACCTCAGAGCGCACGTCGATGCAAAAGATCGCCTGCACATCAAGACGCGCGCTTGCGTCATCAGCCTCTTGGGTGGGCGCGATATCAACACGCAGCTTCTGCTCGAAGACGTGCTCCATCGCAGACTGCCAAATCAAGCGCTGCGCCAAATCAAGTGGGATCACGGATGAGCCATCATCGACATGATTTTCTGTCAGGTTCCGCTGCCAGCCGAGGATACAGTTTTTGTGATCCGCATGGATCGCATACAGCGCCATGTCGTAACTTAGAAGAATCGCCAGCAATTGCAGAAGGGAATCGCCGGATTGGCCGCGAATCTCCAGCTCACGGTCTTTATAGCGGAGGTGCCCGGCCCAACCAGGCAAGGTAAGCAGGATGCGATAGAGCAAGGACTCAATGCGGGCTTCCGGCGTTTGCAGGGTCTCAATCGCCTGCTCAATCAATTCGTGGGGTTCTTCAGGAAGCCCAGCCACGAATTTTCGAAAACCTTTGAGGCCGTGCAATTCCGGGTTCCGGTCGATTTGGGCAGCTGCTTTCCATCCGGCGAAGAGGCTAAGGTCCTTCCATGGGAATTTCCAAGAAGACTGACCTTCATCGTCGTAAGCAGCGCACCACTTGGCTACTTCCTCCCGGATTATATGCTGCCAGTGCGTGCCCCCGCGTGCGTCCAGATAGGCACTGAAAGAGCAGGTCTGATAGTGTAGCGGTTCGTCTTGGTTCGGAAGCGCTAGCAACCCGACCATATTATCAACGGTGAGCGGTTGCAGAAAGGCGGCAAAACTCTCGACCAACTCGGGTGTGGCCCCAGCTACGGCAGCGCGCACATCCCCGAGGCCGATATCGCCGGCTTCATATTTCCGTTTAAACCAATCCTTTGGCATGACTGTATCCGATCCTTGGATACGTTTATGAGAATCGGCCGCCCAAGCAAAGTTTTGATCAGCAAATCCAACAAATGGGTTGACTGCCACAAAGTGTGACAACGGCCAGAGTGGCGCGATTTTCGCACAAGCGGCATTTATTTCAGCGGACAGAGCGTGTGGCATAGCGTTTTCCATCATCTGGTTTGGTTAGGAGATTCGTGGTTTCCGGGAACGAGGCCGATGGCACGCGCGAAGCGGTTTGCGATTGTATTCATGTAGAAGCCATTGAGCGCGTGCACATAAAGGCGGCGTTTGTAAGCGACGGTGAGAAAGCCGGGTTCGCCATCTTGAAAACGTATCGATGTGATAAGGAAACCCAACATAAGCACAGCAAGGATCGACTCGAATAGAAGCGCACTGTGCATTTTTTCGGGCAACGCTGAAGCAAGGATGCTATCTGCAAACATAGCCAGTAAGTAGTAGAGTGCAGCGATACTGCCCGCGACTCCGGCAGTGCCGGCAAAGGCGATACCTACTTGACCGCGGCGCATTGCAGTCCAGAGCAACTGTGTGAGTGCCATCACGACGACCATGCTCAGCACCAACATACCCGGCTTATCCGATGGGCTGACATCAAAGGCAAAACTCAAGCCAATCACGATCGCCATCGATACTGCCACCGCCGGCCAGATACGACTCGGGTTAAGACGACTGTAATGCGGCTTGGCATTGAGCTTCTTGGCAATCTCTACGGCGGAGCCGGAAGAGAGGAAGGCATGCCCCTTGTAGAGCGAGTGGGCAACGAGGTGCAGGACAGCAAGGTGGAAGGCTCCGAGGCCGCACTGCAGGAGCATGAAGCCCATCTGCGCGATGGTGGAATAGGCCAACGCACGTTTCACACTGGTTTGTGAAAGCATGACCATCGAAGCATAGATTGCGGTGAGGGCTCCGCAGATAGCCAGCATTTGAAGGGCGCCGGGCGTATGCACGAGCACTGGACTCAATCGCACCACCAAGTAGCCGCCCCCGTTGATGATGCCAGCGTGCATGAGGGCAGAAACCGGAGTCGGCGCGCCCATCGTATCCGGTAGCCAGGTGTGAAAGGGAAATTGTGCCGATTTAAGCAACGCACCGAAAATAATCAGCCAGCCGATCCATGCGTAGTTTGCCAGCGAACCACCATCAAGTTGTGTCGCTGCGAACAACTGCCCGAAGTCCTGCACCCCATAGATTGAATAAATTCCGGAAAAGGCACCGATCAAGCAAAGGTCCCCCACCCGGCTAACGATAGATTTCTTACGCGCAGAGAGCATTGTGCCCAGACGATCGGGGAAATAAACAAGTAGCTTGTGCAAACCCAGACTGGTCGCGACCCATGCCAAGCCAAACTGCACCAGCCCCGGCGCCAGCACCAAGGCCATGACTGCGCCCAGCGTAATAGACATCCATTTAAAAAAGTGCCCCTGTTTTTCGTCGCCCGCCAAATAGTTTTTGGAGAAGCGGAGAATAATCGCACCCAGGAAACAGACCAATAGCAGAATGGTCGCAGAGAGGGCATCAAATCGGATACCGAACCAACTTGCATCTGTCACCGTCGCGACGACCGGGCCTTTAGCGAAGAGGGCCCAGAGTGCTGTCGCGAGCGTCGCACTGGCAAAGCCTGCCCAGGCAACACCTTCTGCAAAACGCCCTACCGCAAGTGGGCGACTATTGAGCCAGTTCGAAGAAAGCACCAGCCACAAAAGTGATGACGGCACGATCCAGAGTATAAGACTGCTGATTATTGCTTCCATACCTACATAGTAACAGAACCACTTGATTTTAACTAATATAAGTATTGTATAATATTGTTCTATTTTTTATATCCATGAATCAGTTAAATTATCATCATCTTCGATACTTCCACGCCATTGTGCGTGAAGGCACCCTGACACGAGCGGCGGAAAGGCTCCATGTTTCGCAATCGGCACTGAGCATCCAATTAAAGAAACTGGAAGAAAGCCTGGGGTGTGCGCTCTTCGACCGGCAGCACAAATCGCTTAGCCTGACTGAGGAAGGCCGGATGGTGCTAAACTACGCCGAAACAATCTTCAAGACAGGCGAGGAAATGTTGGCCACTTTGCAAAATCGCAGCGGTCGCTACCGCAATGTCCTACGGGTGGGAGCGGTCTCGACTTTATCCAAGAATTTCCAGATGAGTTTTTTGCGCGAAGCACTCGATGACATTGAGGTGGGAGTGATCATTCACTCATCCAGCATCCGTGAACTATACGGGCAACTGCGTTCGCATACACTGGATCTAGTATTATCCAACAGTCCAGTGCCGCGTGATAACGAACGGCTCTTGCGCAGTCAGCTGCTGGATGATCAGGCCGTAAGTTTAATCGGGCATAAACACTTTAAAAAACGTCGCGCGTTTCGATTCCCCGAGGACCTGCGCGATATACCCATGGTGCTCCCCAGCATGGAAAGCAACATACGAGCGCGTTTCGATCTACTCATGGAAAAAGCGGGTATTGCCCCCCTTATCGCCGCAGAAGCCGACGATATGGCCATGCTACGATTGATCGCGCGCGAAACCGAGGTGATTGCGCTAGTGCCTCCAGTTGTCGTGCAAGATGAGCTAAAGTCGGGAGAACTGGTCGAGCTTTACCAGATCCCTGATATCCACGAAACCTTCTACGCCGTTACCGTAGCACGCCGCTATCCAAATCCCTATTTGAAAAAGCTGCTCAAGGATACTTCCGATTGATCCCGTTTGGTTCATCTATCACACAGGGTATTTAAGGTTCCCTAAAGACGTCGCTCTCGCGACATCGCTACAAAAAAGATGGACCTGTTCGAACCGCTAAAGACGTCGCTCTCGCGACATCGCTACAAAAAAGATGGGGCACGGCATCCGCCCTCCCGATGACCTGTAGCGACGCGACGCTAGTCACGTCGATGAACCTGTTCGGGCCGCTAAAGACGTCGCTCTCGCGACATCGCTACAAAAAAGTGGGCCGTTCGGGCCGCTAAAGACGTCGCTCTCGCGACATCGCTACAAAAAAGATGGGCCCGTTCGGGCCGCTAAAGACGTCGCTCTCGCGACATCGCTACAAAAAAGCGCGGCCTCACTTTCACTCGTGGCGCCGCCTCTTCCATCTAGGAAGCCGAGTTTTAAGAGATACTCCGACCCCGGCTCAAAGGACCGAGGCTACGAAAGTAAATTTAGTAGCGATGCGACGCTAGTCGCGTCTCCGCAGCATACGCTCAGCGAGCTGGAAGCTCCCACTACTTTGCAAACCTGCTGCCAATCTCCCCAAAACAGAGTTTTGAGGCTACCTTCCCGCAAAAAAGCCCGCTCGAATGAGCGGGCTTTTGTTTGTAAGGATGGGTTCGATCTCCCGGCCAGTTCGAGGCAGGCTGATCAGCTAGCTTCTTCCTTGTCGCTAACGGCGGCATCAGGAGACTCCGATTCGGAGCCTGGCTCAACGCTGTCAGCCTTGGGCACGACCTCTTCGATTTCTGTGCTCAACTCGGTTTGCGGCACGGCCACACCTTCGATGCGTTCGGCTGCTTGCTCGGGGGAGAGCTTTTCCTCGACCGCACCGAGAGTATCGATACGGAGATTGCGGTAGGCCGGAAGGCCGGTGCCCGCAGGAATGAGGTGCCCCATGATGACGTTTTCCTTGAAGCCCTTGAGCTCATCGATCTTACCAAGAGTGGAGGCATCGGTGAGGACGCGCGTCGTCTCCTGGAAGGATGCGGCGGAGATAAAGGACTCCGTCTCGAGAGAAGCCTTGGTGATACCGAGGAGAACGGGCTCGCCTTCGGCCGGCATACCACCGGCGTCCTGGATGAGATCGTTGGCCGACATAAAGGTGTAACGATCCACTTGCTCGCCCCAGAAGAACTCGGAGTCACCGGGATCGGTGATGCGAACCTTCTTAAGCATCTGAGCAATGATCACCTCGATGTGCTTGTCGTTAATCTCAACGCCCTGGAGTCGGTAAACCTTCTGAATCTCGGCGATCAGGTAGTCCTGAACGGCGGAAGGCCCGAGGATCTCGAGAATTTCGTGTGGATCCTGGCCACCTTCAGTCAAGTTCTGTCCTTTGTGGACGAGGTCACCGACTTGCACGACAATGTGCTTGCCGTGCGGGATGAGGTGGGCCTCTTCGTCGCCGGTCTCAGTATCGGTGACGAGGAGCTTCTTCTTCCCGCGAACGGTTCCGTCGAGGGAGACGATACCATCGATCTTGGCCATCTCGGCGGCATCCTTCGGGCGGCGCCCTTCGAATAGTTCGGCGATACGTGGCAAACCACCGGTAATATCCTGGGTTTTGGAAGCCTGACGCGGAGTTTTTGCCAGCATGGTGCCCGGTGCGATCTCGTCGTCTTCGTTGACGGCGACCTGAGCGGCGGTCGGAATTGCGTAAGTGGCGATAATCTTACCGGAATCATCCACAATCTCGACCTGCGGGTTGAGGTCTTCTTTGTGCTCGATCACGACGGTAGCGATACGACCGCTGGACTCGTCGAGTTCGCGCTTAATTGTGACCCCGTGGATCATATCGGAGAACTTAATCTTACCGGCTTTTTCCGAAAGAATCGGGATGTTATGCGGGTCCCACATGGCGAGGATTTCACCCTTATCGATGGAGCCCCCATCCGGCTTTGTGAGCACGGAACCGACAACGATCTTGTAGTTCTCAATCTCGCGATCTTCGTCGTCGAGAAGGGTAACAGAACCCGTCTTGTTGAGAACGATGCTGGCGCCATCTGCGGTCTGCACAATGCGGAGGCCCTTGTAAACTACCTTGCCGCTGGCCCGAACTTTAATTTCCGGATTTTTGAGAACACCCGACGCAATGCCACCGATGTGGAAGGTCCGCATGGTTAACTGCGTGCCGGGTTCACCAATGGACTGGGCTGCGATAATTCCGACGGAAGCACCACGTTCCACCATCGCGCTATAGGCCGGATTGATTCCGTATTCCAGAGCGGTGATACCAACTTTTTTACGGGTGGTGAGAGCGGAGAGCACTTTGATGCGCTCGATACCGACGTCTTCGATCTTGGCTGCCTGCTCCTCGCTGATGAGCTCGCCGTTCTTAACGAGGATCTCATCCGGGTTAAGCGGGTTCTTAATGTCATTGGAGGAGCAACGTCCGACGATGCGGTCGTAGAGGGAGACGATCTCATCGTCCCCTTCGTAGATGGCATGCTTCCAGACTCCGTCGCGATTCCCATCGTCGAATTGCTCAACGATGCAGTCCATGGCCACGTCACAAAGCTTACGCGTGAGGTAACCGGCGTCAGCCGTCTTCAGAGCAGTATCAGCCAGTCCCTTACGCGCACCGTGGGTGGAGATAAAGTATTCGAGGACAGAAAGACCTTCGCGGAAGGAGGAAAGAATCGGGCGCTCGATAATTTCACCGGAGGGCTTGGCCATCAAGCCACGGGTGCCGCAAAGCTGACGGACCTGCTGCTTGTTACCACGTGCACCGGAGTCCATCATCAGAAAGACCGGATTAACACTTGGCTTGCCTCCGTTGCTCTTGAGTTCCTCAAAAACCGCCTTGGCGATATCGTCAGTGGTGCCAGTCCAGACATCGATGATCTTATTATAGCGCTCACCTTCGGTAATGATACCCTTCTTGTATTGCGCTTCGACTTCGTCGATGCGCTTACGAGCCTTCTTAACGATTTCGGGCTTCGACGCGGGGATGATCATATCATCGATACCGATGGAGACACCCGCAAGCGTGGCTACCTTGAACCCGGTATCCTTGAGGCGGTCGAGCGTGTGAACGGTTCGCAACCTGCCGACGGTCTTGTAGGTATTGAGAATGAGTTCACCCAACTTAGCTTTGGGGACGGGCAGGTTGATATAGCCAATTTCCTTCGGCCAGATTGTATTAAAAATCACCCGGCCCACTGTGGTGCGAATGACCTTCTTCTCAAAATTACCGTATGGTTTTCCTGGCTTACCGAAGTCTGGATTGATGAAGTTGATATGATCGTGCACCTTGAGTGCGCCGTCGGCGACGGCGGTGTCGAGCTCGTCGGCATCGACGATGAGCGGCAGGCGCTTGCCTTCCTCCGCCTTGACCGGTGGGTCAAGCGTAAGGAAATAAGACGCAAGGACGATATCCTGGGAAGGCGTCAGAATCGGCTTACCGGAGGATGGCGAGAAGATGTTGTGTGTCGCCATCATGAGGGTCTTGGCCTCCAACACTGCTTCGAGTGAGAGTGGCACGTGAACCGCCATTTGGTCGCCATCGAAGTCGGCATTGTAAGCAGTGCAGACGAGCGGGTGGACGCGAATCGCATCGCCCTCGATAAGGACGGGCTCGAAAGCCTGAATTGAGAGCCGGTGAAGGGTAGGCGCACGGTTCAGGAGCACAGGATGCCCCTTGGTCACTTCTTCAAGGATATCCCAAACTTCGGGCGACTGCTTCTCGATCATCTTACGGGCACCGCGGACGGTGTGGACGAAACCGAGTTCTTTCAGACGGCGGATGATGAAGGGCTCGAAAAGCACGAGTGCCATTTTCTTGGGCAGGCCGCACTGGTGGAGCTTCAGCTCTGGCCCCGTCACAATGACAGAACGACCGGAGTAGTCGACACGTTTACCAAGGAGGTTTTGCCGGAAACGCCCCTGCTTGCCCTTGAGCATATCGGAGAGGGACTTGAGGGGACGATTACCTGCCCCGGTGACAGCGCGACCATGGCGGCCGTTATCGAAGAGCGCATCCACTGCTTCCTGAAGCATGCGCTTCTCATTGTGGATAATGACGTCCGGAGTCTTGAGCTGAAGAAGATTCTTCAGTCGGTTGTTACGGTTAATGACTCGGCGGTAGAGGTCATTCAGGTCGGAAGTGGCGAAGCGGCCACCTTCGAGGGGCACAAGCGGACGGAGGTCCGGCGGAATGACAGGAAGCACTTCGAGCACCATCCACTCGGGACGGGTGCCTGACTGCATGAAGCCCTGAATGGTCTTCAGGCGCTTGGAGATCTTCTTCTTGATTTGTTTCGAGCGCGTGGCGTGCATTTGCTCGTGAAGCTCGGCAACGGTGGCTTCGAGATCGACTAACGCAAGTGCGTCGCGGACGGCTTCAGCACCCATACGGGCGACAAAGGAGTCTTCACCATACTCGTCCTGAGCCTGAAGGTAGTCCTGCTCGTTGAGCAGCTGACGTTCTTCAAGGGGAGTCTTACCCGGATCGATAACGAGGTAGTTCTCGTAGTAGATGACCCGCTCAAGATTCCGCGCAGTGATATCGAGGAGCAGGCCGAGACGGGACGGCATGCTCTTGAGGAACCAGATATGGGAAACCGGGACGGCTAGCTCGATGTGGCCCATGCGATCACGACGGACGCGGGAGACGGTCACTTCAACGCCGCAGCGGTCGCAGATCACACCTTTATACTTGATGCGCTTGTATTTACCACAGGCGCACTCGTAGTCGCGAACCGGGCCAAAGATACGCTGGCAGAAAAGACCACCCGGTTCCGGCTTGAAGGTTCGATAATTGATGGTTTCCGGATTCTTAACCTCACCCCGGGACCAATCGCGGATGGCGTCGGGTGAGGCCACGGTGATACCGACCCGATCGAAAGATTTGGTGGCTTCATAGCCCAGGACGTCGCGTGCTACTTCGTTGCTCATAGTATTTAAAACCTTTTTTGAAATGTTGCTTAGATGTGGGCCCTTAGATTTCGATGGCTTGAGCCGATTCGAGTTCGAACTTGCCCTCGGTTCCGAGACGGACGTCCAGACAGAGGCTTTGAATTTCCTTCATCAAAACGTTGAAGGATTGAGGCGTGCCGGCATGCAGGCTGTTGTCCCCCTTAACCAATGACTCGTAAATCCGTGTGCGCCCGGCCACATCGTCTGACTTGACCGTGAGCAACTCCTGCAGCGTATAGGCGGCACCATAAGCTTCAAGCGCCCAAACTTCCATCTCACCGAAGCGCTGACCACCATACTGTGCCTTACCACCGAGCGGTTGCTGGGTGATGAGGGAGTAAGGACCGACGGCACGGGCGTGAATCTTGGAGCCTACCAGGTGGTTGAGCTTCAGCATATACATGTAGCCGACCACGACCTCCTGGTTCAGTTCCTCGCCAGTGCGGCCGTCGTAGAGCAGGCTCTTACCTGTCGAAGGCAATCCGGCCTCTTCGAGGTATTCCCGGACACGCGTTTCGCTAATGCCGTCAAAGACCGGAGTGGCCACCTTGATGCCGAGCTTCTTACACGCCCAACCTAGGTGCACTTCAAGAACCTGTCCGACATTCATACGTGAAGGCACGCCGAGCGGATTGAGACAGATCTCAACCGGAGTACCGTCGGGCAGGTGTGGCATATCCTCTTCAGGAACAATCTTGGCAACAACGCCTTTATTGCCGTGGCGGCCAGACATTTTATCGCCGACCTGCATCTTGCACTTTTTCGCCACGTAAACTTTAACACTCTTGACGACGCCCTGATCGGCATCTTCGCCCGTTTCGACACCCTCGATCTTGCGTTCGCGGTCGTCGTCGAGTTCGTCGAACTTGCTCTGGTAGTTGCTGACGATTTCCATGATCTTGATTTTGACCGGAGAGGGGTCAATTTCGAGATCTTTGGAAACGGCTGCCAGACGGCGGAGAAGCGTCTTGGTAATCTTGCGGTTGGCCGGGATGATAATCTCGCCGGTGTCACCGTTTTTCACATCCAGGGGAATCTTTTCCCCAAGAAGAATATTGGAAAGCGCCTCGGTCAGATCCTCGCGGAGCTTGTCGCTCTGGGAGCGATATTCCTCGCTGATCTTTTTGATTTGTCGACGGCGGTCAGAGGCGGACATTTGCTCCGGTTCGCCATCAACGCGGGCCGAAACCTTAACGTCCATAACAATACCGGTCGCGCCGGAAGGAACAACAAGAGAGGTGTCCTTCACATCGGCGGCCTTCTCACCAAAGATCGCGCGCAAGAGCTTCTCTTCCGGCGCCAGCTCGGTCTCCGACTTGGGAGTAATCTTACCGACGAGGATATCGCCCGGCTTGACTTCGGCACCGACGCGGATGACGCCGTCGTGGTTCAGGTCCTTGAGGGCCTCCTCGCCGACATTCGGGATGTCGCGGGTGATTTCCTCTGGTCCAAGTTTAGTATCGCGGGCAGTTACTTCGAACTCGCTGATATGAATCGATGTGAAAATATCGTCTTTAACGATCTTTTCGGAGATCAGGATCGCGTCTTCGAAGTTATAACCGTTCCAGGGCATGAAGGCGACGAGCACATTGCGCCCGA
>Ga0307966_1001259_pt1 | contig 20051 bp, 21 predicted proteins | sample OrgLakmetagen646_FD_203141 | JGI IMG/M metagenome (GOLD analysis project Ga0307966, IMG submission 203141) | Saline water microbial communities from Organic Lake, Antarctica - #646 | ecosystem: Environmental > Aquatic > Non-marine Saline and Alkaline > Saline | place: Antarctica: Organic Lake... | reverse complement strand
ATGCAGCATCCGCCTGTGAAGTGTACAAGGAAATCACTTGCTAGAATGCAAAAAGAGGGGTATAGGCTATGTGTAGGGCTGGCCAGAACCATATATATATATACGGTGTGTATAAGGTACGGTAAGGTACGGTATTTTTGGCAGGGAAATCACCAAATTTACAGTCATGTACGGTATATATATACAGTTCTGGCCAATCCTAGCTATGTGCTATACCGTGTAGCTCATTTTCCAAAATGAGGGGAGAGGGGGCAACAAACGTTTGTCAACTTGTCTGAGCTCTGTGGGGCTTCTCCTCCATTCCGGCAGATATCCTTGCTTTTTAGGCATTTCTGACATAGCTCAGACACAGCCAATGTCAAGAGAAAAAAATTCAAGAAGAGAACTAGCTAAACCAGAGACACACGACGCTGTATGAAGGCTGACACTTTAACACTAGGGTTGGCAAGGACCATATATACGGTGTATACACGGCAATTTTGGCAGGGAAATCACCAAATATACGGTCATATACGGTGTATATATAATCTCTGGCCAACCCTATGTAACACTTTTCATCACTTCAGTGTTGAGGTGACTGTCGGCTAGATGCAGGACGCACGTGCGTGATGCCAAACAGTGAAGCAGCTTTGCTCTCAAGCCGAGGTACACTTCATGCCACTCTCAAGTGCACGCTTACCTGTGGCCACTCTCAAGCGCACGCTTACCTGTGGCCACTCTCAAGCGCACGCTTACCTGTGGCCACTCTCAAGCGCACGCTTACCTGTGGCTACTCTCAAGCGCACGCTTACCTGTCGCTTCAAGCTGAGGTACACTTCAGAGGGCAGCCAAGACAGGTTCAGCTCTGCGGCGTGGTCTATGTTCATCTGCGCGTGATAGGCATGCCAATTCTCAGCCTTTTCACAGGGCAAGCCTAGACAGACTCAGGTTTGCGGTCCGTGCTTATCTGCGCGTGACCGGCACGCCAATTCTCAGCCTTTTCATAGGGCAAGCCTAGACAGACTCAAGTTTGCGGTCCGTACTCATCTGTGCGTGACAGGCATGCTTTTTTTAGGGCTTAGGGTTTAGGGTTTAGGGTTTAGGGTTTAGGTTTTAGGGTTTTAGGTTTTAGGGTTAGGTTTAGGGTTTAGGGTTCCGTGACGGACATGCCAGCTTTCAGCCGTTCCTTTTGTTGGTCGTGCAGGACATTCCTTTTCTTAGGGGTCAGGGGCTACATCTAGGGGAAGTTCACTGTGAATTAAACGATTCAGGTCTCGAAGGAAATGGCAAACCTAAAGCCCTTGTGTGGTGCAGATGCACGTGTGCGTGTGAGCGAGTGCGCGTCTTTGTGTGTGTGTCTTTGCGTGTGTTTGCGTGTATGCATATACACATATGTGCGCTTCTGCAAGCACATGTGTTTGTGAGTGTACGTGCACATGTACACCATTTCAACTAGTGGACCGTGCAAGTAGGGACACCTGGTCGTACACAAAGGCTGGTACGCATTGCTGGTCATCGCAGTTTGAACACACGAGCACGAGGGTCAGATCTCACACACTTACCGCCACCAGGTTGGACCAGTAGAGTGTGTGTATGCGCATGTGCGTGTGTGTATGCACAAGTACTAAGCACAAGGCTTCTGTGCGAGAGGGACCCTGGTCGTACACAAAGGCTGGTACGCATTGCTGGTCATCACAGTTTGAACACACGAGCACGTGGGTCAGATCTCACACACACTTACCGCCACCAGGTTGGACCAGTACCGTGCGAGGAGGAACACCTGGTCATACAACTCAACCCGCAGCTTTTCTTCATCCAGAACAATGCGCAGGAGGGGCTCTCTTAGAACAGCTTGGAGCGCTGCATCACGAAGAAGAACAAAAAAAGAAATGACGTGCGTGTGCATTGAACCGTGGTGATTACGACCAAAAAAAAAACGGAGAGGAGGTTTCAGTTAGTTTAGTTTGAATTACAAAGGCCTCCAGCCTGGCATGGCTGCTCAACCTATAGGTCCCAACAAATAAATTAATCAAAAAGATTGACAGTTGCACTAATAAAAATGAATGGTTTCAAGTGCACAGGAACGCAGCTGCATCGCGACAGAGTGTGTGGAGAGGCATGACTTGCAGGTGTATTAAAGCGTTTGCGTTTTGGAGCCTTGCAGTGCGCATTGGAGCGTCAAACCAAAGAGAGAGATATGAATTGCAGGTGCATCAACACAGTAAGTACTTGTTAAGTATGAACGACCTGAAGTAGAATAATTACACAATTAGGTACAGGCTGAATATGGGTGGCTGTATTAGGTACGTACTTGCACAACTCAGCACAGTTCTGAGTGCATTGGGTGCAGCTTGGCACTGTTTGGAAATAACTGGGTACAGGCAGGCTGGCACAAGTCAGTTTCGAAAATCATGGGTACATGCTGGCACAACTTGGCACAGTTTTGAGCGTAATGGGTATACGCCGGCACAACTTGGCACAGTTTTAAGTGTATTAGGTACATGCTGGCACCACTTGGCACTGTTTTGACTGTTTTGACTGTAAAGGCTGGCTGTACAAGGACCAAAGTGGCTGCGTATATTTCCAAATACCGGTAAAGCATTTGATCTCGAATCAAGCCAAATAAGTGTTCCACAGATATCTTTGAGACGAGAGAGAGAGAGAGAGAGAGAGAGAGAGACACTCCCTGCTGGAGTGTATATACAAATGTCGTACAATCCCTGCTGTTTACAGGGATCTCACCTTTGTCATCATTGCAGATGCGGGCCTGATACATCACGTGGTGCATCATACCCACTTTATGGAACACCTGCATATATGTGTGTGTGTGTGTATGTGTGTGTGAGTGTGCGTGAGAGTGTGTGTGTATATGTGTGTGTATGTGTGTGTGTGTGAGTGTGTGTGTGCGTGTGTGCAGGGGAGAGCAATTTTGCGCAAGCGCTTTTCGCACCCCAAGCATTGACCACTGGACGCACGTTTGCTGTGGTTCAAACCCTAAAGTAACTAAAAAAATACACAGAGACACCTGGAGCTCACAGCACTCTTCAAGCAAACAGGAGAGTACATGTACAAAGAAATGGTTTGGGTCCCAGTGATTATGCACAAGCGCATAGTTTTACACATGGATTGGCAAAGACAAGAACAAGTACATTGTTATATTATTAAAAGAGGGTGTAAAACTAGGCAGTTCCTTCTCCATTACGAGGAAAAGCAGGACCCTATCAAGGGTGATTAACACAGCCAAAGTATATTAGGATTCCCAACATAGTTGGCTTCTTGCCAGCAAAAGGACAGGGTGCCGAGGGTAGAGCTTTTTTCTTAGCCGCGTTCAAGTCCTTTGCATATTCCACATCGTATCTGTCTGTGCCGATCGTAATTGCTCATGAAACGTACAGTTGACTAAAGAACATTTCTGGGTGCATAAAGATGTCAGCTGATGGATTTTTTGCAAGGAAGGCTTTGCACTTGCAGAGAACTGATTCCGTACATGCCACACATTGCGTAATAATATACGAGGAGCTTTTGCCAAAACCTACACATAAAGCCAATCCCTCCTTGCAAGAAAAGCCCAGTACTTGCAGAGAACTCGTTCCTTGTATCACATACGTAATGATCGTGATGATTTATGACCAACACAGGCTAGGACCATAGACATGTACACGTATTGGACAACCCTAATGTAATATAATCATACATACATATATACATACATACATACATACATACATACATACATTCATACATACATACATACATACATACATACATACATACATACATACATACATACATACATACATACATACATACATACATACATACATACATACATACATACATACATACATACATACATACACGTGTTCGCCAACCCTACCATGATTTAATGCCACGCTAATCAAAATGCCCACTTGGCGTTTGGTACGATATAAGTCATATGCCTGAGCAGCACGCTCACTGCAAGCACACCACACTTACAATCGGAATGCGCAGGTGGTCGCCATACTTCCCATATAGTGCCATCTGCCTGCGCACAGCGTCTGCATCCACACAGCCGTTCTCTGAGGCCAATGTCCAGTCCTCCCAGTCGTGTCGGTTGATGCTCACATTTGGCCACAACAGAGCCTGTGACAATAAAGACAAGATCACAATGGATTGGACAAGCTCGCATTTGAACGGACAAAATTGCAATTGAACGAAGAACATCGCAAGCCAATACCGCAATTAAATGGACAAGATCGCAATTGAAAGGACAAGATCGCAGTTCAAGACCGCAATTGAACGGACAAGATCGCAATTGAACAGACATGATTGCAAGCATGTAGATACGTGCTGAGGTTTACTGTACAGGGGGTATATCACCGCGTACTGCAAACGTTTCTGAACCCCTTGCGGAGATGTCGCCCAAATACTTTGGTTACAAGGCCTCCTGTACAGAATGCTGCCGCCCTTAGATTGTAGGCCTTGCAGAAGCTCGTACTCAAGTTTTTCCAATGGCTTTTCTCAAACCTTGCATTTATTACGCGCCTATACGGTACTTAAATGTACAAGTGTTCCCTTTGTGTGCTAGCACAGTTAGCACGTGGTCTTTGAGTGCTCTTGCTGTACTTTTTAGGGCGTCTGGCTAGAGCAGCATGAATAATGAAAGCGCATTTTGCAAAATCAGCGCATGAATAAAAACACGTGCTTGTCTGTGTATGTGTGTGTGTGCGCACGTGTTTGCACAAATATTCGAGTGTTCCTGCAGTGTTTTAGGGGGATCCTGATTACAAGAAGGGTAGTCAAAACATGGCAGACGATTAAGGGTACCTAGCTTGAATAGAGCCAAGCTCTCTTTGCCATAGAAAAAAGCATAGGCAGCTCAACCGCCCCAATCATCTACAATGGAACACATGCCACTGTGGGTTAGGTTAATATATGGCATCTTTGTGAGAGACCACACAAATTCCGTTTTATGACACACGCCACACCACCTGTCCATCTTACTAGGCTGCCGCAGTTCAAAGCCGACTCTGACTAATACACATACATAGAGAAGCGAAGTTTTGTGTGCTGTGGCACATCAACTGAAGGTATCCCACTCTGCCAACCTTACCATTCCTGTCGGCACCTTTTTCACAAAGCAGGACTGCACCAAACAATTTGACCTGACTCCTTGACCTCGGCGACCGTTCGCACGACCACAGCACTTTTGCTGCCTGCACAACGTCTAATCTTAGCTCGATCAACCCATTCCTCGCCTTACCATGAGATCTTTGACAACCGTCTTACCGCCTTACTGCCTTACCCCTTTACCACCTTACCGCCTTACCATCATGAGATCTTTGTCACCGCTTTGGATGCGAATTGGGTTCTCAGGAGCTTCCTGATGAATCTGCACAGACATAGCATTCAACGTAGCATGTTGCGATGCAGCTTTGGAATATGTGGGTGCATCTGTAAAGATGTGGTATGACGTCTAGCAACACAGCCTTTGGTGATTAGGTATCTGTGTTCACAAATTGGGGTTGTAATGGCGTTCTGGGGGTCTCTTGGTGGTGGGCCTGCGAAGGTGCATTGTGGAGTATGGTGTGCAGCATTTCCTTTACTTGACCTAGTTGCACCTGCTATTGGGACATTTGTGTTTAATGGTGTTGAACGTCGGCATATCATGCGTAGTGACCATCGGCAACAGGCATTTGTGCAAGCGAACAGGTCTGAGGGCCTATTATGCACATTGCACGAGCTTGGGCTTGTAGGGTAATTTTGCGTACGTGAGGTGAGTGAAAATGTGTGGGCATGTTAAGTGATATGATTGTGTGGGCTGAGGTAGATTGCAAAGTTGAGGCTTGTAGCAGCACTGCTTTTAGGTTGGCACTGCTTGTAGCAGCACTGCTTGTAGGTTGATGTTGTGATCTATGACGTGCAGCCATTGCCGTGCATATTTTTTTACTCTTGCTTTAGTGCCACATACAACAGGGCAAGGAGGTAAATTTGTGAGTGGGACTGTCTGAAATTCTAAATATCCACATTAGGTGACCGTTTGCTTGGAGAGATCCCTGCAAAGAATGCCATGAATAGGACACACACACATGCCTGGCCTCTTTGAATATTTTTGGGACTGGTTTTCTCTGCCTGCATATCATTTTTGGGAACTGATTTTCCACTGCCTGCATAGCAGCCTTGTTAGATTCTTTTCGGCTTCGGCATGACCCTTCCCTTCTTTTGAGAGACGAATGGGATGGACTGGGTGGATTAATTACAGAGGCACTAAATTTCAACCTAGTGTGTTGCCTGTTCTACATTAGATGCTCCTGCAGCCAGTCTAAATCGAGCCATGTCATAGCCATGAATCACATAGGTACAAGCATGCATGCATGCAGGTGATAGCACACACATAGGGTCGGCCAGAACTATACTTATGCACGTGCTTACGGAGTAGATACAGTAGTTCCAGCAGGGAAGTTCCCATATAAACAGTCATATAGTCTGTGTCTGTGCGTGTGCGCGTGCGTGTGTATGTATTCGTGTGTGTATATATATGTGTGTGTATATGTATGCGTGTGTGTGTGTGCAGGTCCCGGCCACCTTTACACATAACCAGCCACGCTAGGAGGTGCTTTTGTAAGTGATCAGTTGATGCAAAGCTGCAATTAGCGCAAGTTCCATAATTATTAAAGCATCCTGGTCAGCACGGTACATACACGTACATGTGACGTTGGATATCCTGCTGCCGTAATTTTTAAGTTGTGACCTGGTACCATCTTCGCAATAGCGCATTTGTTTTTTTGTGTGTACGCATTTGTGTGTGCATTTGCTCGCTTTTAAATCACCCATTTTTCATGCCGCCGACCCCCTTTTCTCAAGGCTTTCACAGTCAACGTTAGACACTTGCCTTGCGAACCAGCAGGACGATGAGCTCATCTGCTGTCCGTGTCCCTGCTTTCACGCACAGCACAGGTACCGACTGCTGGTTGAAAGCGACGGTCTTCCGCTCCCAAATGGCATCTCTTCTTTGAGAAGGCTCCTGATAGTAGTGTATAAGTGTGATGTGTGTGTGTGTCTCCATGCTCAGCAGGCATCTGTTTGCTGTGTGTGTATGTGTGTATGTGTGTGTATGTGTGTGGTTGCCCGTATAGCTGTGCTTGGAAGTTGTGATTGTGTTTGTGCCTGAGAGTGCTTGTACACACATATACATATAGGCGTGCTAGTGAGCGCTTTTTTTATTACATGTCTAAATGTAGAGATTCATCTCTAAATTCTAATTAACATACACACGCTGAATTCACACGCATGCCAACAAGAAGACGCACCAAGAATTTGTTTGAACTCATGTACATGCCCATTCTCCTGCTGGTGCTGTAAAAAGAGAAATGCTTCCTGTAAAGAAATGTAAGGAGAACACATTATACTGGGTGGTTTCATGGTTAGTGCATGGCTATTGCGTGAGTGCGATTGTTTTTTGTGTGTGTATGTGAATGTGGAACACGAGTGTAAAGCAATTCTGTGAGGTAACAAGTCACTTTGTCACAAGCACTGCGGAACCTGGTGCTCAGCATGTCAGCTTCCCAGTCTTTACCCCTATTGACATATGCCCTAGACATATTTAGAATTACCTTGAAGAGCTGTGCGATGACTGACTACCAGGTTTTCGGCCCTTTGATTCACGCACCAGGTCGGTTAGTAAACACTGCATGAATGCCCTTTGACTTCACTTTTATATCCTGTACTTTGCAGCGCTCCATGCTTTACTGCACAACCAACAGAACAGGGTCTCGTTGTGTTGAGATCCTGGCTGCTAACATTTGGTTGTGTTCAGATCCTGGCAGCTAGCATTTCTCGTTGTGTTGAGATCCTGGCAGCTGGCATTTGGTTGTTCTGGTGCCTTTTTGTCTCACCGTCTGTCTGTTACTCCCTTCCTGTACATAATCGTTCACATCATACTATATAATATAACTTCAATTGCAAATCCCATCCTCCGCCAATAAATGTGCACTCACTGTTTCTTGCTGCCTCTTTCTTCCTTCATCTTCTTTGTTTCCTCATTCATCTCACGAGACCTGTTGCAGTGAAACACACAAAGCACAGACGTGGTAGGTTTGGTGACTTGCGCTGAGTGTGTGTGTGTGTGTGTGTGTGTGTGTTTGTTGCTTACTAGACAATGAATGGCCAAGACCTGTGGCAATGTAGCCATTGTTTGGCGGCCTTCTTATTATCAGCCAATGCGTGCAACAATCACCATTCAGCGCTCTTTCAAAAGAAATGTTGCTTCCCTCATTCGACCCCATCGCTTCCCATCTATGCAATTCACACCCTCTATTCGGAACCTGTCGGAGCCCGTCGCTTTTTATCTATGCAATTAGATCCCCATTTATGCGATAATACACATCTCACACCTATCACAGACAAGCCTCACGCGCTCTTCAGTGGCTTCCACCACATCTGGGGGCAGGTTCTGCCTCCTCACGACAGCCATAGCGTCCTCGACCTGAAGCACATCCACGCGGAGGAGCTAGGTCAGCCTCTTGTGGACGTTTCAGTCATAGGATCATCTGATACCACACATAGAGGTGGCAAAGGGGGTCTCTTTGGAGCGGTCTTAGCGTCTTGAATGCACGTGTGTGTGTGTGCGTGCGTGTGTGTGTGTGAGTGCGTGTGTGTGTGTGTAAGTGTGTGTTTGCGTGCGTGTGTGTGTGTGTGTGTGTGAGTGTGTGTGTGTGTCAAGATTGTTGTTTTGCTAAATGTTGCAATATGAAGTATTTGCACCATGCATAGGGTTCTGGCCAACCGAGCCCTGGAGGTGTGTGCAGGACAACAATGGATGTGGGGCAGGAAAGAGAAAATGAAGAAGGAAGGAGAAAACAAGAAACATGGAAAAGCTACGAAGACAGTGAGACCATACCCCACATCAGCAATCAAGTCTGCAGGATTGCTTGCACATGCCTTTAAAATTAGCAGGACTGCTTGCTCCTTGTCTTTTTTTTAGTTTTGAAGCAGGGTCTAGATCAATATTCTTTACCCCTTGCATTACCCTCAGGAAAGGGTAAATGCAGCAAGGTTACATAAATTAGATTAGATATCACTGATTAGGTTATGACAAGCCCTTTGTAGTCCATGTTGAAACATATGTTTTAGCTGATACAGTGTCAAAAACTTGTGACAGCAGACACACACACGCACACACACGCACACGCAAACACACACACACACGCAAACACAAACACGCACGCGCACACACACATGCAAACACACACACACACAACACACATGCAAACACGCACGCACACACACACACATACACACACACGCGCACGCATGCACAAATACACATAGGCAAGCAAAACCCTTACCGTGATGTCGCGCTTGCGACCGCTCGGATCCGAGACCAGCACCACGGGATACTTTTTCCTGAGAATTGCAAGGTCAATGGGCCACTGCTGTTAAAACGATCAATTTTCGTCCAGAATGAAATGATTCAAACTAAGGAACATGGCAATTCGCTATTATTCCTGCGAAACAACAAGCTTGAACTCTTATGCTTTTTCTTGAAGCAAGCTTCTAGCCCAACTGTGCACTGCACAGCCCATCTGTACACTGCACAGCCTAACTGTACACTGCAAAGCCTGGACGCCAGCTTTTATTAGCTCCCACACTGCTTATCCTTGATGCCACAAGGAAGCTGCAGATACTCTTAGTTAAGCAAACTTCAATGCCCAAGCTGTTTTCGCGCAAACTCGACACTCCCAATACCAAGCACGTGCCCAACAGCTTACGGACTAGGCATAGTATGGCAAGTTGCAAGTCAATTGGCTGGGATGACCCATTGTGGAAAATTTGATGTAAGAATAGAAGCAGGAGTGTGTAATTGTGTATGTCTGCATTTGTATGAATTGTAAATGTGTGTATGTGTGTGTGCGTGTGTGTGTGTGCGTGTGTGTGTGTGTGTGTAATTGTGTGTGTGTGTGTGTGTGTGTGTGTTTGTGTGCATATCAGCAATACCTGGACAGCACTTAGTTTGGCTGTCTGCGAGCACGGCTAAATTGCCAGTACCACGCACCCTATGTTGTAGTACTTGTGCACGTATTCGCGGGCCATTTGTGCAGGCATATTCTTGTAAGGTTTGCCAGAAGAAGGAGATCGCAATTCGCTGTCAAACAAGTTGAACCTGGCATGCTCCTCCTGGGGAGTCTGTTGCTCAAGGTCTGGGTGCTCGGAATGGCAGAGGTCTACCGTCTGTCCAACACACTTGCCCCACCTGTTATAATGTGTGTATGTGTATGTGCATGAGTGTTTGTGTGTACGTGTGTTTTGTGTATGTGCGTGTGTGTGTGTGTATGTGTGTCGCGTGCGCGTGTGTGTGTGTGTGTGTGTGTGTGTGTGTGTGTGTGTGTGTGTGTGTGTGTGAGTGTGTGTGTGTGAGAGAGTGTGTGTATGTGTGTGTGTGTGTGTGTGTGTGTGTGTGTGTGTGTGTGTGAGAGTGTGTGTATGTGTGTATGTGTGTGTGCGTGTGTGTGCGTGTGTGTGTGTGTGTGTGTGCGTGCGCACACGCGCTTGTTTGTTTCAGGAAAATACGTGCAAGGCACAAGGGTCAGGAAAAATTCTGGACGTACATTTCCAGGCCACAGACAAACAGCATAGATAGAGCGCAAATTCTTACAGGTTGTTGCTGTCCACAATGGTTAGGGTGCCAACGCAGCACGCAAAGGCGTCGAAGGCCATTCTGATACCGAGGCAAAGGGTTGCAACAAAGGGAAATTATTAAAAATTACGTATAACAAGATGTAGGTACGATAAGACGGCCCTTTAAAATTCCTGGGCTCAATTGACAGGCGAGTGGCGAGTTTCCTGGTATTTAGTTGAGAGGGAAGTAGAAGAATGTGTGTCATGCTGCGTGAAAACCAGGACTTGGCCTACTTGAGATCCTGATGTTTTCCTTCTTTGCTTTTGTTTGTGCCATTCACTCAGATTCACCGCTCAAATTGTACACGCAGCAGACATTCTGCAAGTTCAAGATTGATGTGCTTCTTGTATTCAATTATTGCTGGGAGGTATACGGCCAAAAGCAACAGCAAGTCAGCAGCAGCACCGACTTCTTCTTTTTTCCATTCCTTGCATTAGCTTCTTGCTGCGTTTCTTTCGGGTCGTGCTTGCCAGCTTGGTGTCAGCGGTAGCTATATCTAGCTTCCACACTTTTGTTGTTATTGCAGAGAGGCTGTGGTTGACGGCAGGATCTAATTTGTGATCTCATGACAATTACTGTATCATGACAGGCCTTGATGACAATTGTGGCACAGCCGCTGACGTCTGCTTATGCTGAGAGACCAGTTTCCCTTGAATTGCTTTTGACACTATATGGCCTGGAACGGTGCGCCTATGTGATATTTCATACATTTGGATGCCTCAAAGAAAACTCCTTCACCAAGAATTAAGAATGAAGATTGAATAGGATCTGGATGGTCACAGGCTTCGTCTGAAAACGGATCTTGATGAGAGTTGGTAACAGTTAACGGTACTAAACGGATGAGGGCGATCTGTAAGGACAAGTCAAGCAGCATGAATATTACATGGAGCTTAAGGGCAAGCTTTTCCACTTTTTGAGAATGAAGACCTAGCTCCTTAAAAGCCCATCGTGTGAGTGTTTTAAATGGTCTCTCCCACACCAAGAGGATTACGTGGTTAAATCCTAATGAAAGCTCCTTGAAGAATGGCGCAGATATCTTTATGCTGTTCCTTTATGGCGTGCAACTGATTCTAGTGTCAAATGTACTAATTGCAATAAGGTGGATGTCACATCAAAGTATGCCAAGTGTTGTCTGGGGAAGGTGGATTTGCTGGTGGCTGGCGGTGCTGCTGAGGTGCTCTTGTTTCCCTCAGTTGCCCTCTGTCACTCCGAAGAACCCACCCCCTTCAATGGTTTGTTGCATATGTGTATGCATTCTTGGTAAGCAGAACTGGCGATGCGGGATGAACCGATACCTGAGTTAAGGTGCCAAACTACGTGCTAACCTAGATCCCACAAAGGGTGTTGATTCATGTAGACAGCAGGACGGTGGTCATGGAAGTCGAAGGTATACCCTTTGGATTCTCTCCGGGAGTGTGTATGCATGTATTTCTTTTCTCCAAGGTATACCCTTTGGATTCCACTCCGGGAGTGTGCATGCACATGTGGCAGCCCTTTTGTTGCTTTGTTGTTTTTGTGGAGATGGAAGCAACCAGCACAGCACATGATTGGCTGGAGGTTATCCTATTTTTATTGGTTTCAGCTGTTTCACGAGTCTGGAGAACTTGCATAGCCAGCCGTTCACTGCGGCCTATATCCATGGAGACATAGTAGGATCCTAAAGAGCTGTCTTGCTATTACCGCTGTGACTAATAATATCACGCTGCAGGCTATGTGACACTGGTAAGTATGCTTGATAGGAATACCAAAGCTCCCCCCGTGTAGAGCCGCACTTGCCCAATTGGCCCAGGGCGTTGGGTAGGTACTAAATCTTTAGAAAGTGGTTGGGCTGTGATTATATGAGTGTAGATTTGAGCGAAAGAAATGTCAATACCTACTCAAGTGCTTACCAATTAGTGTAACAGATTATCAAGATATATAATTTGCACTTAGCACACGTTCTTTTATACGATGGGATCTGAGGAATGGAGAGTACTGCTGCTAGAGGTGTTGATTGGTAGGTGTTGCAAGTGTCAGCAGGGCTTTGGGGGATCTGTCATTCTCTTGATAGAAGGATAAGCAGTAAGCAGGGATAAGAAGATGAGCTTCTGTGTGGATTTAGATTCGTGGGCTGGTCTCAACTTATAAAGGACACATCTACTGTAACCCCAGCTGACGGCACGGGCTTTCCCCTTTAAACTCTTAACTTGCTATTTGAAAAGTAGAATTATTTCAAATTGTACCAAAAAGAGCAGAACCAACAAAGGATGAACAACTCGCTCTATATCTGCAAGAATGATCAGAACATAACAAGCAGGGAAACGCTCGCAAGGCACCCCAGCTCGTCCACATAGCGCCAAGAATTAGCGCCATCAGCTGTGCAAGCATTCACACATTAATTCTGAGAGAATTACGAATAAAAACCACCAGAACACATATCTGTGCACTTGCGATACATTTGCTTTGACATTAAGCAAGCTAAGAAGCAAGTTGTACATGCTTTGTAACTGTCTGACCTCATATACCGGCTGTAGTAACGACCAAGTTTGGCAGTCTCACCAGGGCCGCTACAATGGTGGCTGGCATCTTGATCAGCAGCGAAGCAAAGTTGCTGGGCACACGCACTACGCTGCCCAACAGATTCCCAGCACCACGAATTAGGCTAGCAAGTGCCCTACATGTTGCGGTGTTGAAGTAAGGTTTGTGCAGCAAAGTCCATCCAGGTATTCGCATGCGCTAAAGCAGCTAGGGTATTTGTCAGCTGTTTTTCATTATCACAGAGGAGGGGACCAAACATGCCCTTTTCAACAATCAAGGGGCAACTACTTGCACAATACTTCATCAAAGTGGAACAAATCTAGCTTTAAATTAAAGCTGACAGTATAAGCTACCATGTGCTCAGATTCACTGTAGTCGCTCTATGTACAGGATGACAGCATGTGCTCAGATGCACTTGAGTCGCTCTACGCACAGGATGACAGGACTAAACATTTTTAAGAAATCCCAAACCCCAGATCGGTTCTTTACATGGAAAATAGCATATTGGTTTACTTATCTCGCCAACCACTCAGCATTATACTTCATTTTATTTGCAATGACAGTTATTTGTTGTAAGGACTCCTAAACACCAAATGTCACTGAATTTGGTGCAGTAGGTGATCTATTATGAAGATTATGGCAGCAGACGTTGAGGTTCACGCCACAGCAAATCCAGCATGCGCGGCAAAAAAGGCAAGCTCCAGCTCCACATCCATGGGCTGACTTCTCTCATCTAGAATGAGCCATATGTGCCGAAGAGCATTATAAGAACATGTCCATTTTGGACCTCAATTGCCTCCCTCTTAAATCATTCGCGTAAACACCCATGCTCTTTTAAACCTTGTTAATTTATCTTGGCCTGCTGTCAATACACACTTTTGTTTGGCAGCGATTATCAGTTGTGATGCCACACCTGGCCGGTAAAGACACCGCTGCTGAAAGTGTGTTTGCAGGTGCTGCGATGATTGTGGTGAGAACGGCGCTGGCGGCCCTAACAGGGATGAACAGCAGCTGGACGACAAGGGCTGCAAGGCGTCCAGGGGCCGCCACCAAGAGAGAAGCAACTCTAGAGCCAAGCCAGACCAAAAACTGCAGCAAACGAGGAGAAATGGAAGGAAAGCCGATACGTAATGCATATGGAGGTACGCACGCACTACAGACTGACATGACACACCTGCAGGATGGCGGACGTGAGCGTGAGAATGCTGGTGATGAGCAAAGAGGGGATGGTAATAGCAGTTGACACGATCGCAGTCGCCGTGCGTGTCAATAAGCTTAAAACACCCATGCTACAAAGAATTGAGGAAAGTTGTAATCTGGGGCTGTGAAGTCTGGCTCAAAATTTGATTGGTATAACTGGGTATAACGAGAAAAAGATCGCACAAAAAAAATTTTGACGAATGTGGCCTGCTATGGGAACCGTTATTATTAAGTATGATCCGGAGGCGATGATGAGCGTTCTTTTCCTTGGTTTGGTGTTAAATACGTACAAATCGCAGGTGTGCAGGCTGTCGCACCTTTTTTTGTCCCAGTTTTGCCCAGACAGTTTTTGTTTGCATTTCATCACAATTTATAATATTTTCTCTTGAGTAAATTTTAGCGCATGGCAGATTGAGTGGCTCTCTCAGTTCTAGTCTCTGGCCGGGAAGCCACCAAGCCTCATGGTTAAAATGAAGGCCAAGAGGGGGTATGAGGTGGTGAGTTTGGGAAGATGTTTGGTTTACTATGAAATGCTGGCAATTGCACTCCTTTCGTGTCACTAGCTAAACCCTTGCTTCCTTCTTTCCCTTCTTTCCCTTCGGAGCAGCCCCCCAGCATCCAAGCATACATTAACAGGGTCATACAGCTGCCTTTAGACAGCCCTGCCTTTGAGCAGGCTCTAGCAAGTTATCACTGGGAGTACGACAAGGTGCGCGTCTCATGCGGATTATTGTGCTCTGTCTCTCCTTCCTCTCCTCCCCTGCTGCAGCACACCACAATGCTTTTATCAGGTAAACCATGGCTCTTTTGCAATGATCAAAATCGGGGCAAAATTGGTTTGCACCAAACGAACTCTCCTTCCCTCTTCCTGCATGTACAGGGCGACTTCTACCACTGGATCCCGCTGCTGAACCGGTTTGATGAATTTTTCACCGAATATATTAAGCCACGCCAGGACCTGCAACTCAAGGATGCAGCCCGGTGGCCTGCAGATCCGCCATTCCCGGTGCAGGCCTGCCTGCAAGTGCTACGCGTGACCTCAGTGCTGCTGGAGAACTGCAGCAACAAGCATGTATATACTTCCTACGAGGTAGGGGTGAGGGGATGATTATGGGAAGGCAGGTCAGGGACCAAAACAGGCTTTCTTTTTTCCCCAAACACAGCTCACGCAATAAAGTACACCTTTCACAAACACACACAGCACCTGGCCGGCCTTCTTGCTGCACCCCCTGCGGAGGTGGCAGCAGCAGCGTTGCAGGCCCTCGTGTCCTTCCTGAAAAAGACGCACCACGCGCACATCCGGTGGCAAGGGTACAAGGAGCTCAATGCTCGCCTCAATGTGCTGGCGCAGGGCTGGGGAGGAAAGGAGGAGGTGAGGGACTGGGTGGATGGTGTATCTGTTTACCTAAAGAATAAACTCCACACTCGTGCCTGTCCAACCAATCCATGACGTGTTTTGCTTTGCAGGGCCTGGATCTGCTAGCTTGCGTGTCTGGGGATCAGCATGCCATTCAACAGGTGGGTGTTGGGAACGTTCCACGAATGTTGTGCATGCAATAACACAAGTCCTTTTCTATGCACCAAAAAAATCCTGGAACTATGCATTGCAAACCAGAAACGGGACGTGGTTGCCTAGTTCCACCTCGACGCATTTGCCCCTACTATGACGCGCACACACACACACACACACATGCATACGTAATTAACTGCAAAAGTACCTGTAGGCGTCTCTAGTTTGGGAATGTTGTATGTTTTGGGCATGTTTGGAGCAATCACAGCTCCAGCACCCAGTGGTACCTTCAAGCCATGCGTAGGTTACCTATTGGCACACACAAACTTATCCAGAGCCCACTTGAGAAAGCCGTCGTGCGCCAATGCCAGGCTCTCCTTTAGCATTTGGCATGCACGGCCAAGTGTCAACCCTGGGCCAAAGCCACCTAACAACTCACGACACACAAACGCCCACAGAGCCTGGCCAAAGCCACCACGCTCAAATTCGAGTTCTTCCGAGAGTACAGCAGCACAGACGCCCAGGCCCCCTCTGGTGCTGCAGCCCCTGCCAACGCGGGGGGTAAGGTCAGCATCGTTGTGCCGAGCCTGGACAAGCTGCCACAGAGCGACCACGCCATCCTTGCAGACTTGGTGCAGCGCTTCAACGTGGAAGAGCAGCACAGGTGTGTGTGACTGTGTTATTATGTTGTATATATGTGTGTGTATGTGTGTGTGTGTGTGAGAGAGAGAGAGAGAGAGAGGTTGGCTGCGTGTGTTCAAGGTGGTTTGCACGCTCAAGTACCTAATAGAGACTTTTTGTATCACTCTCCTTAGTATCAGCGTGATGAGAGTAGCGAGCTCGTTCCTGCCTCCTGTTCTGCTAAAGAACAGAGTCTGTGCCTTGCTTTCCCTGCTCAAAAAGGCAAATTTGAGCGAGCCTGCATTCTTTAGAAGTAACTGTTCCTCTAAACTGGCCTCTCTCTACTGTGATTTCATGTTCTGCACTCTTTGATTGCCACGCAAGATCCTGGCAGGCACACAGCTTCAAACACACTTTCCTCTTAGGTAGCTCCAATCCCTCTCTGGCCATTGATACTTGTTCTGGTCATGGATACTTGTTCTGGCTTTTCTTGTTCAGGTTCAGCCTGCTGAGTAAGTTCCTGCAGGCATGCAGCGTCCGATGGCACGCTCCCCTTTTCATGAATACTCTTGAACCATTCCTAACGCCCGCCACTTCAGTAACGCTCTTGAAATCCATTCATACTTCGTACTTGTTCAGGTTCAGCCTGCTGAGCAAGATCCGACAGGCACGCAGCTTTGGAAGCTTGGAGGGCCGCCGCCTGCTTGTGCACACCCGCCTCATGGCATTTGTTGTGTTTGCGCAGTCTACCCCTTCTCCAGGCATGTGCATCTTGTGTGCGCTTGAACTAAATCTGTTGAGTTTACCCTGACTGTCTTAGGTATAAAGGTGATCAGATTCACAATTTCCTTTGTATCTGCTTTGCTCGCCCCCGCCACTCTAAATGTCGATACCATCGCACACCACACAACCATAACGCGTTCAGTACTTTGCCATATCGTCCCAAATGGTTTGAACAACCTGGTAAGCCTAGGCACCCATACCCACGCTTACAGCGTTTAATGTTACTCTGCAACCATGCTACGTCGCTTGATTGTGCAACGCATATGCAGAGGCCATGGCCAGCTTGTACGCGGCCGAGCCAGAGATGATCTCAGAGCTTGCAGCTCTTGTGCAGGCTGACCTCCCAGGCCTAGAGGGCTTGCGTGCCCTGGCCGTGCGCGTGTTGGCTGTGCAAGTGCAGGTGGGTTGCGTGTGGTGTGTGCCTGGCCGAGCGCTTGCTTGTCGTGCAAGTGCAGGTGGGTTGCATGAGTGTGCGTGGCCAAGCGCTTGCTAGTCGTGCAAGTGCAAGTGGGTTACGTGTGTGGTGTGTGCGTGGTCGAGCGCTTGCTGGCTATGCATGTGCAGGTGGGTTGCGTGTGGTGTGTGCGTGGTCGAGCGCTTGCTGGCTGTGCAAGTGCAGGTGGGTTGCGTGTGTGGTGTGTGCGTGGTCGAGCGCTTGCTTGCCGTGCAAGTGCAGGTGGGTTGCGTGTGGTGTGTGCGTGGTCGAGTGCTTGCTGGTCGTGCAAGTGCAGGTGGGTTGTGTGTGGTGTGTGCGTGGCCGAGCGCTTGCTGGTCGTGTATGTGTACGTGTGTTGTGTGTGTGGTGTGTGCGTGGTCGAGCGCTTGCAGGTCGTGCATGTGCAGGTGGGTTGCGTGTGTGGTGTGCGCTTGGTGTGTACTCAGCCGTGCAAGTGCAGGTATGACACGTGCCCTATTCACAGCTCAGTGCGTCACTTGTGTTTACTCGCCCCTCGTTTTTGTAACCATGCACGTCAGCAACGCACATGATCCGGTTTTGCAAGCAACACATGGACGAATAAGAATTGCAGGAACACATAAGTTGTCACTTTTTCTTTGCAAATAACACATGGACGGATAAGAAACGCAGGAACACACGAGTTGTCACTTTTTCTTTGCAAGCAACACATGGACAGATAAGAAACGCAGGAACACATGAGTTGTCAAATTTTCCGTTCCTGTGTCTGGCTGTATGTGTTTATTTATGAAGACACGTCTGTCTCTGGCCTGCCTTGCTAGCTCACACGTAGTACATTGACACATGCTCATCTGAACACGCACGTAATGAATTGACACAAGCTCATCTGAACATTCCAGACGCACTTAACCTTGTTGCAGTCGACACGTGCGCATTCTTGAACTGAATATTTTTGTTGCAACAGCTCTCACACACACACACACTGAAAAATGATACGTGCTATAATTTGTATTACAGTGCACCTTTCCAAAAAAGCACTTGTCATCAACACTGTACGCGCACGCATACGCACATACACACACAAACACACACACTGAAAAATGATGTGTGCTCTAATTTCTATTAGGTGCACATTTCAAAAAAGCACCAGTCATCAACACTGTGCGCGCGCACACACAAACACACACACAAACACGCACACACACACACACACACACACGCACACACGCACACACGCACACACGCACACACACATGAAAAAATGGTATGTGCTCTAATTTCTATTAGGTGCACATTTCAAAAAAGCACCTGTAATCAACACTGTGCGCGCGCGCACACACACAAACACACACACACACACACACAAACACACACACACACTAAAAAATGATATGTGCTCTAATTTCTATTAGGTGAACATTTCAAAAAAGCACCTGTCATCAACACTGCGCGCGCACACACACAAACATAAACAAACACACACATATACACACACACAAACACACCCACAAACACGCACACACACATACACACTCAAACACACACACATACATACACAGGATCGCTCGCGCTACACTGCTGTGATTGGCGGCATCAGTGGGGGTTCCGGTCAGGGCAGCGGATTGATGTCCGTACTGCTACACAAGGTGAGTGTGTGTTGTAATATGTGTGTGTGCGTGTGTGCCTGTGTGTGTTTTTGTGGTGTGCATGTGCACGCAACCTGCTTGCACCTGTACGTCTGTTGTGCACTGTTGGGCAGCGCGTGTCACACATGTGCATGCATGCTCATCTCTGGGCCAAAGCATCAGGTTGCTTGGTCGCTGCACGTAGTGAGTGTTTGAGCTTATGCATGCAAATCTTGTACACGTAGGAATATCAGAACCGTATATATCAGGGATGTGTCATACGGTCATTTGGGAAATTCAATACGGTAAATTACGTGTCATAACAAAATACGCTGTAATACGATCGTACTGTGGTTTGGGTGTGCCGATTTCGACCCAAGAATAGACCTAGCTTGCCCCAAAATCACCCAAAATGTTTCCAATTCTTTTCCATTATATTGTATGTTACTAATATAACAGCATTGGGAGCTCACTGAAAGGCCAGTGTTGGGGCAGAAATTGCCTGAAAAGGCCAAAACCTAGCAAAACCCGCCAAAACCGGAAAAGTTTGCAATCGTGTAATATGGCCAATTTGTTCAATACAGTAAAGTACGCGTTCAATACGGTACGGCGTAATATACGAATACGCTGTATGACACATCCCTGGTATTTACGCACAGTATATGACTGTATATTTGGTGATTTCCCTGCCAAAAATACCGTATGTACACCATATCTGGTTCTGGTCGTCCCAATGCAAAC
>Ga0307966_1001257_pt1 | contig 20059 bp, 21 predicted proteins | sample OrgLakmetagen646_FD_203141 | JGI IMG/M metagenome (GOLD analysis project Ga0307966, IMG submission 203141) | Saline water microbial communities from Organic Lake, Antarctica - #646 | ecosystem: Environmental > Aquatic > Non-marine Saline and Alkaline > Saline | place: Antarctica: Organic Lake... | reverse complement strand
CCGCAGTCGTTACGGGTCGCCCGGCGACGGCGACTATTTCCAGGATGGTGATCAGGCGGTCCAGATGCATGTCGACCGAATCATTTCATGACAAGAGACTTGTTCTCGAATTGTGATACAATTGACGCATAACGCAAACAAATCCGAAAGGATCAAAGATACGGCGCTCTTGTCGCTCACGATCATGCGCAGACACCATCGGTCGTATCTGCGGGGTATGCGCGCGCGCCGATGATGACGCTGATCCTGGCTGCGCTTGTGGTGCTCGTGCCCATCGTCACGGTCGAAGCCGCCTTCCTGATCCGGAGTGTCCCGAACCAGTACGCCGCCGTGCAGGAGGCCACGCACTGAACCAGACCGCGTTTACCGTCCGAGCTTTTTGCTCTCCGGTAAACGCGGCGCGGCTCAACCCGAGAGCCTCGTCCCGAAAGCGTCGGACCTTCACGGCTCGGGCGGCCACACGGACTCCTGTCATCCCCCGACGGCTGCTCCGGACAGCTCACCGCGACGTTGATTTCGCGCAATGCGCCAGCTCGCGATCAGGTTACTCTGACCTTGGGACAACAGGAAAGGAGATCCGATGTACGACAATATTCTGGTTCCGGTGTCATTCGACACCGAGCGCGACAGCGCAGGCGCGCTGGCCGTGGCAAAGCACCTCGCGGGTGAGAATGGCAAGATTGCGTTGCTGCATGTCGTGGAGCAGGTGCCCAGTTACGTGCTTTCGGCCCTGCCGTCGGAGTATCAGTCGGATGCCCGCAAGACCGCCGAGAAGGAGTTGGCCGACATGGCCGCCACCCTGCCGAATGCCAGCGCGCACGTGATCGCGGGACATGCCGGCCGCACGGTTCTGGATTGGGCCGAAAAAAATCAACCCGATTGCATCGTCATCGCAAGCCACAGGCCCGGCATGCAGGATCTGCTTCTGGGGTCGACGGCAACCCAGGTGGTGCGCCATGCCGATTGCGCGGTGCATGTGATCCGCTGACGCATCGCGGGGCTCGCGCGCGTTCGGGGGCCGGTCTTCCGGCTCGGCGGGATCCGGTCGCGGCTCAGCCGTCTCGATCGGGGACGAGGGCATTATTCCATCACCGGCCCGGTTTGCGGCAAAGGCCGTGCATGCGGCGTATGGACATGACACCGTCCAGGCGTGCGAGCAGACGATTTTAAGGTACGGTCGGTGATTGGCTGTTGGCCCTCGGCCGGGATGCATACATATATCGCGCATGATCTCTGACTTCTTCGCCTCGTTCTGGCATCGCGCCCAGTATTTTCCCCTTTGGTCCGCGCTGTCTGCGACGCGCCTGCGCAGCCTCGATCATCGGGCGCGGATCTTCGGGGGGATGGTCGGCTTCGTGATGCGCTGGTTTCCGCCAGCGCGCTGGCGTTTCGACAGGGAAGTGCTGAGGGTTTTTCCCGCCATGCCGCGCACGCAGCGCGCCGCCCTCGCCCGCGAGATGGGGCGTAACATGGGGCGCACCCTGTTCGAGATCCTCCACAGCGCGGAGTTCCAGTCGAGACCGGACCGGTTCCATGTCTCCGGTCCCGGTCTGGCGGCGCTGGAGCGGGCCCGTGCCGCTGGCAAGGGCGCGATCGTCGTGTCCGGCCATTTCGGCCAGTGGGATGCGGTGCGCGCCGTTCTGAAAGCGCGCGGGATGGAGACCGGGGCCGTCTACCGGCAACAAAAGAACCGCTTTTACCAGCGCGGTTTCCTTGCCGGCATCGAGCAGGGCGGCCGACCTGTCATCGCGACGGGGCGGGCCGGCACGATGGCTCTGGTGCGTCACCTCCGCAAGGGTGGTTTTCTGGCAATCCTGCTCGACGAGAAATACGCCGAAGGCGCGCCCGTGCCGTTTCTCGGCCTGCCTGCTCTGACATCGACCGCGGCCGCAGAGTTGGCGCTCAAGTATGGCCTGCCCCTTGTCCCTGCCTATGGGACGCGCCGGACGGATGGATCGGAGTTCGATGTCGAATTCGAGGCACCCATTCCCCATTCGGATGCCCTCACGATGACAGAAGCCGCCAATGACAGCCTGTCCGCCCGCGTCCTCGACAACCCCGGCCAGTGGTACTGGATGCTGCGCCGGTGGACGGGCGCCTGACGCCGCCAGCGCGGGTGCCGGTGGCGCGGCCCGATGCGGGCCTCGCACGCGCGGTTTGCATGATCCGGTCGGGGCGCTTTCCTTCATGCGCTTTCCCGGTCCCGGGCTGGAAGACCGGGTGCCCGATACCAGGACTGTCCTGCTCTATCGCGAGGGGCGGGCGCAGGAGGGCGTGGTGGAGGCGTTGTGCAACCCGGGCCAGCCGGTCTTGCGCAAGAATAGAAAAGGTCATCCGTTTGTTTCCCACTTTCAGGGCAATTTATCCCGATAATTTCGACACTTCAAATTATCATGATAAATATGCAGGCACAAAATCGGAAAACAGGGAGTGCCGGATATGGCTCTTTCATCACTGACCCGATCACTGACCCGGCGTGGCTTCGGGATTCTCACAGCCGCCTTGCTTGCGACATCGGGGCTTGTCGCACCTGCAAGCGCCCAGACCCCGACCGGTGTTCTGGGTGTCGGGCAGATTGCCGAACCGCAGGCACTGGATCCGCATGCCGTCACGGCGGTCAATGATTTTCGCATCCTGATGAACCTCTAGGACGGGTTGGTGCGCTACGCGTCGGGCACGCTGGAGGTCGAGCCGGCCCTGGCCGAGTCCTGGGAGATTTCCCAGGATGGCACCGTCTACACCTTCAGCCTGCGCGACGGCATCACCTTCCATGACGGCAGCGCATTCGACGCCGAGGCCGTGGTCTGGAATTTCGAGCGCATGCTGAACGAGGACCATCCCTATCACGACACCGGCCCGTTCCCGCTACGCGCCGTGCTGGAGCCGGAACTGGCGGCCTCGCTTGCCGGCAAGCTGAGCGAGGCGCAACTTCGCGCGCTGGAAGATGTCATGACCTGCTACGAATCCCCCGCCAGAACCGCGCAGGAGGAACGTGAGCAGCACATCGCGTCGCTCAGGTTTCACGCGCTTCTGGCGGAAATGTCGGGCAATCCGCTGCTGCGTTTTCTGATCCGCTTCATTGCCAATATGCTCGCGGATATCACGGTTTCGCGCAAACTCTATTCGAAGCCCAATCAGGAATTGTGGTCGTCAGGACTGGATTACCAGTCGCGTCTTGTGGCCGCCTTGCGTGCCGGCGATGGCGCTGCGGCGCGCGCAATCCTCACCGAGCATATGCACAACGCGCATCGCCTCATGCGCGTGCAGGAAACCGTTCTGACCCAACGCTTCCTGCCCGAAGGAAAAATCATCTGACGTCATGATCAAAATATCGGCCACAATGATACGCGCCGCGCAAGACTTTCGCCAAGGTCAGCGCTCGCCCCTTCGGTATGGCTGCATGAGCGACTGGGGCACGCGCGCTTTCCTGGCCATGACGATCAGCGCGACAATCGAAAGAATGTAGGGCAGCATCAGGAACAGCTGGTAAGGAACACCGTCCACGACCGTTTGCAGGCGAAGCTGGAACGCGTCGAAGAACGCGAAGAGGAGCGCTCCGACGAGGGCCCGACCCGGACGCCACAAGGCGAAGACGACGAGTGCTATGCAGATCCATCCTCTGCCCTGCACCATCGTCGGGAAGAACGAGTTGAAGGCCACGAGGGTCAGAAACGCGCCCGCCACGCCCATCAGCGCCGAGCCCGCCATGATCGTGCCGATTCGCAGCCAGATCGGATCTATCCCCTGCGCGTCCACCGCATGCGGATTCTCGCCCGTCATCCGGATGGCAAGCCCCAGTGGCGTGCGATAGAGCATCCACGCCAGCACCGCGACGAGACCGAACGCAAGATATGTCGGCGCCGTCTGGTTGAAGAGGACAGGGCCGAGAAACGGGATGTCGGACAGACCGGGCACGGCGAACGGGCGGAACGGCTCGATCGTCGGCGGGGAGGTCGCCGTCGGAACGGCAAGGCGAAACACGTAGTAGGAGAAACTCGAGGCGAAGAGCGTGATGCCGAGCCCGGTGACATGCTGGCTGAGACCGAGCGGCACCGTCAGCGCCGCATGGAGCAGTCCGAACATCGCCCCGCACAGCGCCGCCGCGGCAAGCCCCGTCCACAGGTCGGCCCCTGAATATACGGTCAGCCAGCCGATCATCGCGCCGAAGGTCATGATCCCCTCGATCCCGAGGTTCAGCACGCCCACCCGCTCGCACAGCAGCACGCCGAGCGTGCCGAGGATGAAGGGCGTGGCGATGCGCAGCACGGCCTCCCACATGCCCACGGAGGACAGAATGTCGAGGATCACGTTCATCGCCGTACCCGGTATTGCGTGAGGAATACCGCCACGAGCATCGTCAGAAGCGAAAGCGCCACCGTGACGTCGGCGATGTAGGACGGGATTCCGAGCGCCCGGCTCATCGAATCCGCACCGACGAACATCACCGCCGAAAACAGCGCCGCGCCGATCACGCCGATCGGATTGAGGTTGGCGAGCATGGCGATGACGATGCCGGAATAGCCGTAGTTGGGCGACAGGTCCGTGGTGACGTAGCCCTTGATCCCCATCACCTCGACCGCGCCTGCGAGCCCCGCGAGGCCGCCAGAGAGACAGGCCACCAGCGTCAGCGTGCGCCCGAGCGGCACGCCCGCGAAGGCCGCGGCGCGCGCATTCAGGCCGGTCGCCCGCGCGCGCATGCCGAAGACGGTGCGCGCCTGAACCCACCAGACGACGACGGCAAGCGCCAGCGCCACAAGAAGACCGGCATGCAGGCGGGAGCGCTCGACCAGTTGCGGAAGGAGTGCTGCGTCGGGCACCGGAACCGATTGCGGCCAGCCGAAGGCGAGAGGGTCCTTGAGCGGCCCCTCGATCATCATCGACACGAACAGGATCGCCACGAAATTCAACAACAGCGTGGTCACCACCTCGTCCACGCCAAAGCGAATCTTCAGCGCCACAGGCACGAGAAGAAGCGCGCTGCCCGCCATCGCACCGACGACGAGGCAGGCGAGGATCGCCACCGGGGCGGGGGCACCCGAGAGGCCGGGAAAAAGCCCAAAGGCGGTGACGGCGAGCGCACCCAGATAGAACTGACCCTCCCCGCCGATATTCCAGAGCCGCGCGCGGAACGCGACCGCAGCGGCAAGCCCTGTCAGAATGAGCGGCGTCGCACGCGTGAATGTCTCGGTGATCCCCAGCCGGGAGCCGAAGGCACCTTTCAAGATCAATCGGTATGCCTCGAACGCGTTCGCGCCCGCGATGGTGATGAGCACACCGGCGACGATCAGCGCCACGCCGATCGCGCCCAGCGGGGCGAGGATCGTGAGCGCGGCGGATCCACTCTCCCGGCGTTCAAAGCGCATCTGCTGCTTGCGCCTCCTGCTCGATGGCTTTCGCAGCGCTCCAGTCGCCCGCCATCATGAGACCCAGAAGCCGCGCGTCGGCGCGTTCGGCGGGGATCGCGGGCGACAGCCTGCCGCCGACGATCGCCCGGATCCTGTCGGACAGGGCGATCACCTCGTCGAGATCCTCGGAGATCAGGAGGACGCCGACGCCTCGCGCCCGGGCTTCGATCAGACGGCGGTGAACGTCGACGATGGCGCCTTCGTCGAGGCCCCGGCTGGGCTGGGCTGCGACGAGGATGGACGGCCCGGCGTCAAGAACGCGCCCGAGGATGAGCTTTTGCATGTTGCCGCCCGACAGAAGGCGCACGCGGCCGTCCACGCGCGCGCCGCGCACGTCGTAATCCTCGAGAAGGCGAGCCGTGGCCGCGCGTGCCGCTCCGCGCCGAACGACACCATGACGCGAGAACTCGGGCGACCAGAGCCGCTCGAGGACCACGTTTTCCCATGTCGTCATGTCACCGACCACGCCCTCGGCGTTGCGGTCCTCGGGGATCCGCCCGATCCCGGCGGCGATAACATGCGGCACATCCTGACGACGCAGCGGCTTGCCGTGAACCCGCAAAGCGCCACGGTCCTGCGGGTAGAGCCCCGACACAACGCCGGCCAGCGTCGTCTGACCATTGCCCGAGACACCTATGATGCCGAGCGTCTCACCCGCGCGCAGGCGGAAGTCCACGCCGTTGAGCGGTGCCCCGCCCTTGCCGGAGACGTGAAGGTCCTCGGCCTCCAGAAGCACGGCGCCGGGCCGGGCCGGCGGCCTGTGCGGGCGTTCCACGGCCCGTCCGACCATAAGCTCGGCCAGATCGTCCTTCGTTGTCTGGCGCGTCACGCGCTCGGCCACGACGCGCCCGCCGCGCAACACCACCACCCGGTCGGAGGCCGACATGACTTCGTGCAGCTTGTGCGAGATGAATATTATCGACAGCCCCTTGGCGGCCATCTCGCGCAAGGTGGCGAAGAGGCGCTCGGCCTGTTGGGTGGTGAGCACCGCCGTCGGCTCGTCGAGGATCAGGATGCGCGCCTCGTTGTAGAGCGCCTTCAAGATCTCGACGCGCTGCCGTTCGCCCACGGACAGCTCCGACACGCGGGCGTCGGGGTCGACGGGCAGCCCGAAGCGCTCGGCCAGCCCGGCCAGGCGCCGGCGCGCCCCCGCACGGTCCGAGCGCAGCCGCCAGAGCGGCTCCGTTCCCGTCATGACGTTCTCGAGAACGGTCAGGTTCGCGGCGAGTGCGAAATGCTGGTGCACCATGCCCACCCCCGCCTGGATCGCCGCGCGGGACTTTCCCGGCGCCAGAGCCCGGCCCTCGACGCGCACCTCGCCCGTATCGGCCGTGTAGTGGCCGAACAGGATCGACATCAGCGTCGTCTTGCCCGCGCCGTTTTCACCCAGAAGCGCCACGACCTCGCCCCTTTCGAGGTGAAGCGAGACGTCGTCATTGGCCAGTGTCGACCCGAAGCGCTTGGTGATGCCGTCCAGCTCTAGAACGCGCGTCACGCCCGCCCCCCGCGGGGGGCGGGGCCTTTCACCGTACCGTTCGGCATCAAGCGGGTTCTTCGAAATTGCGCGGAACCTCGAATTCACCGGCCTTGATGGCGGCGCGCACCTCCTCCATCCGGGCGATGGCGGACGCGGGTGCCGCCCCCTTCACGTAGGAGATGTCGTTGCCCCCGTCCGCCATGAGGCTGAGCGGCGTGTAGTTCCTGCCGGTCGGATTGCCCGCCAGAGCATCCGCCAGAGCGGCGTCCATCAGCGGGCGGAAGAACCACAGCGCGTTCGCGAAGACGGTGTCGGGATAGCGCGGCGTGTAATCGATCAGCGAGCCTATGGCGGGGATGCCCCGCTCCTGTGCGGCGTCGGCCGTCCCGATGCGCTCGCCAAAGAGCACGTCCGCCCCGGCGTCGATCTGCGCCAGTCCGGCTTCGCGCGCCTGCGGCGGGTTGAAGAAGGTGCCGATGAAGGACACGATATGCTTCGCCTCGGGGTTCACCGCCTTGACGCCGTCGCCGAAGCCGTTGATCAGCATGTTGATTTCGGGGATGGGGATCGCGCCCACCGAGCCGACGACCCCGGTCTCCGTCATTTCGCCCGCCAGCATGCCGGCGAGATAGGCGGCCTCCCAGTTCCAGGTGCCGAAGACACCGAAATTGTCACCGGCGGCCTCGCCCGACGAGCCCATCAGGAACGCCGTATCGGGATAATCGCCGGCGACCTGGCGCGCCTCCCGCTCGACGGCGTAGGATTCGCCCACGATCAGGACGTTACCCGCCTCGGCGAACTCGCGCATCGCGCGCGGGTAATCGGTGCCCGAGACGCCCTCCGAGAACGTGTAGTCGATCGCGCCCTCGGCGTCGGCGGCGACCAGGGCGGCATGCAGGACGGAGTTCCACGCGTTCTCCACCGGAGAGGCGTGGACGCCGGCCACCCTGGCCGGCGCGGATTGCGCGCGAAGGATCGAGGGCGCGGCCAAGGTGGCGGCGCCGAACATCGCGCCGGTGCCCAGAAGGCGGCGACGGTTGATGCGGATGCGGCTCATGTCTGGTCTCCTTTTTGGTGCCGAAATCATCGCTCGGCCTGTCCTTCTGACCGAACCTGTGTGGCCGTGCTGGAATAGTCGAGCCGACCGGGTCGGCGCATCCACCCTGCCGCATATTTTCTACGCGCGGAAGGGGCTCTTGCACGGAAAAGCGGCAGCCGCTGGCGTCAGGACGCAGCCTTGGGTGCGTAGTCGGCCGGATCGATCGTGCCCGGCCGGCCGTCGAGCGCGAGGCGGGAGCGCTCGGGCGGGGTCTCGGCGATCACCTTGCCGCGGCGGATGACCTTGAGCCTGTTCGGCCTGAGGCGGATCGCCTCGGCCGGGTCGCCGGCCTGCAACAGGACCATGTCGGCATGGCATCCGGGCGCGAGCCCGTAATCCTGCAACCCGAGAACTTTCGCGGGCACCTCGGTGACGGCGTCAAACAGCGCCGTCTTGTCCACGGCCGAGCCCATCTGGGTGGCGTGAACCGCCATGTGCGCCACGTCCAGAAGATCACCGGAACCCATCGAATACCAGGGGTCAAGGACGCAATCCTGCCCGAGGGCCACGGGTATGCCCTCGGCCAGCATCTCGGGGATGCGGGTCAGGCCGCGGCGCTTGGGATAGCTGTCATGTCGCCCCTGAAGCATCATGTTGATGAGCGGGTTGGGGATCGCCGCCATCTCCGCTTCGGCCATCAGGGGCAGAAGCTTGGAGACATAGTAATTGTCCATAGAATGCATCGAGGTGAGATGCGAGCCCGCGACCCGTCCCTGCAGCCCGAAACGCACGGTCTGCGCGGCCAGCGTCTCGACATGGCGCGACAAGGGGTCGTCGGTCTCGTCGCAATGCATGTCGACGCGCAGGCCCCGCTCGGCAGCGATCCGGCACAGCGCCTCCACCGAGGCGCGCCCCTCGTCCATCGTGCGCTCGAAATGCGGGATGCCGCCAACGACATCCACCCCCATGTCGAGCGCGCGGGAGAGTGCTGCCTCCGCCGCGGCGCTGCGGTAAAATCCGTCCTGGGGGAAGGCGACGAGTTGAAGGTCGAGATAGGGCGCGACGCGCTCGCGCACCTCCAGAAGCCCCTCGACAGTGACGAGCTTCGGGTCGGAGACGTCGACATGGCTCCGCACGGCCAGCAGACCCTTCGACACGGCAAGGTCGCAATAGCGCAATGCGCGCTCGACGATCGCCTCGCGTGTCAGCGTCGGCCTCAGCTCGCCCCACAAGGCGATCCCCTCGAGCAGAGTGCCCGAAACGTTCATCCGGGGCAGCCCGAGCGACAGCGTGGCGTCCATGTGAAAATGCGGATCGACGAAGGGCGGCGAAAGCAGGTTTCCCCCGGCCTCGATGATCTCGCCCGCCTCTGCCTCGATCGCGGGCGCCACCTCGACGATCCGCCCGCCACGGATCGCGACAGTCTGGTTTCGCCTGCCATCCGGAAGGGACGCGCCACGGATCAAGAGGTCAAACATCGCGCAGCCATCCTGTTGCTCCCGCTTGCTCCGGTGCGCCGCGCCCCGCTTGCGGTCAGGATGGCCCGATTTTGCTGGCGGATCAAGCGTGCTCGTCTCCAAGCCTCGTCTGCGGTCGCCGGAAGGCTCGAATGTGAGCGGATCGCGCCGTGAGGTTGCATCATCCTCGCCCGTCTGCGACTTTTTTCATCGCGGCGGACAGACCTGTCCTGCCGCTTTCTTTTGGTATGGATCCCGGTCGAGGATGCCCTCCGCCCGATCAAGGCCTTTCGGCGCACGCCAGGTGACTGCGTCTCGCGCCGCCTGCTGACGGACACGGATGTCGTGAGTGCGCTTCTACCAGAACTCAGGCTTGATCGCGTGAAAGTGGAAAGTTGGCAAATTCCGGTTCCCGCGCACAGCCGTCGGCCGAAGGCGACGCGGCGAGTCGCAACTCCCGGCCACATATGCCATGTTTCCTTATTCTTTCCCTCGATCAGTCCACGGGCTCGATCAACTCTGGCCCTTGGTTGCGGACAGCGCCCACAGCGCGCGGTACCGCGTGCCATGTCAGCCCCGCCACCGGCAGGCGGGGCACAGTGCCTGTCTCGCAGTCTTCCAGCCAGGTCCGCGCGCCGTCGGGATCGACGATGACCGGCATGCGGTCATGGATCGCGTCCAGAGCGGTACGCGCCGGTTCGGTCAGGACGGTGCAAGTCAGCCCCTCATAGTCCGGCAGTGTGACGGCTGACCACAGCCAGGCAAACAGCAGCGCCGGCGCGTTGCCCACGGGGTGGATGTAGTAGGGCTGTTTCGAGCCGTCCGTGGTCTGCCATTCGAAATACCCCCTGGCCGGCACCAGGCAACGCGCGCGCAGGTAGGCGTCTCGGTACCATCGGAATCGATATCTCGAAAGCCACGCTCGACGTCCACCGCCTGAGCACGGGCGCGACGGCGCAATTCGCCGATTCCCCAAGCCGACATTCAAAAGACCCTGGAATTCCGTGATGCGTTGAACTGAGGTAAGACGCCTCGGAGCCATCACGGCGCCAGGCTTTTCAGGCAGTACGCCGAATGCGGTGGTATGGAATCCGGCTTGATTGTCGAGGTGACTGCCATCGCTCAGGAGAACCCGCGGCGACGCATCATCGCTGCCTGCGTCGCGCACCTCGCTAAAGGCGCATTGATCCTCACCGCGACCATCGCCGAATTTTGCATCGCCGTTCTCGATTAACCAGGCCGGTAAAATTTTCTTTCAATTGTAAGCATTGAAAACCTATCACTGACACAATGATGGGAGCTTCAGTAAAGTAGCCGGATAAGAAAGGTCGGATCGTCATGTTACCGAGTAAACTGTTCAAAATGACAACAAACGTGTCTGGTATCCTCCTTCAACTTGAAAAGGCGGGAATCCGGTTGGAGATTGGCGACGACTTTGCAAAATACCGCACCTACCGGACAAGACAGCTCGACCGTGGCCCGATCTATCCGATGTTCGATGTGGCGAGTTCCTATGTCGACAGTAGAAACGGATTCTGGGTTTGCGCTTTCGATGCCAATGACGAGTTGATCCATACTCAGGCAGTGCGGTTGCTCGACCTGTCGGGGATCACACTCGGGACACATCTCGATGACCACCGCCACAAATACATCACGCCCGACACGACGCCGGACCCGGATAAAACGTTTTATTCGGGTCCCCAGGCACTTCACTCGATTACAGGAAGCGTCTGTTACCAAGGCGATTTCTGGCTTCGCGCACGTGGTCTTGGCGGTCCTCGCAGTCAGGGCGCGACGGCGCTTTTGTCGCGCGTGTTGCTCGAAATCATGGTGGCGACCTGGAGGCCGACTTTCATTTTTGCGCTGGTCCCCAAAAATCTCGCCGCGAAGGGTGCGCACCTTCGCTATGGATATTGCCATTGCGAACCCGGACGATGGCTTGCCCCGGACCAGCAGGTCACCGAGGAGGACCACCTGATCTGGATGGGGGCCGATGACATGGCCAATCTGGTCGCGGACGCACCACAAGGCCTACACCTCGAGACCGGCGTTTCGGCGGTTCGGGTCGTGCCCCGGGAAGTGGTGTAGGAACCCGAGGTTTCAGCCGAGGCGAGAGCGCATAGCGCATCAGGGGTTGGCCCGCGAGGCGAGCGGCTTTGTCGGCAGCGTGTAAGGTGGCTTGAGTCCGCAATGGGCCGACCATGCCGGACGGCCCTGCCAGTCAGATCTCCACCGCCTCCGAAATCGCCAAGGCATCCTCAAGCTCGACGCCGAGGTAGCGAACGGTACTGTCCAGTTTGGTGTGGCCCAGCAGAAGCTGGACCGCCCGCAGATTTGCCGTCTTTCTATAGATCTGCGCGACTTTGGTCCGTCGCATCGAATGGGTGCCGTAGGAGCTCGGCTCGAGACCGATCGAACTCACCCACGCACGCACAAGCCGGGCGTATTGGCGCGTCGAAATGTGCAGCCTCTCGTGAAAGCGTCCGGGCCAAAGGTGCTCTGAACCGATCTTCGCCGGGTCGTCCAGCCACGCCGCCATGGACCGGCGGGTCCCCTCGGTGATCTCGAAACGAACAGGGTGCCGGGTCTTGCTCTGGGTGATCGAGGTGCGCGCCTTGACCTGACCGGCCGAGAAGACATCCGAGACCCTAAAGGTCGGCTTCAAGCCCACGCCGAACAGTCGACCCAGCCCAAGATGCGGCAAGCGCCCCTGCCGCGCGAGCGGCTTCGTCCCTGGACGGGAAGCCGACTTTTTGCGGATCAAGGGCCGAGTACGTGGATCAGCGACCTGCGGATATATCGAGGATTGCGCCGCTGACATAGGACGCAGCATCGGACAGCAGCCACGAAACGGCGGCCGCCACCTCATCTGCGCGTCCAATGCGGCCGAGCGGGACATCGTTCGCCTTGGTGTCAAGACGGTCAGCCAGACCCGCAGCCGCGTGTATCTCCGTATCGATCAGGCCCGGAGCGACGGCGTTCACGCGGATGCCATCGCCACCGAGCTCCTTTGCGAGACCGATCGTCATCGAATTTACTGCGCCTTTCGAGGCCGCGTATTGGATCCATTCATTGCCACCGCCAAGAGCCGCGGCACGGCTGGACATCAGGACCATCGCCCCGCCGGTGCCGCCACGCCTGGTCGACATGAGCCGTGTGGCGGCCTGCACCGTCAGGGCCGTGCCGGTCACGTTGACGTCGAGCACACGGCGCAGATCGGCAGGTGCGAGGTCTTCCAGTCGCGTGGACGGGCCCGTGATGCCGGCATTGGCAAAGACGCCCGTCGGCACACCGAAACTTTTCCGGCAGACATCGAACAGGGTGGTGATCGCCTCTTCGTTCGCCACGTCTCCCTGTACGGCAAGCGCCGTGCCGCCCGCCGCCTGCACACGATCTGTCAGAGCCTGCGCTGCGTCCGAATTGGACGCGTAGGAAAAAACGACGGGACGCCCTGACCGTGCAAGCGATAGGACGGTCGCGGCGCCGATGCCGCGACTGCCGCCCGTGACCACCACAGGACCTGTTTCAGAATGCGACATTGTTGCCACCTTTCAGGTCGAGCATCTGGCGCGCCTCGTCCGGCGTGGCGACTTCGAGGCTGAGACCCGACAGAAGCTCGCGCGCCTTGCGCACCTGATCGGCGTTGCTTTCGGCGAGTTTGCCTTGTGAAATCCAGATGGAATCCTCCAGCCCGACGCGCACGTTGCCACCCTGCGCCGCCGCCTGTGCGGCCACTGGCATCTGGTTACGCCCGGCGCCCAGAACGGACCACACGTAGTCATCCCCGAACAGCCGGTTGGCGGTGCGCCGCATATGGGCCACGTCCTCGGGGTGGGCACCGATGCCGCCCAGAAGGCCGAACACCGTCTGCACAAGGAACGGTGCCTTGACCAGCCCGCGATCCACGAAATGCGCGAGGTTGTAGAGGTGGCTTGTATCGTAGCATTCGAACTCGAACCGTGTGCCGTTGTCGGTGCCGGTCCGCAAGATATGCTCGATATCCGAGAAGGTGTTCTTGAACACGAGATCCCGGCTGTTTTCAAGGTGTTGGCGCTCCCAGTCGTGCTTGAAATCCGTGAAGCGGTCCAGCATCGGGTAAAGGCCGAAATTCATCGACCCCATGTTGAGCGAGGCGACCTCGGGCTTCAGTTCCGCGGCGGGGCGCATGCGTTCCTCGACACTCATATGCGGGCTGCCGCCGGTCGTCAGGTTCAGAACCGCACCGGTCGCCTGCTTCAGTTGCGGCAGAAAAGCACGGAACGCGTCGGGGTCCTGTGTGGGCCGCCCGGTTTCGGGATCGCGCGCGTGCAGATGCAGGATCGTCGCGCCGGCCTCGGCGGCGGCAACGCTGTCGCGGGTGATCTCGTCGGGGGTCACCGGCAGGTGCGGCGACATCGACGGCGTGTGAATGGCACCGGTGACGGCGCAGCTGATGATGACCTTGCGGGTGGGTTTGGGCATGTGGGACCTCCAGTCTGTCAGGATTTCGGGGCGTTGCTTCCAAGATGTTTCATCATTTCCACAAGGCGGCTGTCACGCTCGGCTTGCGCCTCGGGAATCCGGTCAAGCGGCAGTCGCGCGCGCCGTGCCGCCTCGATCCGGTCCAGTGTTTCACCGGTCCAGTCGACGGTGTGGCGTTGCGTCTCGGCGATGTTGGCATACATCCCCCCATAGCGGGCGACATAGTCCCGCACGCCGCCGGGCGCGTTCAAATCGATCGTCTCGAACGGACCCAGAAGCGCCCACCGGGGTGCAAGCCCGTCGCGCAGACCCGTATCCACGTCCTCGGGCGTGGCGATCCCGTCGGCAACAAGACGGAACGCCTCTTGCAGCAATGCGCCTTGCAGGCGGTTCATGATGAACCCGTCGATCTCGCGTTTCATCCGGATGGGTTTCTGGCCGATCCGGTCCATCAGGTCCGCGCACCGGTCCATAGCGTCGGCACTCGTCCATGGCGCCGGCACTATCTCGACCGCAGGGATCAGGCTGGGCGGGTTGATCGGATGGGCGACGAGGCACCTGTCGCGCCCGTCGAGATGCTCGGTGAAGGTCGAGGGCAGCAGCGCCGAGGTCGAGCTTGCGAGCACGGCGTCGCGCGGCGCGCGCGCGTCCAGATCGGAGAACACTGCCCTCTTGATGTCCAGTTTCTCGGGCACGTTCTCCTGCACGTGAACCGCCCCGTCGAGGGCCGCGTCGAGATCGTCCGCGATCTTGACCCGGGCGGTGACCTGCGCAGCGGTCTGGCCGTCAAGCATGCCGGCGGATTCCAGTTCGCCGGCCAGACGCGCCAGCAACTCCACGGCCTGTTTTGCCGCCTCGGCATTCGCGTCGTAAAGCGACACAGCGCATCCACCGCGTGCAAAGGCCACGGCCCAGCCGCATCCGATCAGGCCGCTGCCGATAATCGCCGTCTTGATATGCCCGGCCATTACAGCGTCTCCACGCCGCCGCAGACGCTCAGCGCCTGTCCGGTGATGTTCGCGCCCCCCGGTGTGTTGAGAAACAGGCACATCGCGGCGATGTCATGCGGGCTGACCATGCGCCTCAGCGCGACCTTTTCGAGATTGCGTTCGCGCATCTCGTCGTAGGAAATCCCGAGACGCTCGGCTCGGGCATTGATGACCCGGTCGATCCGCGGGCCCTCGACGATGCCGGGCAGGATGGCGTTGGCCCGCACGCCTTGCGGCCCAAGCTCGGATGCAAGGCTTTTCGCAAGGCCGATCACACCCCATTTCGACGTCGCGTAGGGGGTCCGGTAGGCAAAGGGCAGGCGCCCCGCGACCGAGGCGATGGCGATGAAGCTGCCCCGGCTCTCGATCAGGTCGTCGGCCGCGAAACGCGCCGCAAGATAGGCCCCGCGCATGTTTATCTCCATGGTGCGGTCCCAGTCCTCTGCGGCGATGTCGCCGATGCCTGCGGTCGGCCCCTCGATGCCGGCATTGGCCACGACCACATCCAGACCCCCCAGCCGGGCGCGCGCCTCGTCCACAAGCCTGCGGGTGGCGGCTTCGTCGGACGCGTCGGCAACCGTCCCGCCGATTCGGTCCGTGCAGGCCGCGGCAACCGCGTCGGCATTGATGTCCGAGATGTGGACGCTGGCGCCCGCGGCCGCGAAATCATCGGCGATTGCCTTGCCGATGCCGGCGGCTCCGGCCGTTATCAGGACACGCAATCCCGGTGGCGGGGTGAGTGTGGTAAGTGACGACATGGTTTTCATACCTCTTTTCTTTGCGGGTTTGCCGCGTCCGGTGCCAGTGAGGCGCGAATGTCTTTGGCCGCGGTGCTGATGTCATCGACGATGGCCTCGCGAACGATCCGACCGTCACGCGCATCGAGGGCGGTCATGATCTGGTCGTGGAATCCCTGCGAGATCGCCATGTGCGCGCGATCCGGAACACTCATGCGGATCGATGGGCCGACCATGAGCCAAAGACGCTCTATCATCCCGACCAGAAGCGGCCAGCCCGACACCTTGTAGATCGCCGCGTGATAGGCCGCGTTGGCCTTGAGATACCGATCCGCGTCGTCGCTGGCGGCGGCAGCGCCAAGGTCTTCGTTGAGTGTACGTATCTCGGCGAGATCCGTGGCCGTCATCGCGTTGCAGGCGCGTTCGGCGGCCATGCCCTCCAGCTCGAGGCGGATCGCGGTGATCTCGTCGAAATCTGAAGGAGTCAGCACCCGAAGGCGCAGCGTGCGGCTCGACGTGTTCTGCAGGACACCTTCGGTCGTCAGGCGGGTCAGCGCCTCGCGGACGGGCATTGCGCTGACGCCCAGTTGCTGCGCCAGCCCGCGGCTCGACAGGGCCTCGCCGGGTCTGAATACTCCGGACATGATTGCGCTGCGAAGATTGTCGAAGACCTGCTGTTGCAGGCTGTCCCGCCGAAGGTTGCCGCCGTTCAACTCTGGATGAGGTTCGGAAACGTCTTGCATATCGGATTTCATTCGTTATCGTTGATCTGTGATCGCAGATTGCAGTGTGGTACGTAATAAGTCAAGGAACCCCTGCGCAGTCGATCTCATTCCGCCCGGCACGGCCGGGCAGCACGAAGGGAGGATTATCATGAAAATGAAGACAACTGTTCTGGCAGCGGTGGCCGCGATCACCGGGTTGCCGGTGCAAGCTCAAAACCTCGATGTCGCGAGCACGTTTCCGAAGAATCTGGCGTTTCTGGGAGAGGGTGCCGAAGTTCTGGCGAAAAACATCGAGACGGCTACTGGCGGCAAGGTCACGCTGGAGGTTCATGGCGCGGGCGACCTGGTTCCGGCGCTCGAGGTGCTCAATCAGGTAAGCACCGGCGCGATCCCTGCGGGATGGGATTACGTCGGCTACTGGGGCGGCACGATCCCCGTGGCATCCTTGGCGGGTTCCATGCCATTCGGCCCCGGTCCGGACCTGTTTACAGGCTGGATGTGGGAAGGAGGCGGCATGGAGATCGTCCAGAAGGCCTATGACCCACTCAACGTCAAGCTGCTGCCGTGTCACGTGACGGCGCCCGAGCCGGGGGGCTGGTTCAACAAGGAGATCAACAGCGTCGAGGATCTCGAAGGCCTGAGCATGCGGATTTCCGGCATGGGCGGTCAGGTGCTCGACAAGCTGGGCGTTTCCACGCAGCTCATTCCAGGCGGCGAGCTTTACGTCGCGCTGGAGCGTGGCCGGATCGATGCGACGGAATTCTCGCTTCCGGTGGTCGACAAGGCGCTCGGTTTTGCGGAGATCGCAGACTATTACTACTTTCCGGGTTGGCATCAGCCTGCGAGCTGGAACTCGCTTATCATGAACATGGATGTCTGGAACGATTTTGACGAGCAGACCCAAGATCAGATCATGTTGGCCTGCCAGGCCACGGTGACCTGGTCGCTGGCAGCCGCGCCCGAGCCGCAGGGCGAGGTCATCGAGGAATTCCGCGCGCAGGGTGTTGAAACCAAGCGCTTCCCTGATGACGTTCTGCATGCGCTGCGCAAAGCCTCCAAGGAAGTGCTGGAAGAGCAGGCGGCCGAGGACGAAATCTTTGCCGAGGCATATCAGTCGATCCAGGACTACCTCGCGAAGGCCGAGATCTGGACGTCGCTTCAGGAAATTCCGGATCCTGTGGAGTAACGCCCAAATGACCGAACGTTCCAGATTGGAGCGCGTCGGCCATGTGCTCGTCGAGGCGAGCGCATGGCCTGGCCGTATCGCGGCGTGGCTGCTCCTGCCGATGATTGTGCTGGTGCTGTTGTCAGTCTTCGGGTCTTACATGAATTGGGGGCAAATCGCAGCCTGGCAGGCCGACCTGCCGCTTTTCGGCTCCCGCCTCACGCTGACCGGCGTCGGCGAATTGCAGTGGCACCTTCAGGCGGTCATCGTGATGCTGGGCATGTCCTATGCTCTTGCACGCAACGCGCATGTCCGGGTCGACATGCTTTATGAAAAATTCTCGCCGCGTGGAAAGGCCCTGGTCAACCTTCTCGGTGATCTGGTTTTTCTTCTACCTTTCTGCGCGATCATCGGCTGGCTGAGCCTCGATTACGTGTCTTACTCCTACAATACCGGAGAACGATCCGATTACGGCGGTCTCGATGACAGATATCTCGTAAAAACCATTCTGCCGATTGGTTTTGCGGTACTTGCGCTGTCGGGGATCGGGCGGGCTCTGGTCAATCTGGGCATACTGTGTAGCGGCGGGGGCCGACCAAATGATTGAATACATTCTGCCGATCTCGATGCTGATGGTGCTCATCCTCGGGATTATGTCGGGTTATCCTGTAGCTCTGGTTCTGGCAGGGATCGGCATCCTCTTCACCTTCATCGGTGATGTGCCGCTGGTTTTTCTGAATACTATCTCCTCGCGTATTTTTACCGGCGTCCTCACGAATTGGCTTTTGCTGGCGGTGCCCCTGTTCGTGTTCATGGGGCTCATGCTCGAAAAGTCCAACATCGCAAAAAACCTGCTGCTGTCGCTGGAGCGGTTGTTCGCGCAACGCCCAGGCGGTCTGGCGCTGTCAGTGACCATCGTCGGGGTGGTGATGGCGGCGAGCACCGGGATCATCGGTGCGTCCGTGGTGATGCTGGGGCTGATGGCACTGCCGGTGATGATCAAGCAGAACTATTCCATGCAGCTTGCCGCCGGGACGATCTGTTCTGCGGGCACGTTGGGCATTCTCATCCCACCATCGATCATGCTGGTTCTCGTCGGTGACATTCTGCAGATATCGATCGGTGACCTCTTCATGGGAGCAGTTGTTCCCGGTCTTATTCTGGGCGGCCTTTATGCGGTCTATATCCTCGTCATCACCCATCTCAATCCGTCCCTCGCGCCACCAAGCGCGGCGCAGGAAAAGGTGTCGACACTCCAGGCGCTTACCGTTTTCGTCAAGCATCTGATGGCGCCGGTCGTGCTCATCCTCGGGGTGCTCGGGTCCATCGTGGCCGGGGTGGCGACCCCGACCGAAGCCGCTGCGATCGGCGCCATCGGGGCGACGGCGCTGGCCGCCGGGATGAACCAGTTGACGTGGAAAAACCTCGTGGACTGCGTGCGGGAGACGGCGTTGACCACCGCGATGATCCTGACCGTGGCGATCGGTGCAACGGTGTTCAGCGGGATATTCAAACGCGTCGGCGGCGACACCATGATCGAGGATTCTGTCATGTCGATTGCCTCGGGACCGTATCAGACCCTGTTCCTAATCATGGCACTGATCTTTGTGCTTGGCTTCTTTCTTGAATGGATCGAGATCAGCTTCGTGGTTTTGCCGCTTTTCGCGCCGATCATCGCCGGACAGGATTTCGGTCTGGGCCACTCGGGGATCACGCTGACTTGGTTTGCAGTGCTGGTTGCGGTCAACCTGCAGACATCGTTCCTGACGCCGCCCTTCGGCTATGCCCTGTTCTACCTGCGGGGCATCGCGCCGCCGGGGTTGAGCATCACCGACATATATGTGGGGATCATTCCGTTCGTTCTGATCCAGTTGCTGGGCCTTGGCTTGTGCATCCTGTTCCCGTCGCTCGTCCTCTGGCTGCCTGAAATGCTCAAGAGCTGAGGTGGATGGCATGAGCGACCCATTCGAGCTGGCCGGCAAGCGCGTCGTAATAACCGGGGGCACAAGCGGGATCGGCCTTGCCGCGGCGCGCGCCTTTCTGGACGTGGGGGCGCAGGTCGTGGTGAATGGACGCTCCGCCGCACGCGGGCAGGAGGCTCTTCAGGACCTCGAACCGCGCGGATCGGCATGGTTCGTGCCGGGCGACACCGTGAACGAGGCCGATGTGGCGGCACTGGCCGAGGCGGCAGAGGCGTATATGGGCGGTGTCGAGGTGATCGTCTGCGCGGCGGGCCTGAACCGGCGCGGCGCCCCGCAGGATCTGGGACTCGACGATTGGGACGCAGTCATGGATGCCAGCCTGAAGGGCACGTTCGTCATCGCGCGCGCGTTCTATCCGGCCCTGTGCCGCTCCGGCGACGGGCGGATCGTGACCCTGGGCTCTATGATGTCGGTTCTCGCGAACGAGGCCTCGGCCCCCTATGCCGCTGCCAAGGGCGGGGTCGTGCAACTGACACGCAGCCTGGCCGTGGCTTGGGCGCAGGACGGGATACGGGCGAACTGCGTCCTGCCGGGCTGGGTGGACACGCCGCTGACCCGCCAGGGTCGCAGGGACATTCCGGATCTTGACCGGCGGGTGCGCGAGCGGACGCCGATCGGCCGG
>Ga0307966_1001252_pt1 | contig 20125 bp, 19 predicted proteins | sample OrgLakmetagen646_FD_203141 | JGI IMG/M metagenome (GOLD analysis project Ga0307966, IMG submission 203141) | Saline water microbial communities from Organic Lake, Antarctica - #646 | ecosystem: Environmental > Aquatic > Non-marine Saline and Alkaline > Saline | place: Antarctica: Organic Lake... | reverse complement strand
TATCATTTAACCCACAAAAGATAGAACAGGGTGTTAATGTCTTTTTGCTGGCGTTACATCTATATCCTAAATCAGCAAATCTATATGACAGTTTAGCCGAAGCCTATTTGTACAATAAGGATTTCGCCAATGCTGCTATTTACTATAAAAAGTCGCTGGAATTAAACCCTGAAAACCAAAATGCCATTCACAGATTACAGCAGCTTGAGGAATAGAGACAGAAGGTTACACTGTCTATAAAAATGGGCGGATTATTGCTAAAGTCGAGCTTAGATACCCGTATCAATCTTTGTACATAATCTAAAATTTGGTGCTTCGAAATTTCCGACTTTTCTTATACTAACCCCCGTGAAAAAAATTAAAGTCATCATCAGAAATCGTGATAAAAGAATTTATGATAGCAAAATTGGAAAACGATATAATAAATGTTTACAACGAAAAAGAACTATTGATTGGTGGAATTAAAACTCAATCGAATCTCAAAAATGCGGAAATCAATTCTTGAACTCGAATAAATACGAAATTGAAAAATCGAGTGTAAAAGTTTCGGATTTAGATATTCTGACAGCTTTATTTCTTCATTTGTACCGTTCGAATATGAAACTAAAAGCTGTGATAATTGGTGTTGTTGCTGGTAATGTTGCAATAATAGGCAGTGGAATATTATATTAAATTCGTATCTACGGGAAAGTTTGTGAGTAAGTAAACCAAATCATATGATCATGCTTAATCTTCCTATTCATTTTGTCTTGAAACAAAACGAACCAAAAGTTCAAGGCTGTGAAAAAAGTTGTCGGCGGTCACGGGGTCTCTGCTACCTTTTATCAATGGTCCGCCACGCTTAACACTTGTTAACAGGCTCCTCGCCGGTATGATAAAAGGTCCCCGCAGATCCTCCGGTTTCCTCAGTCCGCCAATTTTTCAAGGCCGAGGGTTTCTTTTCCTGTAAAGTTTTCATTCTCCAATCATATTCGAATACTTACAATTTTGAGATATATCTCATTTATCCACAAGGTTTCCTGTTGAACCTTAAATTCTTTGCACAATAAAGGCTACACAAACCCTTAAAGCGCCTCTTTACAGCGTTTTAACTCAGACTTGTTCGCTAGTTGCAATTTCGAAATTTGATTGCCTGAACTATTTCCGAGTTTTACTACACTGTTTTCTATCAAAATAATCCGGTTAAATGTCTAACCGTTCTAACACACGGGGAAGTGGATCAGATACTCAGAAAAATTGACCATCACGAGTCTGAATCTGACCTGACAAAAAGAGATCACCTCAGCAAGACTTCATGCTTACAGCCTGAGTCCTATCATTTAACCGAGGCATTTTCTATTTCACCTATTGAACAGGGTTAAACGAGACTCTGCGTTAATTTGACATTAATATGCCCTCTGTCAATCATGCATAATCAGATATAAGGCAACAGATCAATCAGATATACATATGAATCAAAAATTGATTAGAAATGGATTTATTATAGCTGCCTGCATGAATTTCAGTGTGCTTCTGTTTTCACGGGGGTTTACGAATGCGGTCATTAATGAAGCCGATCCTGTTGTCATGTCCAATTTTGGGCTTCTGATGATTGTCATGTGGGGAGTAGCCTATCTTGCAGCTGCTACCATCACGTCAAATATAAAATGGATCGCCGGTGTGTTTGCATTAGAGAAACTCATTTATGTTATCGTTTGGGTTAAATGGCTTCTGGGGAATAGTTTAGAAGCGGTTTATTCGGCAGATCTATTCGCGGGACTCTTCTATAGTATCTATGGAGTGAATGATTTTCTATTTATGATATTCTTCGCCTGGGTCTTTTTATCAACAAGCCAGAAAAATAACTTCTGACAAATCCTCAAATACTAACGCAGCAACTTAACTCTTCTTAGCCTGGCGTTACAGGGCTAATGAGAGATCAACAGGATAAGCTAATGATCACACTTTGATTTAAAACCCCGATTTTCTAACATTATTCTTATTACATAAACAATAGAGCATGTAAACTTCCGCAGGAAGCAAGGATACTCTCAATAGCATAGGTGATATGACATCATTGTGCATAGTAGAAATAACAGATGGAAATAAAAGAACTAAAAAACAGACCAGACATAGACCAAAATGAAAAGCTTTATGCTTCTTATGCTCTGTTTGATGAGCTTTTAATGAAATTGAGAACAAAAGAGTTACCCGATAAAACTGTAAAATCTATCAATGATGGGGTTGACCAAATAAACTCAGTATCGGAATCAGAAGAAGAGTTGAGAAAACAGATAAAGAAGACTCAATCCAACATCATTAAGCAAATTGAGAAAGAACATAAGCTTGTGACTAAAAACCACTATCGAAATACCTGGTTGGCAGTTGGGATGGCAGCATTTGGGATTCCTATTGGAGTTGCTTTTGGAGCTAGCCTTGGGAGTATGGCTTTTCTTGCTATAGGTATACCGATTGGAATGGTAATAGGACTAGCTATAGGTTCAGGAATGGACAAAAAAGCCTTTGAAGAAGGAAGACAGATTGACCTGGAACTAAAATACTAAGCACAATATCCCTTATGCGTAATGCGGGCGAACGGTGTCACAATATGATGATTTCGTTACTAAGAGGAACCACGTTAAACGACCATCAGGCGAAACGAATTCGCAGTACTCTTTTTTGCACCTATTGTCAATAATCAACAAACCCGAGACGTATGAAAACAATGACTTGTAAACAATTAGGAGGCGCTTGTGATAAAGAATTTCACGCGAATACCTTCGAAGAGATCTCTGAAATGAGTAAGCAGCACGGGATGGAAATGTTCCAGAAGAATGATGCGCGCCATTTTAAGGCGATGAAAAAAATGAAAGCCAATGATTCTGATGCAATGAAGAGCTGGATGAAAAGCAAGCGGGAAGAATTTGACGCATTGCCCAATCATGAATAAATATGCTGTCAACAATGTCTGACTTGCACGCCTACCCTGCTTTACCGCTTCATGCCATTTTTAGCTCGTTGTTTTTAAACGTAAAAGCGCACCGGCTAGATTTATGAATACCAGTACAAAAATATATTGACCGTTGTAATCTCCCATTGAGTGAGAGATGTTCACATCACCCCTCCGGAATCATTGCGGTGCAAAGATATCAGAGTAAGATTACATGATCGACATGCGGCTTTGAGCTTGTGGAGAGAACAGCGAAGAGAGGCCGAAAAGCGGGTCGTAAATTTCTGGGGTGCAGCAGCTATCCAAAGTGCCGGTATACTACGGGCGTATAAACATTTTCAAAAGACAAAGCTGAGCTTGCATATATATCTCATCATCAGACGCTGTGGTTAATCTAATATGATAACGCCCCGGTTAAATCGTGCATGAAAAGACGTTCTAGGGCGAACATACCACTTAAAAATATAACTGCTCTTTTCAGAAAAGCTTGTAGCAAATGCTCACTATTTTCCTACTGCCTAAGCTGACGTTTACACTTTGACGGTGATTCCGATTTTTTCATATTACTCACATTATTTCGGTCGTATTATGATCAAAACCTTCATGTGTAGCAAGGATAACATGAATGACATTGGTGTTTTACCCGTGTTTTCCACAATTATCAATCAATATGAAAACATTCGCTCCAATTCTCCTTCTTTTAATTCTAACTAATTGTTCGCCACAATCTGAAAAAGGCGATAATTTTTTAGCTGAGAGGATTGCAAGAATAGAAAATGGACTTCAGCCAAATCTCCAAATTCAAGGAGACAGTATACCAAGCTACAATATTGAAGAGAGATTAAAGGAGCTAGGTATTCCCGGTGGCAGTATTGCAGTTATTAATAATGGAGAAATTGAATGGGCAAAGGGTTATGGAATAGCTGATAGTTCAGAGAATCGTCCAGTTACAAGCGAAACCATGTTCCTGGCCGGGTCAATCAGTAAACCAGTCGCGGCAATAAGAGCTCACCAACTTGCTGAACAAGGGGTGATAAACTTAGACTCAAACGTTAATAACTACCTCTGGAGCTGGAAACTTCCTGAGAATGCATTTACAGAGAAAGAGAAGGTAACCACCCGTAGAATCCTAAATCATACAGCTGGATTAACTGTGTGGGGCTTCCCTGGATATGATAAGGGTGATACAATCCCGAGTGTGCCAGAAGTTTTGGATGGCAAGGGTAATACAGATTCGGTGCGTGTTTATAAAGAACCAGGTGAAAGTTGGATGTACTCTGGAGGAGGATATACCATCATGCAATTAATGATTACCGACCTTGAAAGAGAGCCCTTCCCGGAAATAATGCAATCGAACGTGTTAGACCCTATCGGCATGACGATAAGTACTTTTGAAAATCCCCTACCTCAAAAGTATCACACAATAGCTGCAACCGGTTATCGAGCTAGTGGTAAAGAGGTTGAAGGTAAATGGCCAATATATCCTGAAATGGCGGCCGCTGGTCTCTGGACTACTCCATCCCAACTTATACTCTGGGCTAAGGAAATTCAAAAAATACAGCAATCACAAGTAAATGGATTATTGAAAGTCGAGACGGTTAACGAAATGTTGACTCCCGGCATGAATGATCATGGCCTTGGTCCCGGAGTAAGTGATCACACGTATGGTCATGGAGGGGCTGATGAAGGATTCAGAGCACGTTTGATAGCATGGAAGGAATTTCCTGTTGCAGTTGTAATAATGGTTAACTCTGATAATGGAAGCATTATACAAGAAATAATGCTGAGCATAGCTAAGGAATACAACTTACCTGGCATAGACCCTAATACCAGAATTATTCGACCTCAGTCAGATGAGGAGCTTAAAAGATTCGCTGGAAAATACACTTTACCTGAATTAGGAGATTCGGAAATCAGTCTTAAAGACAATGGGCTGGAATTTTCAGCTGACTTTCTGGATGATCCAGTCATAATTCTTCCTGAATCAGACAGCACGTTTTTTGATATAGCTGATGGCACATACTTCTACTTTACGATCGAAGACGGAAAAGCTCAAAGTTTTAAAGTGCAGGGATTTGAAGCTACTCGAGTTGAATGAATAGTGGATAACAAACACTAAAATGATTTTGCAAACTGAGCACTTGGATAGGACAGACCGAGAAAGCAATTTCGCTGCTTCCAGCAACTTTGGCGCATACTCATTTTAATTGGTCTTTAGCGGTCTTGTTAAACAATCAGCATATTCCATTTTTAACGTTTTGAATCCCTTCAATCAGCATTATTCTAACACCCTTGAACCGTTTGATTTTAGCGTCAATTTCAATGATTTTAATTTTCAAGGCTTTAATTTTCTTTTCTTCTGATCATAGGTATAAACAAAGCAAAAGCTGATGGATAGTATCATTGCTTATTTCAATGGAGAACAATTTCAATGCATTTTAGGCGCGTTGTTTTCAATAGCCTTCATCACTATTTGTATATTTTTCCTCTATCAACAAAAGGCCTTTTTGAAAGGAATTGCTTATGCAACCATACCGCTTGCAATGCTGCTTTTGATCATCTGTACCGGGGTGATTTACAAGAACTCTGCGGACATTGAGCGGGTAACCACTTTTTACAATGAAGCTCCGCAACAAATTAAAGCTGAAGAGATTCCAAGAATGGAGAAGGTGATGAAAAGCTTCGGCATGATAAAGAATGTAGAAATTGCAATTTTTATCATTGGTTTTGCACTGACAGTTATTTTTTGGCAAAACGAATTGATGAGGGGAGTTGGTATCGGACTTATAATTATGAGTGAGTCTCTTTATGCTTTTGATCACATAGCAGAATCCAGAGGTGAAGCCTATATTCAATTCTTGAGATCATTGTAAATTTGAACAAAACGAAATAAAACCCAGCCGCTAACAAAGTATAAACGCCATGCCTTACCCTGCGGTCGGTCACGGCCTTTAATGAGACGCTGATTGTAGCTGTGCGGTGTGTGCTCACTATGGTTAATGCGCGGATATAGACCACGGTAACGTTCACGACCTCAACGCGGTTAGAATCGCAGGTAGCCCAGCTTATGGAAGAATTCATAACATATCTCAAACAGGTTTCACCCCTTGAACAGAAAAGCTGTGATTCGTTTGTGTCGAAATGCAAAAGCTATAGTCTTCCAAAAGGTGACTGTCTGTTGAGGGCAGGTCACGTTTGCCGACACCTCTATTTCGTGAAATCCGGAATAGGAAAAGTATACTATCTAAAAGAAGGCAAAGAGATCATTGATTGGATTAGTGATGAAGGAAATCTTATGACCTCTGTATCCAGCTTCCTAACTCAGACGCCAAGTCTGCACTACGTTGAACTGATTGAAGATTCAGAACTGATAGGCATTTCATACAGGGATCTGGAGGACCTGTATTCCAAATATCATGATATGGAGCGCCTGGGAAGACAGTTAACGATTATGGCACTGGTTCAGCTGCAGGACCGCATTAACGCCATGCAGTTTGAGACGGCAAAAAAGCGATATGAAGACTTTTTAGTTCGCTACCCCGGCTGCATCAACAGGATTTCTTTAGGCGATTTGGCTTCCTTTCTGGGCATGACACAAGTTACGTTAAGCAGAGTGCGGGCCCTTAAGTGACGTGATTTTTTAACATTGGTAAAAAGAAGATTGATTGAATGAGCCTAACTTTGTGAAAACACATTCGAACGTTCATTCAAATCAAAAATTTAGCAATGGCAGCAGTCACACCCAATCATAGTTATGATTCCGGCAAAACCCGCAGCAGCAGCGAACAGGAACATCCGCTTCAGGCACGTATCCATATCCCTGATGATGCTGACGATACGAACAGGGCACAAACACAAACATCACATGTGATATGCAATGGGCAGGAAATTAAAGTCCACGCCATCCAAACAGGAACCGTTGCAGTTAAACGATCACATCTGACCAATCGAACAGCACATTTTCTCACGCCGCTTAAAATCTCCATCGATAAACACTTTACAGACTATATGCCCATTTGGGTTTGGGTTGTTGAGCATCCGGAGGGAATAATTTTGATAGATACGGGAGAGAACGCAGCAGTAATGACCCCTGGTTATTTCGATCCTGCCGGAACATTAATTTCTAAATACAACAGGAGAAACCTAAAGTTCAACATAAGTAAAGATCATGAAATCGGATGTCAGCTTCGTAAGCTGGGAATAAAGAAAACAGGCATCAAAAATGTCGTTCTTACACATTTGCATTTAGACCATACCGATGGTATCAAAGACTTTCCCAACGCGGAGTTTATTGTAAATAGAGAGGAGCTTAGAAATCCATCAGGTCATTTCCCTGAACTTGTACCCGATTGGTTTGACCCCAAAAAGGTAACGTATAAACCGAAAGGCGCCGACGTCTTTAATCAGGCATATGCCATTACAGAATCAGAAGATATGTTACTGATACCCACCCCCGGCCATACAGAGCATCATGCTTCAGTACTGTTTAAAACCGACGCGTTCGACATTCTGTTTGCCGGTGATGTCTGCTATAATCAAAGGCAGCTGATTGAGAGAGATATACCGGGCATCAACGTAAACTATAAGAAAAGCCGAAAAACGTATGACAACATTTTATCCTACGCCCAAAGAAATAAGCTGATATTCCTCCCCTCGCATGATTCCAATGCAGCGTACAGATTAAATAAAACCCAATTTTTAAAATAAAAAATGATTGTAAATACACTCCTCACTTTCGTAATCTTATATCTTGCTCAATTAACATAAGTAATGTCTTTTAGCCGGAAATTTGAACTCAACAATAAATAATGACCAAAAACGATGTTTTTGTATTTCTATTTGATGGGTTTTCCGATTGGGAAATTTCATATCTGACCCCTGAGTTACAAAAGTGACGGGACAGGTAGAAAATGAATAAAGTTTATCTTTTATTCTGTAATTACCTTAATAGCACTTGTGATATGCAAATGCCATGCGTCACACTATGATACACCCAGCGTAGATGAACTATCAGACATATAAACCATGTACAGACTTAGAGTCCATCGTCAAATTTTATTGGACTCTGGAAGTACCTTTCGACCCAAAAAATCAGAAACAAAAAATCGTCCCTGATGGCTGCATAGAAATGACTTTCAATTTTGGCGACAAGATTAAAAGATACACGTCGGAAACAGACTTTATCCTTCATCCGAATGCAATGGTGATGGGACAGAGAACAAAATCATATTGCATACTGCCCGTTGGTAAGGTTGACACATTCGCAATCTGTTTCTATCCAGTTGGATTTGTAAACTTCGTAAATACATCTCTTGAAAGCTTAGTTGACAAGGAAACGCCTATAGCAAAACTTTTTGGTCAGGGAGAAGCCTATAATTTAGAGCGTCAAATGATGCATGCTGTTGACACCCAGCAAAGAATAAATATTATTGAAAGCTTTCTACTAAAAAAACTCAACGAAAAGAATGCGATTAGTCATATCGTGAAATCAACCGTTGATGCTCTTCTTAAAACAAATGGGACGACTCCCATACATGCTATTCTGAAAGATGAAGTATCAAAGAGAAGACAGCTTGAAAGGCATTTTAGAAAGCAAATTGGCATTAGCCCAAAGCAGTTAGGCAAAGCTATTCGACTACAAACAACCTTAAATTTGTTGCTCAACAAAAAATCAGCAACACTGACAGACATTGCTTACGAGAGTGACTATTTCGACCAAAATCACTTCATAAAAGATTTTAAAGATCTTGTTGGGATAACACCAAAGGAGTTTTTAGACAGTGATCATATGGCTCTATCTTCACTTTTCTACAAATAAATTCTGCAGTGTCGCATTTCTACTATTTTGGCTTCATTAGTTTCTGCAATTTGTTCTGTTACATGCACCGATGTGAACAAGACAAGTTCTGAAGCAACAACAAAAGAGACTTTAACAACTTAAAAGGGAAATAGATATGAAAAGTTACATTTCAATGTTTGAAATTCCGGCAACGGATATTTCACGAGCAATTAGTTTTTATCAAGCACTATTGGACATCACAATTGAAAAAATGGATGTTGAAGGTATGCAAATGGGGATTTTGCCTTATGAAGGACAAATGGTACACGGTGTTATAATTCAGGAAGACGGTAATAAGCCATCAGCGGACGGAGTAACAATGTACTTGAACGCAGGAGAAAATCTCCAGGTAGTCCTTGACAGAGTAGAGAAAAATGGCGGACAAATAATAGTACCTAAAACAGCTCACGCGGACGAAAGTGGATACTTCGCTGTATTCCTTGATTCGGAAGGAAATAAGATGGCTCTTAACTCACCGAACTGACTGAGATAAGAAAAAAGCGAACGCATAGCATCATTTAAAGCAAAAGCGGTTCGGGTGCAAACAGGATCCGTTTTTGCGATTAATTAAGTATCTTTCCATTTGAAAAATAAGTGCCCTTACCCCCCTGCCGCCCCAATACTAAGCGTTAGTGTGCACTTGCAAACTGCTAACATATTAAACAGTCATTATGCAGTATGACGTAAAAACACCCGGTGAATACTTTGAGAAACTTGAGACCGATTGGAGAAAGGTCAAGCTTGAACAGGTTCGTGAAATGATAAAAAAACATGGGCCTGATTTGAATGAAGGCATTGAATATAAAATGCTTTCTTATGGTACTAGTGGAAAAAGTATTTTCAACCTAAATGCCCAACGAGCCTATGTAAGTCTCTATGTAGGAACAATCAATAAAGTTGACGATGCTCAAGAGCTGCTCAAGGACTTTGACACAGGAAAGGGCTGCATTCGAATAAAAAAGAGCGTTGAAATCGATAAAACAGGTCTCGAAGAGTTCATTCGAAAGTCTATTGAATTACGGAAAAAAGGTGGTAATACAGACTGTTAGTTAACCACGTCAGTCTGTGATTGATATAAATGCCATATGTAGAAAACATCGATCGGATAACGACTTAGATAAACGATAACGTGCCCCAACATTTTACGCCTCAAAAACAAACTGCATGTCCGAGTTAAGAAAACATATTATAGACACGTTTGGTTTTTCAGAAACAGACTTTGAAAACATTCAGGACTTTTTCAAACCGTTGGAAGTTGAAAAAGGGGATTATTTTCTTAAACAGGGGCAGTATGCAAGGCGGTTGGGATTTGTTGAAACCGGAATATTAAGAGAGTTTTTATACATAAATGATAAAGAAGTAACCAAATGGTTTTCGACCAGCGGGTACTTTGCAGTGGACCTATCAAGTTTTTTACACGATCAAAAATCGAACGTTAGCTATCAGGCTCTGGATGACACCAGGCTATTGATAATTTCAAAGGAAGATTACGATAAGATTGGCGAAAAAGTACCGACGTGGGATAAGCTGGAAAAAATGTTTTTAACCAAGTGCTTTTCAGTTTTAGAAAGCAGGGTAATTTCTCATCTCTCAATGAATGCCGAAGAGCGATATAAGCAGCTATTAGATTTTCAGCCGATGCTTTTTAACCGGGTACCGCTGAATTATATAGCGTCAATGCTTGGAATGACACCGGAAACACTCAGCAGAGTAAGACATAAACTCAATAATTCTACTTCTTGATATATGTCAAGGTAGGTAAGCTGAAAGATTAAGACCTTTGTGCACATCAAAACATCAATAATTATCACCAAAATTTATGATGAAGCAAAGTCTAATACTTATCTCTCTTCTTGCATCAGTACCAGCATCAGCTGTCAATGCGCAGGACACGGCAACTATCCCAATTGATCATGATGCACCGGTCGTTCAAACGGAAGAGATAACCATCAACGCTAAACCAGAAGTAGTATGGGACGTCTTAACGGATATCGAAAAGTGGTCAAAGTGGAATGAAAAAATCAAACATTCGACAATAAATGAAGAAGCGGATATTGGAGTCTCATTCACATGGAAAACAAACGGAAGTAAAATCAGATCCCAAATTCATACATTTGAGCGCAATAAAACACTTGGATGGACAGGCAAAGCTTTTGGAGCTAAAGCAATACATAATTGGTATTTAGAGCCTACGAAAAATGGAACAAGAGTATTAGTTAATGAGAGCATGGGAGGCTGGCTGGTCAGACTTTTTAAAAGAAAAGTGACTAATACGGTAGAGGAAGATATGGCCTACTGGCTTGAACAGTTAAAAATCGAGAGTGAAAATTAGATCCAGTATGAAAATTGAACATATCGCTATTTGGGTTTTGGACTTAGAAAAAATGAAGAGGTTTTATCTTACTTTTTTCGATTTAAAATCAAGTGATAAATACTATAATCAAACCAATAAGTTTAGCTCTTATTTTCTGTCGTTTAAAAATGGGGCGCGAATTGAATTGATGCACAGACCTGACATTTCTGAAGCAATTGAGAAATCAGAAACGAAATTAGGATTAGCCCATTTCGCCGTATCTGTAGGAACAAAAGAGAAGGTAGATTCACTGACAGAATTAATCCGGACAAGTGGATTTAATGTAGTTGGAGAGCCCCGCACGACCGGTGATGGATATTACGAAAGTATCATCTCTGACCCCGAAGGAAATCTGATTGAAATAACTGAATAACTGCCGGAATACAATAATATGTATCTTCCGGATATGTGCAATGCACCTCCATCAGCCAATATCACTAAACCAATAAGTCGTATAAAAAAAAGACTGTGCATTATGAAAACACTTTACAGAAAAATTGCACTTATTTTTGGGGTCTGCTTAATAACTGCATGGATAGGGATTTTCATGCTTTCAGATATAAAAACCTTTCATACTCCAAATGAAAGCGCATTACACTCATCTTACTCCGGACAAGAATCCAGGGGTATAAAAGCACTTTCCCAGGATGATATTGAAGGGTTACTTGCCGGGAGCGGAACTCCTTTTAACGGTATGGCAAAATCTGCTGAACTTAACGGATATCCTGGCCCCCGTCATGTTTTGGACGCGTATGCTGCAGGAGAATTTAGCTTGTCAATTGAACAACGTGAACAAATTGAAGTGCTGTATGAAGGGATGCGCTCTGAAGCTATAGAGCTGGGAACACAAATTATTGATACCGAAAAAGAAATCGATGATCGGTTTGCCAGCAAATCAATGACAAATACAATTCTTCAGGAAAAAGTCACTGAAAACGCAGAGCTCTACGGAAATTTAAGGGTCGTTCACTTGAAGACCCATTTGTCTATGGTTGACGTTCTTTCGCCTCAACAAGTAGAGCAGTACAATGAACTGAGAGGTTATACATCGGGGACACCATGCGATAATATTCCCGAGGGACATGATCCGCAAATGTGGAAGCTGCATAATAATTGTGAATAGGAAAATAGGCTTCAGCGGATTTATTCGTTTTAGTTCGCACAATGCCTCTATCGTTTTGCTACACTAAACCCATCAATGACGTCTATGAATCAAACATTGATAAAAAAAGGATTTATCCTGGCTGCATTTCTGAATTTCAGTGTGCTTCTGTTTTCACGGGGGTTTACGAATTCGGCTATTAATGAAGCCGACCCAATAGTCATGTCAAATTTTGGTCTGCTTATGATTGTCATGTGGGGAGTAGCCTATCTTGCAGCTGCTACCGTTACGTCAAATATAAAATGGATCGCCGGTGCTTTTGCTTTAGAGAAACTCATTTATGTTGTCGCTTGGGTTAAATGGCTTCTGGGCAATAGTTTAGAAAAAGTCTATTCGGCAGATCTTTTCGCCGGACTCTTCTATAGTATCTATGGAGTAAATGATTTTCTGTTTATGATATTTTTCGCCTGGGTGTTTTTATCAACGAGCCAAAAAAACAGTGCCTGACAATGCGCTCAAGCGTTTAATACTGATGAGATAAATGATTATACCCGGATAGTTTACAAATGTTCGGCGAAAAAAAGGCAGATCATTTTATGGCTGTTTCTCAGCAAGCGGACGAACAAACGGTGTCACAATATCATCATTCCGGGGCCCAACGGAACCACGCAAATCGACCACCTGGTCGTATCGCCATTTGGTATTTTCATCATTGAGACCAAGAACAAAAAAGGCTGATGGTTCCCCTCTATCCAGCGGGGCCCTTAAGGGACTTTTCCCATAAGCACCCATGCCGGGCACACACAATGCAATTATAGTGGATTTTACCGACCTTACCCGTTTCTAAATTTCGAGACTTGTAGAAATCCCGAGTATTGTATGCACTTCCAGCTTAAAAAGACAAAAATCGCTAATATTCTGCGCCGTTAACCCCTTGGCCAATACATCATTATCACAACGCCAACCAACGCAAAACCGGCCCCGATCATATCAAATTTATCAGGCTGGATGTCATCAATTTTCCATCCCCATAAAAGGGATAGTACAATAAACACCCCACCGTAAGCCGCAAATACACGCCCAAAATGTGCGGGTTGAAGTGTCGGCAAAAAGCCGTATAAAGCCAGCAGTATCATCCCACAAAATCCGTAAACCCAGCTTTTGCTTTCCCTAAGCCAGAGCCATACCAAGTAGCCTCCGCCAATTTCTAAAAGTCCGGCTATGAGGAAATAGAAGATTGATTTTAAATAGATCATCCGCTCTGAATTTGTTTATATCAAATATAAATGAATCATTATTTCCCAAATGAATTGGATTCGGGATCTGAATCCGGACTGTTGATTTTTTCCAAAAACCGACATCACTATCAATGATGATGCCCGCCTTCTCCTTTGCGCATTTCAGAAAGCACAAAGAAAGCACCTTTGGTTACTACCCTGCTTTCTTCTGTGATATCTTCAAGCAGTCGGATTTCAACATATCCTTCTTCACTCGTTCCGGTTATCACGGGAACAGCTTTTAAATGGGTTCCATGATGCTCCTGATCCCCGGCGTCGGATACCTGTTCAACATCAGCTTGCTCCTCTTCTTCAATAACAAAGATATAGGATTGTCCACCATCTGAAACGACGGCTTGCTCTGGAAGTGAACGTACGGATTCATTATTGGTTACGATCATCGCCTCTATATACATGCCCGGTAGAAGATTGGGTTGTTCTTCCATCAAATGCGCATGCACGCGTACGGCTTTCGGATTTTGCTCAAAGGCTTTTCCAACCGCAAAAATCTCTCCTCTGTACAAATCCGCGGTAGGTTGATTGGAATATCTGAAGTAAAGTGACTGCCCCTCTTTTACCCGGTGAAAATCTTTTTCATACACCATCAGGTCAATATGCAACTCGCTGTTATCCACCACCTCAAACATATGTTTTCCGGGATTGATGTAGCTGCCTCTGTTTACTTCCACCAAGCGCACAAATCCATCCAAGGGAGAGCGAACCGGAACTGAAGAACTGATAGTTCCTTCGAGTACCTGTTCCGGATTCAGTCCCAGCAGTTCGAGCTTAGACCGCAACCCTGAAATTCGAGCTTCATTCGAGCGGTATCGTGATTCACTTCCCTGGAATTCTCGCTGTGAACCCACTCCTTCATCCAGCAGACGTTTATTGCGCTCGTAATCTTGCCGCAGGTAACCCCCCAGTTCACTTACTTCGATGAATTCCTGCTGCATGTCGATAATGCCCGGATCTTCAATAGTGGCAAGTACGTCACCAGCCTGTACGAGATCTCCCTCAATTACATTGATATCCGAAACCTGCCCGGCCACCAGTGCACTGATATCTGCTTTTTTCTGCGGGGGAAGTTCAAGCATTCCGTTGGCTTTCACGGTGTTTTTTAACGGCAGATATGAAAACCGGCCGATCTCAATGCCCACGGCTTCCATTTGCTGCACACTGAGCTCAGCTGAAAGCGCGTTCTCGGAATGTTCTTCCTCCTCTGTATGATCATCTTCATGAGCATGTTCGCCACCGCCTCCACAAGCTGTGAAAAACAAAAGTCCAAAAAGACTGAATACGAGTGTATACTTATTGAATATTTTCATGATGGTGTTATTTAGGGTTTTCAAATTCGTTTTTACTGTCCGTTCAGGTACTGCCATTCGGCCACTTGTTGCAGGTATTCAAGCAGCACCTGCTGGTAATTTTGTTTAATCTCTGTGGCTTCATCCAGGTAATTCACATACGTTACATAGTTGATGCCGCCGCCTTCGAAACTTTTCTGTGCGGTGTTTATCAGCTCTTCGGCTAACTCGATTTGCTCATTTTGGTAGAATTCCACCTGTATCCTAAGCTGCTCCAGTTCAGACTGAAGCTGTTCGGTTCGGGTTTGAAGTTCAAACTGATAATCCTGCACCTCCATCGACATGGCTTTTGATTCCAGCCTTGCCGCCCTTGACCGTTGATGCTGCGCCGTAAACCAAAGCGGGACTTTCAGCCCGATGTGGAAGCCATAAAATCCATCGTTTCCGGCCACTTCCTGCATTTTGTATTGAAGGTTGAGTTCGGGAAGCCATTGCGAGCGCTGCAGGCCCAGTTCAGCTTCTGCAACTCTGGATTGCCCTTTAAGGTAATTCAGTTCCGGATTTACATTCAGACTCATCTGATTCAATCCATTGATAAAGTTATTGGCTAATTGTTCCACCGATACATTTTCTAACTGAACCGAATCTTTTGCGTATGTCCACCGTCGGAGTTCCAGGTAATATTGGTTAAGGTTTGATTCAGCTTTCATCAGTTCTGCTTCCGTGGTTCGAAAGCGGGACCGTGCCGCGGTAAGCTCCAGTTTTCCGGTTTCTCCGGTTTCATATCGAAGTTCAGCAGCTTTGATAAATCGTTGATAAACGTCACTCAGTTCATTCAAAATTTCAATCTGCTGGTGTCCATAAGCCACCCGGTAATAGGCCTTTCGAACTCTTTTGATGAGTTCAGCTTTGGTCAGGCTCAGCCCGGCTTCCTGCAGATCAATCTCTGCATTACCAACTTTTCGCTGGTTGATGAACTCGGTGGGAAACGGCAGTTCCTGGCTAATGCCATAGGATTCTACTCCAAGATTTTGATCCGGATCAAATTCGCTCCGCGAAAAGAAGAATTCCGTATCACCAATATCAATTCGGGATCGGCTCAGAGCTTCCTGGCTTCGAACCCGCTCAGAAGCAGCCTCTATTTTCAGATTGTTTTGTAGAGCCATTTCAATGGCCTCATCCAGTGTGAGCTGAGAATTAGATTGGGAGAATACCTGAGTATGGGCTCCAAACATCAACCCGATTACCAAAACCATCGGTGCCGCTACTTTGGGTGATCTAAAACTCCAGGTTGTCTTTTCATCAAAGATGCGATACAAGACCGGAAGTACCACTAGCGTCAGCAAGGTGGCCGATATTAGTCCGCCGATCACTACTGTAGCCAGCGGCCGCTGGACTTCCGCTCCGGCTGATGCTGATAAGGCCATCGGTAGAAAACCAAGTGCATCTGTAATAGCAGTTAAAAGTACCGGCCGCAGTCGTTGTCGGGTTCCCTGCAGAATTCGCTGATCGATATCTGTCACGCCATCCTCCTTGAGTTGTTTAAAAAAGCTGATGAGTATAATTCCGTTTAGCACGGCGATACCAAACAGGGCGATGAATCCCACACCCGCTGAAATGCTGAATGGAATGCCGCGAATCCAAAGTGCGAACACGCCACCTATGGCCGCCAGCGGGATGGCAGAGAACACCATCAGTGTTTCTTTAACCGAGCTGAAGTTGAAATAGAGCAGCAGGAAAATGAGTGCAAGTGCAATGGGTACCGCAATCGAGAGGCGGTCTTTGGCACGCTGAAGGTTTTCGAAAGCGCCGCCATAGGTAACGTAATAGCCGGCCGGGAGATCGAGACTGGCCTCCAGTTCTGAGCGTATTTCATTAACCAGCGACTCCACATCACGATCGCGCACATTCACTCCTACCACGATTCTGCGCCGGGTGTCATCCCTGGAGATCTGTGCGGGGCCTTCCTGGTAGTCAATCGTGGCTATTTGCTCCAGGGGAACTTGTGATCCATTTGGCAAGCTGATGTATAAGTCTTTCAAATTCTGAATGTCTTTTCTGAAGGGCTCTTGCAGTCTCACCACCAGATCAAATCGCCGTTCGCCTTCAAAAACAACACCGGTCTTACCGCCGGAAAAGGCCGTTTGAATGGTTTGGTTTACATCCTCTATAGCCAAACCGTATTGCGCAATCTTATTCCGCTCATATTCCACCACCATTTGCGGAAGTCCGGTGATCTGTTCCACGTTGATGTCGGCAGCGCCCTGAATACCTCTAATGATACCGGCTGCTTCATTTCCTTGCTCAAACAGCACGTCCAGATCATCCCCATAGATTTTAATAGCTACATCTGAGCGAACACCGGTCATGAGTTCATTGAACCTCATTTCGATAGGCTGAGAAAAAGCAAAATTCACGCCCGGAAACACGCTCATGGCTTCCTGCATTTTTTCGCCCAGCTCATCTTTAGTTTCTGCTTTCGTCCAGTTGTCCTTGTCGTGCAGAATGATGATGATATCTGACATCTCCATCGACATAGGATCATTCGGAACTTCCCCGGTTCCGATGCGAGAAACCACCTGTTTAACCTCATCCGAGAATTCATTAACGAGAATACCCTCCAGGCGGGTGTTCGTCTCAATGGTTTGTGAAAGAGAGGTGCCCGGTTTTACAAGGGGATGAATGGCGAAATCTCCCTCATCCAGCTGCGGAATGAATTCACCGCCCATCCTCAAAAACAGAATGAGTGCAAAAATGAATAGGCCTCCGGCAACACCCAGCACCAGCAACTTCCGGCGAAGTGCAAAGCGTATGGTTGGTTCATAGATCCGATTAAAGAAGTTCATGATCTTCGCAGAAACTCCATTTCGTTGCTTCAGATCTCCTTTAAGCAGTACGGATGATATCATCGGCACGTAGGTAAGGCAAAGGATCATCGCGCCCAGCATGGCAAACATAAAAGTAAGAGCCATGGGGGTGAACATCTTGCCTTCAATGCCGGTCAAAGATAAAATGGGAATGAACACGATAAGGATGATGATCTGTCCAAAAATGGCCGAGCGCATCATTCGGCTGGAAGATTGGATAGTTAGTTCATCCACTTTCGCTGCACGTTCAGCGCCGGTCAGCTTGTTTAGCACGGTCGATTTTTTTGTGAGCTGATACAACGTGAATTCAACGATGATCACGGCCCCGTCAATGATGATCCCAAAGTCAATAGCTCCCAGACTCATCAGGTTGGCAGAGACACCAAACAGGTTCATCATTCCTAAAGCAAACAACATGGATAGCGGGATCACCGACGCCACGATCAATCCAGACCGAAAATTTCCTATCAGCAGCACCAGTACAAAGATCACGATGAGCCCGCCAAGGATCAGGTTCTCGGAAACAGTAGCTGTCGTTTCACTAATGAGTTCAGTTCGATCGAGGAACGGAGTGATCTTAACGCCCTCAGGCAGTGACTGCTCTACCTGTGCAATGCGTTCTTTGATTCGTTCGATTACTTCGGCGGTATTTTCTCCTTTCAGCATCAACAGCTGCCCGCCCACTTTCTCGCCTTCTCCATTAGCGGTGATGGCCCCATACCGCACGGCGTGACCAAATTGTACCTCAGCCACATCCCCGATGGTTACCGGAATATTGTTTTCAGTTTTGATGACTGTTTCACGAATATCATCAAGAGAGCGAACCTGTCCCTGTCCGCGAATGAAATAGGTTTCCGAGCCCTTTTCAATGTAGCTTCCCCCTGTGTTTTCATTGTTGCTTTCCAGGGCATCATAAACCTCCGTGAGGGTGATATTCATGCTCCGCAGTCTCTCCGGGTTGACAGCCACTTCATACTGCTTCAGAAATCCACCCCAGCTATTAATCTCAACCACTCCCTGAATTCCGGATAGTTGCCGCCGCACGATCCAGTCCTGGATAGAGCGCAATTCCATGGCGTCATACTGATCGGCATACTCTGGGTCCACATCCAGAATGTACTGATAGATCTCTCCAAGTCCGGTGGTGATGGGGGCCATCTCAGGCGTGCCCATTTCAGCAGGAATTTCCTCTTCTGCCTTTTTTAGCTGTTCCGAGACCAATTGCCGGGGCAAGTATGTTCCCATGTCTTCTTCAAAAACAATGGTGACGATGGAAAGGCCAAGTTTGGACACCGACCGCATTTCCACCACGCCCGGGAGGTTTGCCATGGCCAGCTCTACCGGAAAGGTGATAAACTGTTCAACCTCCTGAGTGGCCAAATTTGGTGAAGTAGTGATGACCCGCACCTGGTTATTGGTGATATCCGGGACGGCATCGATAGAAACCTGTGTAAGTGAATAGGTACCCCAAGCGGCCAAAATAAGCGTAAACAGACCAATGATCAGCTTATTTCGCACAGAGTAGCGAATGATAGAATTAATCATATCCGATAGATATAGAAATTTCGAATGTCATGGATTGGAATGATTCAGGTGAACTAAACCCGGAGATCATGTTTAAACAGAAGGTAAGGGCAGATAAAACTCTGCCAAGAGAAGAGTATTAAATGAGGAGACGGGTGATCCGGAGTTCCTGAACCGAGAGCGGAGGTGGTAAAGGTTTTTCCTGAAGGGTGACAGAGCGTGGTATTTGTTCAGAAACAAGGCTGAAATTAACCTCTGCATTTATGTAGAGAAGAGTAAGATCGTAATCGGCTTCCTGCTTTTTAAAAGTTAGCGCCAGATCATCAAAGCAGCAGGACGTGTTAAAGGAATGTTCATCGTTATTTTCATCCATCAGCTGAAAATCTTTATCACACTCATGGTGCTCCACAACCCATTTAAAACATCCTTCTTCAACGTTATATACGGATGAGACAGAACTCGAATCCGCCAGCCGGGAGATCATTACCGGCAGTACGATGGCCGTCAAAAACCAGGAAAGGATAAAACCACCTGTGGCAAACCGGTAAAACGTATAGGTATGTGAGCGAATAAATCTCATAATATATGGCAAGAAGTTACCCATTTCAGGGAAGCCTTACAACACTGATAGTAGTTATTAAGTAGCGAACCAATCTATTTAAACGTGGGTATGATCGAGTAGGCGGCTACGGTCCCAAATACGGAAACGTAGCCCCCTCGCACCATAGGCACTCCTTTGGAACACAGCACCGTACGTCATGCAAAAATATAACTTCCTGTCTCCTCTCCCGCTAATAGAATTAGGTTCAACAGGAAACCTTGTGGGTAAATGAGATTTTTCTCAAAATCGTAAGTATTCTAATATGATTGGAGAATGAAAACTTTACAGGAAAAGAAACCCTCGGCCTTGAAAAATTGGCGGACTGAGGA
>Ga0307966_1001250_pt1 | contig 20170 bp, 15 predicted proteins | sample OrgLakmetagen646_FD_203141 | JGI IMG/M metagenome (GOLD analysis project Ga0307966, IMG submission 203141) | Saline water microbial communities from Organic Lake, Antarctica - #646 | ecosystem: Environmental > Aquatic > Non-marine Saline and Alkaline > Saline | place: Antarctica: Organic Lake... | reverse complement strand
GTCCGAAATTAGATGCGACTCTACCTTAATGTCATCACTGACAAAGATGTAATCAATTCGTGACTCCTCCGGCTGCAGGATTTCCCAATCGCTAAAAGATGCAGTTGGTCCTTTATGGCCGCTATTAGACGCATACCGTGCATCACTTAGCTTCGGGAAATCGGTTAAGACTGAGTAAACCTTTGACGATTCCGGTACGTTAAAATCTCCGGTCACAACAACCGGCAGATTATGTTCAAGATCTTCAACAAATGCGGTAATCATTTTGGCGCTCTCCAGGCGTGCCGTCTCACCGATGTGATCAAAATGAGTATTGACAACGTAGAATTCACCGTTTGTCGCCAGATCTTTAAATTTTGCCCATGTGGCAATCCTGGCTATCGCAGCATCCCACGATTTAGAGCCCGGCATATGAGGCGTTTCCGACAACCAAAACGTATTAGTAGCTACCAGCTCAAACCGCTCAGTGCTGTAAAAAATGGGAGAAAACTCTCCTCTGTCTCTGCCGTCATCCCGGCCCACGCCCACCCAAGAATATGTGGTCATCCGGTCTTGCAAATCATCCAGTTGATGCCTGAGTGCTTCCTGAACGCCAATGATATCCGCCTTGTAAATCCCGGCCATCATATCCGCAACATGATTTTTTCTGTTGGCCCATGCGTTTATTCCATCGCCCGGATTATCATACCGGATATTGTAGGACATAATGGTTATCGAAGTCTGTTTCACGTTCTCCTGATTGTTCTCTTCAATGATTCCAAAAACCAGAACAAATCCTGCGATAAAAATTGATAGACGTAGCTGGTTCATAGGACATCTGTTGATTTAAAAATATTTTCAAACCCAATCAAGCCGGAGGCCGGGAAAGCCAACCTACTCCGATTCACCTGTCAGCGTTGTTAAATACTCTACAAGATCGCGAAGCTCGTCGCGGCTCAGCAAAGTTCCCATAGCGGGCATTCCGGATGGGGAGTTCTTACGTTCATCAATATCACTCTTGTTTACAACCTGCTCATTCCCGTTGTTCTGCACTTTGATCTGCGTATCAGTTTCAGCGCTGATCATCCCACTGACAGTCGAACCGTCTGAGAGGGTAAGCGTAACTGATCCATAACCCGGAGCGATACGAGCGCCGGGGTTTACCATCGACTCCAGCAACTGCCTGCGAGAAAGATTGTTGCCTGTCTTTGAAAGCCTCGGGCCTACGTTACTACCATCTCCTTCAACAGCGTGGCAGCGAATACACTGTGCAGCTGCGTTTTGATAAAATATTCGCCGGCCTTCCTCTGCACTGCCCCCATAAAGTGATTCCCGGTAAACAGACACCGAATCAGTCCTGTCTTTTTCGGTTTGATACGTTCGAAGCTTTTCATTTACCGTCTCGCTGGCAACAGATTCCGCGACCAGCACAAGATCGAGCTTCACTTCATTGGCAAGATCATCAGCCAGCAGCAGATCCATTTGATTGCTGAGAATTGTATATGTCTCCGGCTCATCCAGTTGGCCAAGCATTTGATACGCCATCTGGCGTTCTTCAACCGTTCCGCTTTCAAGAACGCTTCCCATGATAGCGGCCTTCGTCTCCGGCGGTAATTCTAACCCGGGTACACTCTCGAGTGCCCGGCCGCGAACGCGGTCATTATCATCATCAAGTGCGGCATATACCGCATTATCGATTTCAGAATAATTGAGGTTAACAAGTGCCTGAAGTGCAGCAACACGAACATCAGGTGACGAATCATTCTGCAGCAGCGGCACTATCACCGGAACAGCTGACTGAATATTCAATGCCCCGGCTGCTTTCAGAGCCGATATTCTGAGGGATGCTTCATCGGCCACTATCATTTCTTCAAATAGTGGCTCAACGGCATCGCTTGCATAATCGGGGTTATTCTCCACCGATCCTCTCGGGTCACCAGTCACACGATCGAGCAACGACGGTTCCGGCCAGACAGCGAGTGTTTCGAGAGCTTCAATCCTCAGCTCTTCCGTTACATCAGTCCGCAGAGAAAATGATGCAAGCCTGCCAGCTGCTACCTCTGTTCCCAAATACAAAGACGCATTGATTGCACGACGTATCAGTGGTTCATTCAGGAAACGATCTTGCTCAAGCATCGCTGACAGTTCATCAAGTCCCTCTTCGATCATGGTATCATCGTTAATGGCACGTGCTGCATTCGTGACAATAAATTCATCCGAATCGCTCAGATATTCAATAACCCCGGTACTTTCAAGCCGTTTCAGCGCCACCAGTGCGGCAACTCTCACCGCGCGTGACGGATGAGAAGAGAGCTCGGTCAATTTCTGTTCATCACCGATTCGTTCGAGTGCAATGGCTCCGCCGTGACGCAGATACACATCCTCATCACTATTTTCTTCAAGCATATTGATGATTGGATCGAACGCCGTTTGCCAGGCAAGTCGGCCAAGTGCTTCAGTGGCAAAGAAACGCACACGTAAATTTTTATCGTTAAGAAGTGGAATCAGTGAATCGGCCGCCGGTTCATACCGAACATCTCCAAGCATTTTTGCCGCTTGCGCTCTGATCTCAGTATCCTCGTCATTGAGAAACGCAATGAGTAATTCGGCAGTTTCAGGTGATCGCCTGGCAATTTGGGCTACTCCCCATATCCCGTGGATTTGTGCCAGCTGATGATCGCGCTGTTCGATTGCATCAAGCAATGTTTCAGTATCTGAACGGTCTGCCAACTCAAACTGTGCTTTCTGACGAACCCTCATGTCCACATGCTTAAGTGATTCCAGCAGTATCTCAGCTGACTCATTTGAAAAATCATCCGCAAGAAGTCTTTCAGTTTCATCGCGAAGAGCACGGTTCGAGTCATCTCTGTTTTCAATGTCCAGCTTCCAGATTCGCCCCTTCTGTTTCAAAGCCCAGCCTTCAATCCAGTCGGGAAAGTAGAGCGCACCGTCAGGTCCGAAGTCCAGACTTGTAGGCAGTAGCCCCTCCAGGATCAATTGTTCGTTCTCCAGCGAAAAAGCCGCGCCATCCTCTTTCAGGCTGAATGCATACACCCCCGAATTCGCAGGTGTGCCAACGAATTTCCCGATAAAAAAGGTATCCTGCCACTCAGGGCTAAGCGCCGTACCTGGATTATAGGCCATACCGGAGTGGCCGCTTGAGTAGCTGTCCAGCGGCGGGAGCAGATGGGCTGCCTGTGTGGCGAATCGTGGTTTAAAGTACTCTTCGTCCATCAGCACTTTATAGTCATTGTTTTTTGGGTCACCATATTTGCCAAACTGCCAGTTAAGGCGCCACCCGCTATCGGATCCGTTTACTACGTATACCAATCGCTCATGTTCACCGGCATGGTCACCGTCGTTATCGATTGTAATCAGGTTCCCGAATTTATCGAACACGAACTCATGTGTGTTTCTGAGGCCCGCTGCAAAGACTTCAAAGTTGCTGCCATCAGGCTCAGACCGTACAATGACGCCTTGCCGGGGATAGTGCCATTGTTTTCCGTTTTGATCTTCCACACTCATCCCCACATCACCAATCGACCAGTAAATGCGTCCGTCAGGCCCGGTTGTCAGACCTGACATGCCGTGCCCGCCAAAGCCTATATTTGTGCCAAACCCATGGGCTATCGACTCTTTTTGATCTCCGTATCCATCTCCGTTTGTATCCCGGATACGCCAGAGATTGGGTGAGACGCCAAGAAAAAGATCTCCCCTGTGTGAAAGTACGGCCCCGGCCACATCCGTATTTAAGTCGTGAAAATCCCGAATCACTTCAACGGAACGGTTAGCGTGACCATTTCCGGTAATATCTTCAAGCCTGAGAACAGACTCTTTGTTAACTATCTGATCCAACACATCGTGGCTTCCATCACCATTTAAATCTTCAAGCCAGCTATTTTGATTACTGTTAGAGGGAGCGAGTTTGCGCTGGATGAAATCCTTTTTATCACCGGCTGTTTCCAGACCGATCGATTCAATCATCCAGTCGCTGTGACCCCGGATATCGAACTCGGAAGACCGGCGCCGTTCTGTAACAGATACAAACACCCTTCCACGGTCATCTACGTCGATAGCGATGGCATCGCCGAGTAGTTTTTCTGATGCCCAGAGCGAAACACTAAAATTATCGGCAACTGTGGGAGACATCTCTGAATGAACCTGGGCAGCTAACTCTTCTGCCTCTTTATCTGTAACTGACAAAACAACCGGCTCCTGAGATGTGCCGGTACATCCAAAAAAAAGAGCTGTGAGCAGAATTAAAAAGGTAGTAGTAAAAATTTTCATACAACAGGGTTCCGCTAATCAATCAAAAAAACACCCAACCTTAAAGTTTTCCGGCTGCCCATTTGATACCATTGGCAAGTGTATCAAGAAAGAGATCGGTTTCGAAAACCTGATTTGTATGCCCCATGGTTGTGGCAAACACTCGATTCCCGTCAATTTCATGCGTCCAGGTTACCGTATGATACTCTTCCGTCTCAACGCCATAGGCCCGCGCAAGTGGTGTAATGTCTCCCCAGACTTCTTCAACAACATATAGTTCATCATCAGGGTTGGACCATACCTCTGGAAAATCCTGCATAATAGGGTGATCAGCGGCAACATTTTCAACCTCAAAGCCGCGCTGCTTTTCATGCCACATCGATTGCTGCCCCATAAACTGAAACCATGGAGTGGCAGGCTCTGCGTACCGATAGCTTTGAACAGCTGAATGAATCAAAACGGCGGGTGTATCTTTATGATAGCTAACAAACGATTCGACAAACTCTGAATCTGTCACCCGTCCGAATCCCGTATTATGGACCACCAGGTCGTAATTATCTGCCCAGTTCTCCTCTTTCAAAACAGACGCCTGATAGTCCGGCTCTTTATTACCTTCGTGCACAATAGTCCACTGAAATTCCTCGCCCAGCCGCTCGCTCATCCCGTTAATGAAAAGTTCTTCCTGAGTTTCATAATCGTGCCATCCGCCACCGGTGATGTAAAGTGCCCGAACAGGGTCCGTCTTCACTGACGTACAGGAGATTGTTACGATGGATAAAATTACTATAAGAGAGAGAACTCTGTAGGATTGAGGCATATATCTTATAACGTTTTGGATTTTCTGTAGATAGATAAATTACTGAATGAATCAAAATGCATCATTTATAAGATGTTAAACATCACCACTGAAGATGGCATTTACATCTTCGCTTTTATCCTACCCCCGCCAAATATCACACACCTGCACCCCGACTTCCTGAGTCATCCTCTTCGTCATCAGACCAGTATTTTTGAAGGAAATAGCCAATAAGAAGCAGCAGAGCACCAAACCCCATAAAGAGCGGGATTCGCAACAGAGCGCTTGTCTGGCTCAGGTCCACAAAAAATAGTTTCCCGACAACGAGCAGCAGAGTTACGATACCGACACCTCTGAGTTTCGGCTGCCTGAACCAAAAACCTGCGGTCAGGATCAACACAGCATATATCCCCCACGCCACCGATGTTACCATCTGACCGTTTTCCAGCGGTGTAAGCTCACTTGCAAGCCAGCCCAAAACACCGATATGTGCAACCAGCTGGTATAAATCAGCAGTTCTGGAATTACTCAGGTAGATTGGGATGATAAGCCCGGTTGAAACCAGCACCAGAAGTTCAGAAAGTGACTGAACATTCAGAATTGGAAGTCCGCCAGAAGTTGAAAACAGCGCTGTACCGCCCATCAAAAACCACGCAATGACTATAAGGAAATGAGATCCCAGGGAGACAATCTGATCGCTATAGCGAGTTGAAGCGTACCTCAAGGCTACTGCTTCGAGCGTTATCACAACCAGCAGCATATTGCCTTCAAAGAACAAAAACAGAGCCTGTGTAAAGAGCACAAGTGCGCTAAACATATGAGTTGTCGATAAATCCCTGAATCCAGCCCGTCTCAGCGGGAAACAGAGGCCGGCAGTGAGCACAGATCCAGCCAGAGCCAGAAACCCAAGGTTTATGTCAGATAGTGACCATATACCGTGGGTGTACTGAACGGCCAGAACCGGAATAAGAAGAGTCAATGCCTGAATATGCGGATTCTCTTTTGGGCGCGGTTTCTCACTTCCCTGCTGTGTTGCATATGCTCCGCCCGGAATGTTACCCGGTCCGTTTTTAAACTCTTTAACAACGGGTAGCAGCCAAACGAGTCCCAGCATATAAAGCAGGCTGCTTTGCAACACCCAGCGATCCATGAAAAGAGGCTCCAAAACATCCAGAACGTTCGCAACGAGTGCAACCATCAAAATCATGCTGCCGCCAACGAACATGCTCCAGAGCAGCGATCCCCACTCTTTGAACTGATAAATAGCCGCGGCGCCGGTCATAATTGTACAGGAATAGAGTATAAGCAGCAGCAGAGATCCCTCTTCCTGATAAAGCATAAACGGGGTGGCGAGCCCGCCGAGGGTGCCGATCAGTGAGAGAGTTGCGGAATTTTGCCTGACAGATGATCCGAAAGACAGCACGGTGACCGCCAGCATAAAACTGAACGCAACCGGATAGGAGAGGAAACTGTAGAGCTGAAAAGTAGCAAAACCTGTGATATAGAAAGCCCCGATACCGGCACCCATCAAAAACTGGCGAATTTTCTCTCCTTCCAGTCTTTTGTAGCCCAGCCAGAATAGGATCGACCCAACCAGCAGGCCAAATGCGCTACGGATCGGGGGAATAAGCCACCCCTGCTCTATTGAATAATTAAACAGAAAGACAACACCCAGCAGAAGCAGTCCCACTCCCATCCAATAGAGCCAGTTCTCTTTAAGTATCGAGGGAATACTAAACCGATCTTTAAACGTATCGCGTTGTGTTCGATTCTTTTCAGTTGTTGAATCCAATGTCGATGTCGAACGCCGGTACTCCCTTTCAGATGATGCATGCGACCCAGGGGCTTTCGCCCGTTGCCTCTCACCCACAAGCTTTTCGAGATACTCTACCCGTTTCTCGAGTTTCTCAATGCGGTCCTGATCTGATGCTTCAGAATGTTCCCGATCCATCATCATCTGAGATTTTAATTTCGATTTAGGTGATGCGGCCTATCTGTTTACGAACTACGTAACGTGCTGTTCGTCGACCAATGTACATAAATAGAGATGATTTCTAAACTGGAGAGGTGAATTCGGTAAAAGCGTTGTGGGTGAAGTTATTCAATGTTCGTGTTGGAAAAAATGTGGCGCGCTCTTTTAGTTTTTCATCTATGTTTTTCGCTCTCAATAATTCGATCTAAATCTTTTGAATTATTTGGTAATTCCTCTTTGATAATTTTCCAGATATTTTCGAAATCTATACCAAAATATTCATGTACCATATAATTTCGTAGCCCATACATCGAACGCCAGGGAATCTCGGGATATTTAATCTTCAGGTTTTCAGACACATTCTTTGACGCTTCTCCAATGATTTCAAGATTTCTTACAACGGCATCCATTTTAAGTGTACTCGAGGTGAACTCATCGAACGATAATCCTTCTGTATAATTTTGAATCCTTCGCATAGATTCAAGCATATCTTCAAGATAATAAATTTGGTTTCGACTCTCCCTGATCATACATAGATAGTCTTATTAAGTATCGACTCCCGGAGCTGTTTTTTCAAAGCATTACTTGTAACAAGGTCAACAGACTTGCCCAATTGTTCTTCAAGAAATTCCTTCAGCTCGAAGAATTTCCAACCAAGAGGATCTTCAAGTTCAACCAAGATATCAATATCACTCGATTCAGTCTCTTCCCCTGATGCATAAGATCCAAAAAAACCAATCTCCTTTACTTTATACTCTTTTGTCAAGAACGGTTTTATATCTTCGAGCTTTTTAGTGAGTTCTTTTCGTTTGAAATCTAAATTGTTCATTATTGATAATTTAAATGATATTCATTTCAATATAATAAAAGATGAATCTTAATGAACAACATGCCAAGGTTTACATTCCTCTTGGAACTAGTTAAAAATATAGTCCGGCAGACGTCTTTGGTTTGTGCTTTAACAGAAACTAATTGGAACAACCCTCAAGTGAAACACTGAACGCTTTTCTCTATCTCTCCTCCGAGGGGAGAAAATTTTCTTATCTCAAATCTCTCATCTCATATCTACTAGTTATGATGTTCTCATCAGCTGAACAGCATCCCTGCCTACGATATTACGCAGACCATTTAGTAACTCGTTATTTGGTTCCACAACAAACTTTCTCACATTCATTCTGAGGGGGCCCTTGGCGTGTTTGCTTTCAACACGAAGCGTGACCGGAGTTTCACCTTTATGGATACTCATCAGCGTAGCCATATCTTTGAGATCGTCGTGCGTCAGTGAGCTGGTTTGCAGCTGCAGCTTCAACATCAGCTGGTTCTGAAATTTCTCTCTCAGGTTTTCAACCCGTTCCATCGTATTTGCCATAATCTTAGCGGGGCCGCCCCTCATACTCAGCGTGCCGTCGAGCAGCACAATGGTATCGGCCGACAACAATCCCTGGTGGCGATCGAACACCTCACTAAACACGAGCACTTCCATCGCACCGTGCAAATCCTCAATCTGCACGAACGCCATAGGGCGGCCTTTTTTATCCGTTACCTGCTTCACGTTCGTAATGATCCCCAAAATTTTCACCTGTTCACGATCATTCATTGCTGAAATTTTTTCATCAGCAAGCGTATGTGAGGCGAAAAGGCGAATATCTTCGCGATAGCGGTCCAGCGGATGACCGCTAAGGTAGAATCCAATCAGTTCCCGCTCACGATTCAGCCGCTCGATGTTCGACCATTTCGGACACTCTCTGAGCTTCGGCTCATCCAGAGAAATCCCGTCGGCCGATTCACCGCCAAACAGACTTGCCTGATTCATGCGTTCTTCCTCCTGTTTCCGGGAGGCGTAGCTGATTACATCTTCTACGCTGGCCAGCAGCTGAGCTCTGTTTTCATGGAGCGTATCAAACGCACCGGCCTGCACCAGGCTTTCAATAGTTCGCCGGTTGCAAACGCGGGTATCAATACGGGAGGCAAAGTCGAAAATCGTTCGGAACTCTCCCCTCTCCTTTCGCTCCTCAGCAATCTGTTCAATAGCACTGCTACCCACACCTTTGATGGCCGACATTCCGTATTGAACACGTCCATCGCGCACCACAAATTTACCTTCCGCCGTGTTAATGTTTGGAGGATCTACCGGGATTTCAAGGCGCACACACTCCTCAATAAAGAACGACACTTTTTTGATATCGCTCATATTGTGGCTCAGTACAGCGGCCATATATTCAGCCGTGTAGTTGGCCTTGAAATACATCGTTTGATAGGCCACAACCGAATACGCCGCGGAGTGAGACTTGTTAAACCCATAGCCCGCGAACAACGCCATCTTGTCGAACACATCCTTGGCAACCGCCTTGCTGTAGCCCAGCTCCTGCGCCTGCGTCATAAACTTTTTCTCTTCCGGCGGCAGAAGATCGGCTTTCTTTTTACCCATGATTCGCCGCAGCACATCCGCTTCACCCAGCGAGTAGCCGCCCATCTTCTGCGCTACCATCATAATCTGTTCCTGGTAGACCATAATCCCGTGCGTCGGTTTCAGGATCCCCATCAGATCATCATGCGGATATTCAACGGTCTCTTCACCATGTTTCCGCTTGATGTAGTCCGGGATAAACTGCATCGGACCGGGACGATACAGCGCGTTCATGGCAATTAGGTCATTTATGGTTTCCGGCTTCAGATCCTTCAGGTGCTTCCGCATCCCTTCCGACTCAAACTGAAAGACACCAACTGTTAAACCTTTCTTGAAAAACTCGAACGTCGTCTCATCATCCAGCGGAATGTCGTCGAGATTATACTCTTTTCCATGATTATCTTTCACCTGCTGAATGGCTGTTTTCAGTATGGAGAGCGTTTTCAGGCCCAGAAAATCCATTTTCAGCATTCCGGCGTCTTCAATCACTTTACCGTCGAACTGCGTGACAAACAGATCGGCATCTTTTGCCGTGGCAATGGGAATGTAGTTGGTAAGCTTATCCGGTGCGATAATGACACCCGCGGCGTGAATACCTGTATTCCGTACCGACCCTTCAAGCGTCTCCGCCATCTGCAGCGTCTGTCCTTCAAGGTCGTCTTTCTTTTTGATGTCGTTCAGCTCACGGACTTCCTTGAAAGCGTCTTCCAGAGATATCCCGATGGTTTCCGGAATCAGTTTGGCGATCCGATCGGCATCAGGCAGCGGCAAGTCAAGCACCCGGGCCACGTCACGAACCGAGGAACGGGCGGCCATCGAGCCAAACGTAATAATGTGCGCTACCTGTGATTTTCCATATTTATCTACCACGTAATCAATCACGCGCTGCCGGCCATCATCATCAAAATCGATATCGATATCCGGCATGGATACACGCTCCGGGTTCAGGAACCGCTCAAACAGCAGATCATACGTCAGCGGATCAATATTTGTAATTCCGGTGCAATACGCTACCACCGAGCCCGCTGCCGATCCACGGCCGGGACCTACAAACACCTCCATCTCGCGCGCTTTGGCAATAAAATCCTGCACAATCAAAAAGTAGCCCGCAAAGCCCATCGTTTTGATGATGTTCAGCTCGTGATCGATCCGGTCCGTCACCTCATCATTAAGATCATCATACCGTTCTTTAGCCCCTTCAATGGTAAGGTGTCGCAGGTAATCATCCTCTGTTTCAAAACCCTCCGGCAGAGAGAAATTCGGCAGAATCACGTCTCGCTTCAGCTCAATCGGTTCCACCTTATCCACAATTTCCTGTGTGTTGGTGATCGCATCGGGCACGTCGGCGAAAAGCGCCTTCATCTCCTCCTGCGTCTTGAAGTAAAATTTGTCATTCGGAAATCCAAACCGGTAGCCGCGTCCGCGTCCGATTGGCGTGCTCATCAGCTCACCATTATCGATACAAAGCAGGGCATCGTGCGCTTTGGCATTCTCCTGCTCCATATAGAATACATTGTTGCTTGCAATGACTTTAATGCCGTGTTTTTTTGCAAATCCAAGCAGAACTGAATTTACGCGCTCCTCCTCTTCCAAACCGTGACGCATCAGCTCTATGTACAGGTCGTCGCCAAACAGGTCGTGCCACCATTTAAGGGCATCCTCCGCCTGCTCTTCCCCTTTGTTCAGAATCAGGTCGGGTACTTCTCCCTGTAGACCGCCTGTTGTTGCGATAAGACCGGACCTGTATTTTTTGACCAGCTCTCGGTCTATCCGCGGAAACTTGTAGTAGTATCCTTCAATAAAACCCAACGAACACATCTCCGCCAGGTTCTGATACCCCTCACGGTTTTTAGAAAGAAACACCTGCTGGTACCGTTTATCCCGGTGGTCCCGCGTAAATTTTTTCTGATGGCGGTCTTCCACAAAGTAGCACTCACACCCTATGATCGGCTTGATGCCGGCGTCGTGTGCTTTTTGTACAAAACTAAACGTCCCGTACATGTTGCCAAGATCAGTTAGCGCAACAGCGGGCATTCCATCCCGTTTCGCTTTCGAAATAAGATCATTTATGCCCGCTGCAGCCTCGAGTACAGAAAACTTAGAGTGCGTATGCAGATGACTGAATGAACCCGTAATGTTAGCCGCATCAGCACCGGCAACCGGCAGATCAATTGAAGAGTCGTCGCTGTCCTCATCACCCGTGACGCCCCTACGTTTAAGATCTTCAACCTTGGGCATGTAGTGGCCCTGATCAATCAGGTCCGACGCTTTTTTCTCAAGCTCGAGGTCCGTAGGCAGCTGAGGCCTGATCACCCTAAGACGAACAAGTTCCAGAAATGCCCGGGCTGTGGCATCCACATCTGCGGCGGCATTGTGAGCCTCCTCAAACCCGACATCAAACAGCTTGTCATGAAGCTCGGCCAGTGTGGGCCATTTATAGCGTCCACGCCCACCTGGAATAGCGCAAAATTCCGTCGACTCATCCTTGGTATCAATGTCGATTTTCTTGTCCAGCGGATTCTCCCGCTCCATCCGCAGATACTCCGCCCCCATGATGTTCAGGTCGAATTCCAGGTTGTGGCCGATCACGAACGTAGAACGCTCCACATCCTTGTTAAATTCATCCATCACATCATTCAGAGGAATCCCCTCCTCGCGTGCTCGCTCCGTTGAGATGCCATGCACTTTCTCGGAGTTAAACGGAATCGTAAAACCATCGGGCTGGACGATATAGTCGCCCTCAGAAATCAGTTTTCCGGTATGGTCATGGAGCTGCCACGCCAGCTGAACACATCGCGGCCAGTTGTCAAAATCGGATCGGGGAGCCGAATAGTTTTCAGGGAGCCCTGTGGTTTCTGTATCAAAAATCAGGTACATATAAGAAGAGTTGCTGATGGATTTTTTTGCTAAATCGACGCCTTAAATATAAACGAGATTTGAACCATTCACAGACAATATTCAGTAATTTTTCAGACGGTAAGTTCGCACAACACTTTCATTATCTCTGTTTTGAGTTAAGCCTTTTCCAGCGAACATTCAGATGGGAGTTGTCTGATTCCTAAAGGTTCAATTATTCCGGATAGCGGATATTTTTGTGCAGAGAATTATGATGGAATCCATGCAACAAAACTGATAAATCGTCATTATCTGAAAAGAGATCAAATACTAAAGCAAAGAATTGGTTGCGTGATGAGAACTCAGCAATAATCTGAATTATTTTTTGATATAAGAGACATTTAAAAAATCACAAATTTTCATTTTCAAATCATTGTTCTCAATTCCGAATTGCTACTCGCTTTACTTATCGGAGCCATCCCACGCTCATCATATCCACTGCCACGTTCGTCCGGTTTAAATGTCGGCCGGTACCTGCAATACATATCTTGGATACAGGCAAAACGCCTGACCATTAACAACAAAACCTCAAGATCATGAAATGCAAAAATCTAGTACTATTTGTAATCTTCGCAATGCTAACTTTTAACAGCCTGGCACAAGATGTGGGAAGCAAATTCAGCATAGAACTTAGTGTAGGCCCATCATTTGCAACCCAGGAACTGGCAGGAAGCAACTTGAACACCGGTGCAGGTTCTGAAGTACTGTTCCACTATCGGTTTATGCCTCACGTTGGCGCTTATGCGGGATGGGGCTATAACCGGCACTCATCCGACAATTCATTTGCCGGCAGTGATATGGATTTTGAAGAAACCGGTTATGTCTTCGGGCTTCAATTTAAACATCCGCTTGGCAAACTACCACTGTCCTATTACATAAGAGGGGCCGGGTTATACAATCATATTGAAACGGAAGACAGCAGCGGCGATATCATTAACGACACCGGCCACGGCTTGGGATGGCAGCTCGCAGGGGGTGTTGACGTTCCCATCGGCAGGGGTTGGAGCCTTACGCCCGGACTGAAGTTCAACGCTCTTTCACGAGACTTTGATAACGGGACAATCAACAGAAATCTGGACCTCAATTATGTGACGGCCCGAATTGGAATTATCAAAGGTTTTTGACCAACTCTCTTAAGAAGCGGGGATGCCGATTGATAGGTATCTCCGTTTTTCTATGATTAATTGTACATGTTTTAGCGTATTAAAGCGATAAGCTGATTATACTTAGATATACGACAAATTACGAGGCGAGTGATGGCAATAGCAAAAGTGCACGATACTATCCCGGTCAGGAATTTTTTAAAACTCCTTATAGGTTTTGCCATTCTTATCCAGCTTAGCGTGATTACTTACAGCCACTTTAACGGTTTTTCTGAGGTAGATGGAGTAAGTCAATATCTAATCCGTTTTTCTCAGGGCACATTTCTAAGCCTCATTGCCCTTCTGTTAGTTGCCTATCCTGATCTGTACATTATCAGGAGGCTCGATCGATCATACAAGCTCACTGAATATCCGGTTTTGCGAATTGTAAACCAGTTTACCTTATCGGTGATGGTGGCTGTTCCAACAGCGATTATTATTACGCTGACCTCTCACCTGATCAGTAATTACCAGCAGAGTCTGGTATCGGTGCTTATTATCAACGCCACGATCTTTTCAGTCTGCAATATTTTGCTGATGGTTATCTTCGAGGCATGGATCTATTTTATTGAGAGTACTGAATCAAAACGAGTGACAAAAGATCTCGAACGCGAACTGTCGCAGATCCGGTTTGAAGTGTTGAAAAATCAGATTAATCCACACTTTCTGTTTAACAGCCTTAATGTGCTTTCGGGCCTGATCGCTAAAGATTCAGAGAAAGCTCAAAAATTCATCGACGAGTTTTCCCACATCTATCGTTATGTACTGGAGACGATCGAGCAGCCCCTTGTAACCCTGGGTGAGGAGATTAAGTTTGCACGCTCCTACATATACCTGCAGCAAATACGCTACGGAGAAAGCTTGCTTTTTGATGTTCATCTGCCGGCATCATACCTCGATAAATATCTACCGCCTCTATCACTGCAGCTGGTGCTGGAAAATGTGATCAAGCATAATCTCAATAGCTCTGAACAGCCGCTGCACATTAGAATTTCGGCCGATGGTGAATCACTCATCATCAAAAATAACATTCAATTAAAATTCAGCAACGATCAGCGCTCGGGACTGGGGCAAAAGAATTTGGCGAAACGATACGCCATGGTGACCACCAGGATTCCTGAATTCCGTGTTGAGACTGATGACTACATGGTAACACTACCACTAATTACAGAAGAGCCATATGGACGTACTAATCATTGAAGATGAGGCGCTTGCAGCTGAACGTTTGCAGGAGATGTTGCTTTCGATTGATCCCGGCATCAACGTGCTTACTAAACTTTCGTCGGTAAAGGAGTCTGCCCGCTGGCTGATGCAGAATAACGCAGACCTGATTTTTCTGGATATCCAGCTTTCAGATGGATCAGCTTTCAACATTTTTGATCAGGTTGATGTACGAAGCCCAGTTATTTTTACGACGGCTTATGATCAGTACGCAATCAAAGCTTTTGAGGTGAACAGCATAGCGTATCTGCTAAAGCCGATCCGCACCCGGGATCTTGAGAATAGCCTGGGGAAGTATCACTCAATGGAGTCGGCATTTCAAGTAAATATCGAAGAGCTAATGAGTACAATTCTTGATAAGAAACAGCACTATAAAAGCCGGTTTTTGATCCGGATCGGGGATATCTACAAAAAAGTACAGGCCCGGGATATTGCTTACTTTTACGCAATGGAAAAAAGTGTGTTTATCAAAACGCGTGATGGCAAGACACTTCCGATTGACTATTCACTTGATGCACTTGAAGATATGCTGGATCCGGGTTCTTTTTTTCGGATTAACCGTGCCTACATGGTCAATATTGCAGCTATAAAAAGTATGGAGGCGTGGTCTCGTGGACGAATAATGCTTGTGCTTGAGCCGAATGTTAAGGTGGATTCAGACACCATTGTTAGCATTTCCCGTTCTGCTGATTTTAAAGATTGGGTTGATCAGTGATGTGAAGGATTATAGAAATAAATTTAACAGCGCTCAATCGGTACCCGGCTGTTTCTCACTTGTTTATAATTATGATCACCTTACTCAGACACTTCCGCACGAATCATAAACTCTTCCTGCCACTCATCATAATGCACGTTTAGCTCGTTCGGACGGCAACAGACCTGGCAGTCTTCGATATACTGCTGAGTCGTACCCTGAGACGGGTCTAAAAATGTGGTATTCACTTCGCCGCAGTATGCGCAGCTGTACTCGCAGCTTTTAGTTGTGGTGGCAAAATCGGTGCTCATAGATATAATGCTTTAATTATTGTGCTTGATGGATACCCGTCCATGGTCCATCAGTTTTTTAAAAATTCGTATACTGCTAAGAAAATAACAACATTCATTTTCAGGTAATCGTGCGAAATCTGAGATGGGGGATTCCATCCCGGTTCGGCGGCCGGGATAACGCTTTGATTGGACTAAAAGTACGGGATAACGCATTGTTTGAACCAGGGGGGCGAAATGACGGCTAAAGTAACGTCCGCCCTCACTTTTCACTTCTGACTCCATATTCTCATATCTCATATCTCATATCTCAAACCCAATACCTAATACCTCACAGAAAAACCATCAAACGACTCCTTAAGCGCCTCACTCTCTTCATCAACCGACAGATCATCAACACGAGCCATTCGAGGGCCTTTTTTGAGCTCTTCAAGCATCTGTTGCATACTCTCTAAATCTCCAGCAAGAACAGCTTCAACACTGCCATCCGGTAGATTTTTTACCCATCCGTTCAGATTGAGCTGTTGTGCAGTCTGACGCGTAAAATGACGAAATCCTACACCCTGTACACGTCCCGAAATTCGAATATGCTTTTTAGATTGATCCATAATGGCTGAATCTGTTAATTCTTATTATCTTGCGAATTAATTCTGAATATATTGATTCATGACTCTTACACAACTTAAATATATTGTTGCTGTTGATAAACACCGTCATTTTGCAACTGCGGCGGAAAAAAGCTTTGTCACACAGCCAACGCTAAGCATGCAGATTCACAAACTTGAAGATGAACTGAATGTTGTGCTGTTCGACCGGTCGAAATCACCTGTGGTTCCTACTGAAATAGGAGTTAAAGTTCTGGAACAGGCGCGTATCATTTTACAGGATGCCCGCCGAATCACCGATATTGTGCAGTATCAGGAAACATCGCTCAGCGGCACGTTTCGGGTAGGCGTCATTCCAACGGTTGCGCCTTATCTTGTCCCAAGATTTTTGCACGCCTTTCTGACGGAACATCCTGATGTTGAGCTCGTTTTTGAAGAAGCGCTCACAGATGATGTGATCGAAGGACTTGAAAATGACGACCTCGATGCCGGTATTATCGCAACCCCCGTTAAAGCCTCTCATATCTACACTGAAGATCTTTACGTTGAACCGTTTGCCGGATATCTCTCGACCAGTCATCCGCTGGTACAGAAAGACAAGCTTACAATTGATGATCTCGATCAGTCAAACATCTGGCTTTTAAATGAAGGTCACTGCTTTCGGGATCAGACCGTGAAAATCTGCAAAGAAGCATCAAAAAAAAGTAATTCCGCTATTGAGTTTCGCAGCGGTAATCTTGAAACCCTAAAAAAACTGGTAGAACAGAACTACGGCATGACACTTCTGCCATGGACTGCTACCCAGCATTTTGACGGCAATTGCTCAAATGCCGTTCTCAAACATTTTGAGGAGCCGGTTCCATCACGAAAAGTGCGCCTTGCTTACGGCCGGAAACACCTCAAGCAAAATATTCTTAAAGCGTTCAGAAAGTCTATAATGGAATCGGTACCCGAGGAGCTTTTGAAAACCGAAGAGCGCATGGTCATTGAATAACCTACCCTCATTTTAGTTTTAAAAAGATCATCTATGCTTACCTCATTTTCGGTACAGTGGTTTACCGCCTATTACGTTTCTCTGGGGACGCTGCTTCTTGGCTACGGCATGTATTTAATCGTCAAGCAGCATCAGATGGCAGATCATCTACACGACATCGCATCAACTACCGAGGAAGCCCCTCATGCATTTAGATCAACCCTCAAGTATCTCCTTTTATTCACCCTGCCCGGTCTCGTTCTCTCCTTTTTCCCATTCTCATGGATTGAACTTATCTTCACAATCTGGTGCCTGATTATCATTTACACTGTGGGACAAATGCTGTTACAGTGGCCTGTGGTTTCGAAACAAATTTTAGCTTCAAAATCAGACCTCCACAAAAAAATCCGCTTCGCAGGAATCAATATGGTTTCCATTGGCGTTGTGTTGTTCATGCTATGCTTCATACTGATTTCCAAAAGCTGAACACGTTATGCGCCTTAAAAAAGCAGGTTATCAGGGAATTTATCTTCCCGACCTTGGCATCGCAATGGATGGCACACATCCCGATGCTAAGTATACTTTTGTTACCCACGCCCATGCGGACCATATGCACCGAAATCGCTCGGCCCACACGCACGCCAGCCGTCCCACACTCCATCTGATGGAGCATCGGGGATTCAGGGGCAGTTCAGAGGCTCTCGAATTTGGTGAGCCACTGGTTACAGATCGATTTTCGGTTACTCTTTATCCCGCGGGTCATATTTTGGGATCGGCGATGATTTACATCGAATCGGATTTGGGATCACTTCTCTACACGGGCGATTACCGCACACCGCCCTCCCCTGCAACCGAAGGATTTGCAGCACCTCCTCAGGCCGACTTTCTGATTACAGAAGCCACATTCGGGCTTCCGATTTATCGATGGAAAACAAATGAAGAGCTTGCTAGTGAGGTTAGGACATTTGCACGGGTTTCACTTGACGAGGGCTATACGCCTGTGTTCCTCGCGTATAATCTCGGGAAAGCCCAGGAAATAATGCATCTTTGTTCAGACCTGGACCACCCGATTATGATTCACGGCGCAGGCCATAAACTCTGCAGTGTTTATGATGAAGCGGGCATAGATTTGGGGACCTATCAAGCATACGACAGGGAGACCTGCGAAGGGAACATTTTAGTCTGTCCGTCGTCTGCCCTTTCCGGTGGTTTTGCATCCAACGTCCGAAAAAAAAGGATTGCCTACTGTAGTGGATGGGCCGCACTGGAATCTCGCCGAACCCAGCTTACCGTTGACAAACTGATCCCTATTTCAGATCACCTCGATTTCTATGAGCTGATCGATTTTTGCGAAAAGCTGTCTCCGAAAAAAGTCTACATCACTCACACACCGAACCCTGATGTAGTTAAACATTTCCTGGATGAAAGAGACATCAACTCAACGTTTTTGAACCTTGAAATGGAAGCAGATGACTGATTCAACTACGTTTTACGAGCTTTGCAATACCATTCAGACGATTCGGGAAACGCGAGGCAGCAACGCTAAAATATCAATGTGTGCGTACTATCTTTCACGCCTGAGGGATGACGAGCTCTATCTGGCCAGTCGGTTTATCGGGGAAGGCGCATTTGACAATGTAAGCGGGAAAAGGGCGTCAGTCGGCAGCCGCACATCCGGCCTTGCCGCTGCGCAGTTTTGCGGGATTGATTACGATAATGTCTTTAAACCGTGCCGTACAGCAACAGGCAGCAGTTCAGAAACAATTGAAAAACTTATGTTTGCCACTCCTGCCGCCCGGAAAAAACGGCAATCCAAGAAATGGTCGCTTCCCGAGGTAGAAACGGCTTTTAACCGACTATTCGATGTATCGAGCCGTGCGGATAAACAGGAGATCTTGCTGGCTACCTGGCAGCAGATGACCCCGGTTGAGATCAAATATTTTATCAGGATGCTGGGGCAGGGATCTCTCAGAATCGGGTTTGAAACACGGTCGTTGGTATCTGCAATTGCCAAGGCTTTCGATCACGATTCAGAGTCAGTACGGTATGCCCATATGATCACCGGATCAACGGGGAAAACAGCTGTTTTGGCAAAACATAATCGTCTTGATGAGGCCACATTCAAGTTGTTTCATCCGCTCTCTTTTATGCTCGCTTCCCCGATTGAAAGCCGGGCACTTGACAATCTTGACGGCTATATCTGCGAAGAGAAGTTCGACGGCATGAGGTGCCAGCTTCATGCGCAAGGCAATCAGATTAAACTCTTCAGCCGGGATCTGAATGATATCACAAAAACCTTTCCGGAAATCATCGCACACTTTGAAAATAAAAAGTTACAGCCCACTGTATTGGACGGCGAAATATGCGTCTTCATGGATAATACAATTCAACCCTTTCAGCTGCTGCAGAAGCGAATGGGGGTAAAAAAGCCCGGTAAAAAAATACTCGAAAAATACCCCGTGATTTTTATCGCTTACGATCTGCTGTTTAATGGCCAGCAGCCTATTTTTGATGAGTCCCTGAAAGAGCGCCGGGCGCAGCTTCAGCAACTATCAGAATCACACGACATTCCCATGACATTGCAGTTTCCTGTCGACGACTGGGACCACCTGGAAACTCTGTTTGAGAAGGCCCTGTCCCACGGAAATGAGGGATTAATGCTGAAAAAAGAGACGAGCAGATATGAATACGGTCAGCGCAGGAAATCCTGGCTAAAAGTGAAAAAGCCCGGCGGCACGTTTGATACGGTGATGATGTATGCTCACGCCGGAAGCGGAAAGCGCGGAGGAACATATTCCGACTTCACTCTCGGCATTTCAGTGAAAGACGACGAGCGTTACGAAGAAGAATTCATCCCGATAGGTAAAGCGTATGGCGGTTACACGAATGATGAACTCAGGCGCATGAATAAAAAAATCAAAGAGCTAACT
>Ga0307966_1001245_pt1 | contig 20209 bp, 10 predicted proteins | sample OrgLakmetagen646_FD_203141 | JGI IMG/M metagenome (GOLD analysis project Ga0307966, IMG submission 203141) | Saline water microbial communities from Organic Lake, Antarctica - #646 | ecosystem: Environmental > Aquatic > Non-marine Saline and Alkaline > Saline | place: Antarctica: Organic Lake... | reverse complement strand
AACAGCGGGTTGCAGCGAGTTCGAGTAAAAGAGTGAATAAGGAAGCCACCCGCTGCTTCTTTTTCAAATATCAAGCTTGCCATTTTCTCCAATCCGATCTGCTATAGTTTGGATATGTACAGCTTTTTTTTATGGGTATTATAAAGAGACCTGTATTAATTTATTTCTCCAACCTGTAGCAGTGACCAATAAATTATGAACATTTCCTTCCTTTAATCTCCGGTAGAACGTATATGCAAGATCTATTATCTTGACCTTGTTTTTTGTAGAACACTGATTGTGAAGCGAATAAATCAGATTGGTGTTTGTTTCCCCTCTACTTTGGGAAAATAGTATTACCCATAACTTTGTTATAATTCGTTAAAAGGCTTTCATATTTGATGTATTGTCCAATCTTGGTTTGTTGCTAATAATAGAATACACATATTGCTGGCGGCAATATTTAGAATAATTAAGGAAGAAGCTGCAGTGATAAAGTTACCGTTTGTGCTTGCAAAAAAATTCGTAGCAGGAGAATCGTTTCAGGACGCCAAACCAAAAGTAGAACAGCTTAATAAAAAACAGATCAAGATTACGCTTGATCTGTTGGGTGAAAATGTTAGGGACAAACAAACTGCAGATACCACAGTAGATGAATATATTGACCTAATAAACGACATCAAGGAAACGGGCCTTGATAGTAGCATATCCATTAAACTGACCATGTTGGGTCTTGATATTGGCCGATCATATTGCCGGGATAACTTATTTAAGCTCTTGGAAGTAGCTCGGTCAAACAACCAATTTGTAAGGATTGATATGGAAGGGTCAGATTATACTCAGGTGACTATTGATCTATTTAAAGAAGCTTTTGCAGAATTTGACAAACATGTTGGTATCGTAGTTCAAGCCTATTTATACCGCACAAAAGATGACATAGACGACTTAGCAGAGCTGGGTGCAGATGTGAGAATATGTAAGGGGGCTTATAAAGAATCGTCAGATATAGCTTTTCAAAAAATGGATGACATTAGAAATGCATATAAAGAGTACACGAAAATTTTACTCAACAAAACACCCTATCCGAGAATCGCTACCCATGATGACCTTTTAATTGATTGGTTGAAATCTTATGCAGATGAAAATGACATAAATAAAGACCGATTCGAGTTTCAGATGTTGTATGGATTAAGACAAGAGACGATGGAGTCTTTTGTGAATGAAGGATATAATGCACGTATTTATGTACCATATGGTACGATGTGGTTCCCGTATTTTAAAAGGAGGCTGATGGAAAGGAAAGAAAACATATGGTTTATACTATCAACCATATTTCAAAAATAGTTCAGCCATACCTTTAGGTTATAATTGGTTTTTTTCTAAACAATACAGTCCAGTCATGGCTTTATGCTATGCTTGGTTTTAATATCAAACAATAATCAAAAGCTACGTTATGAATACACAGTTTACTATTAAAGTAGAGTTTGTTTTAAGCCTTTTGCTATTTCTTATGCTTTCGACAACCCTCCTGCAAGCTCAGGAGGGATCAAGAAGCTTACCTATTGATACAGCCTTAGTTTCAACGGATGAAGTGACCATCAAAGGAAAAAAAGTTCCTTATAAAGTTACGGTTGGAACTCAGCCAGTGTATGGTGAAGATGGTGAACCTGATGCCTCTTTATTCTATACTTATTATGAAAGAACCGATGTGCAGAACAATGAAAACCGCCCGATTTTTGTCTCCTTTAACGGAGGTCCCGGAGCAGGTTCGTTATGGATGCATTTAGGATATACCGGGCCTAAAAGATTGAAGATCAGTGATGAAGGATATCCAATTCAACCATATGGAATAGAGGATAATCCTCATTCTATTATTGATGTTGCTGATATTGTTTTTGTAAATCCCGTAAACACAGGTTTTTCAAGAATAGTGAATGATGGTGAACCGGAACAATTTTTTGGGGTGAATGAAGACCTTGCTTATCTCGCTGATTGGATCGATACTTTTATATCTCGTATGAACCGATGGAATTCTCCGAAATATCTGATTGGTGAAAGCTATGGTACTCCAAGGGTATCAGGACTTGCAGGTTTATTGCAAGGTCGCCATTGGATGTTTTTAAATGGTGTGGTATTAGTATCTCCTACGGGACTTGGGCTTGAACCTGATGGCCCAATGCCACGCTCCTCAGTCCTCAAATTACCTTATTATACGGCAGCTGCCTGGTACCATAATCAGTTGGATCCTTCACTTCAAAACAGAGATCTATCAGATATTCTTGCTGAAGTCGAAGAATTTACTTTGGAAGAATTTTTACCCGCACTCTCTTATGGCGGATTTATTGATGAAAACAGAAAGCAGCAGTTAGTACAACAAGTAGCAAAATACTCCGGTCTGTCTGAGGAATTTGTGGAAGATTACAACCTTGCAGTGCCTTCTTCTGCATTTTGGAAAGAACTAATGAGAGATGAAGGATTTACAATCGGACGGTTAGATTCCAGATATAAAGGTATCGATAAAGCCGATGGAGGAGAGCGGTATGACTACCCTGCTGAATATTCTTCATGGAAGCATTCTTTCACACCTGCCATAAATCATTATTTAAAAGATGTACTTGGGTTCAAAACAGATCTGCAATATTATGTTTCTGGTCCTGTCCGCCCATGGAATAGTGATGGAAATGAAACTGGTGAGATGCTGCGCCAGGCCATGGCCGAAAACCCCAATCTACGGGTATTGGTACAATCGGGCTACTATGATGGAGCCACAGATTATTTCTCGGCAAAATATACGATGTGGAATATCGATCCCAGTGGAAAAATGAAAGACCGTTTTAGATTTGAAGCATATAGAAGCGGTCATATGATGTACTTAAGATCAGAAGATCTTGAAACATCGAACGAACATATTCGTGAATTTATCAGGAATTCTTTGCCTGAAAATGGCGCTCCTGCAAAGTATTAAGTATGGAAAGCAGATTTTAAATGGAACGAATCACCGCTATCATATTTGGCGGTGTTTTTCTATAAACTTCACCAACAGGTACGTATGTGAAACTATTGTTTAGTATAAATTCCATTTACAAATTTTAACAAGGCAAATTTTGGTATTTATACCACAATAGTGCAAAATACGATTCGAAAAATGATTAGTTAATCTCATCCAAAACTACCATCACATGAAAATACAGATACCAATCTTTATAGTCACAATGCTTCTGTTTTGTTTACCCTCATTAGGGTTCGCACAAACAGGAACAATTGAAGGACAGGTTACAGATTCATCTGGCGAATTGCTTATAGGTGTAAATGTGTCATTGCAAATAGAAGGAAGGACTCTCGGGTCGTCAACCGATATTGACGGAAATTATAGAATTACGGGCGTGCCTGCAAGAACGGTGGAAGTAGTTGCCCGTTTTTTAGGATTCAGAACTGAAATGCAAGAAGTTCAAGTTTCTGCGGGAGAGACGGTCACACTGGATTTTGTGATGTCAACTTCAACGCTGAATCTTGATGAACTGGTAGTAACAGGTACAGGTGGTACTGTTGAGAGGAAATCACTTGGACATACTATTGCGTCAGTTGAATTTGGCGGAATTGAGAATGTATCTACCACTTCAATTCAGGACGCTTTGACTGGTAAGATTGCCGGAGTTAACATAAACGCACAAAGTGGTGCTATTGATCAGGAACCTAAAATTCGTATTCGTGGTACCTCAAGTTTATCAATGACCAATCAGCCATTGATCTATGTTGATGGAGTACGAGTAAATGGCGGTGGTGGTTTTGCGCCAGGTTTTGGAGCAGGTGGCCTGGGCTCTCCTTCAGGTCTGTCAAATATTAACTTTGATTCAATTGAAAGAGTTGAGATCCTAAAAGGGCCTGCGGCTGCTACTTTATATGGTTCACAAGCAAGTTCAGGTGTAATTCAGATTTTCACCAAGCAAGGTACACAGGAAACAGCCCCACAATTTGATATAGAGTATGGTACTACATTATACCAAATGCCAAACCGTTTTAAGAAAAATGCCGGTTTTGCAGAAAATGCTACAGAACAACAGAATATCAGTGACATTTTAGGGGTCAATGTTGATCTTTATGAACCATTTGAAACTCCTATAAATACCATTGATCTCTACGATATTGGCGTTGGACAAGAGATCTCTGCCTCTGTTCAGGGTGGTGGGCAGTCTATGACGTACTTTTCTAATTTACGATATACCTTTACGGATGGCCCATTCAATCCACAACCTTCAGATTTTAATGGTGGAGCTGTTGGTGAAGCTAATGACGTGTATAAGAAAATATTTTTCACCGGTAACTTAAATTTTATGCCGAGTGATAAAATGACACTAAGAGCTCAAACCTCTTATACTAATTCAGATATCAGTATTTATGAAAGTGGAATTACTATATATACACCCACAAGTACATCTCGTTATGCTAAGCCGGAAAGAGTAGGTCAGGCTAGTGAATTCGATACTTTTGGTATACCATTATTTGCTACTACACGAGAAGGTACATATCCGACAGTAACGGATGAATCTAACCAGGGAAGGGTAGTTTTAAAAGCTGATTACTTCCCAATAGACGGACTGTCATTTGATGCTTTATTAGGCCTTGATTACCGCGATCAAAGGAGTGCTAATTTTCTTCCATTTGGCTATAACGTAGATAATGTTGCACCCTTTGGTAATGGACAGATCCTAATTGGTACCCGACAACAGATGGTTTTGTCTTTGGATGGTAAAGTGAAATGGATCGAAGATATAAATGAAGATCTGCGTTCTTCATTTGTTGCAGGTTTTCAGGCTTATCAAGAACAACAAAATACGATGAACTCAACCGGTACCGGATTTTCAGGTCCCGGTTTGGAGGTTTTGGGTGCTACTGCTTCACAAACTTCTGACTCCTTTTTCCAAGAAGTTGTAAATGCGGGTGCATTTCTGCAGGAACAGATCGAATATGGTGAGTGGATCTATTTAACAGCAGGTTTACGAATGGATGCAAGTAGTGCTTTTGGAGAGGACTTCAATTATGCTACCTATCCTAAATTCTCTGTTTCATTTATTCCAACTACTGCTTTTGATTTTGAGATCAATAATGTTTCATCATTTAGGGTAAGAGCCGCTTGGGGACAATCCGGTCAGCAGCCTGGGGCCTTTGACAGGTTTACGACTTTTGTTCCTGTGAACTCCTTTGAAGGAGCTGGTGTACTACCCGGTAATCCAGGAAATAGAGACCTAAAACCTGAAATTGCCACTGAGTGGGAAGCTGGGTTTGAAATTGGTCTGTTTGACGATAGGGTCGGACTTGAAGCTACATATTGGGATCGTGTAGTTGAGGATGCGCTTATAGACCGCACGTATGCTCCATCAGGTGGTTTCACTTCTTCACAGCTCACAAATGCAGGAAGACTTACAGCTAATGGAATTGAGTTAGGTTTGAATAGCAATATAGTTCAGAACCAAGACTTCAACTTGAATGTCTTTGTGAATGCAGCCTATCTGCAAGAAAAAGTAGAATCATTAGGCGGGCAACCCCCAATTAAGATTGATGCAGGTTACATTCGTGACCGTATGTTTATTAAAGAAGGATATGCTCCTGGTTCATATTTTGGAACCCTATTGCCCGATGGGATAGCATTCCCTTTTGATGGTAATCAAGATGGCATACCTGATAGCCAGTCTGAATTGGAAGCTTTCTTTGCTAATCCTGTTGATCCAGGAACATTTAATTCTGCTATTATGGTTGCCGGAGAAAATGGAGAAGCCCTTACCGGAGGTTCAACATATTTGGACCATTACTTAGGAAAACCTACTCCAGACTGGGAAGGTGCTTTTGGTTTTACAGCAAACTTTTTTAAAAACTTTACTGTGAGCAGTCGTTTTCAGTATGCGTTCGGGAATTACTACCATCATAATTTAACAGACGCATTTCGCAGAGTTAATAGTGCCATTGGTCGTAATACCATTAGAGCAGCTGAATTAGAATCTGTTCTCAAAAATCCAGCAAGTAGTGTTTCACAACGAATTGAAGCGGCTCAGGAATGGGTAAACAACAATGTTTCTTTATCTCCATTCGACGGATTAAATGAAATTGAAAAAGCTGACTATATAAGATGGACGAATCTGAGTATTTCTTATCAAATACCTTCAAATGCTGTTGATAGGTTGGGAATAAATAATGCTTCGGTAACTTTGAATGGTAATAACCTTGCATTGTGGAGTAAATATGGTGGAGTAGATCCACTTGCAACCGGAGAAGCCAGTTTAGGGCAGGGTGCATCTCTGCAAGAAAACTTTGGTGGTGGTATGGATACCTATGGTACTCCTCTGCTAAGAACATATGCATTAACCTTAAAGTTTGACTTTTAATCTTAATGCAGTCAGTACCAACAATTTTCACATAAAATTTTTCGACTATGAAACGTACAATCACACAATTTAAAATTAGATATGGTTCCATATTTGTTGCCGGAGCACTCCTTTTATTATTAGGGAGTTGTAATCTGCTGGAAGTGGAAAACCCAAACAGCTTAACAGTTGATGATGTGAGTTTGCCATCCTCTGCTGAGGGTCTAAAAAATGGGCAGTTGAATGCTCTTATGTCAGGAACGGCATGGACCTACGCTGCTACTTCTACAATTAGTGACGAAATTTACTGGACCGGTTCTTATGAATCATATAAGACATTCAGTGAAGGAAGAGTTTTTTTTGATGCAAACGAAATTTTGGTCTCTGGTTATCCTGAGATCTCCCAGGCGAGATATATGTCAGATTTTGCCATCGAAAAACTTGAAGAGTTCGATGCAAATTCTGAATTAGCTGACCGCTCAATATTGGCCAAAAGCTATATTTATGGAGCCTTTGTACGTATTACAATTGCTGATTCGTATGATGATTTTGTTTTCTCAAGCGGTACGGAAACCTCTTCTGCTATTGGAGAAGATAATATGGATAATCTGTACGATCAGGCTATCAGTATGCTGGATAAAGCAGTTACCGTTTCTCAAGCATTAGGCAATACTACTCTTGAAGCACAATCATTTGGACTTCGGGCACGGGCTAAACATGCTAAAGGCGTGTGGGGCAAACTTAACCCAAAAGGAACCATTCCAGCCAATCCTTTAGTCTCTGGAACCGGTGCCTTGGATGATGCAGAAGATGCATTGGCACTGATGCCAGCAGATTATAAGGCTGTAATTGATTATCAAGGACCAAACGTTACAAACTATTTAGCAGGACAGGTTAATAGTCGTGGTGAACTAACCCTTGCAGATCCCTTTGATGACATAGCTACCGGTAATCCGGATCCTCGTGCAGTCGCTATAATTAATGATTTTTACGATACCCAGACATACACAGAGAATTACTCTCCATTAACATGGTTATCAGCACGGGAAATGCGTTTGATCATTGCTGAAGAATTAGTAGGTAATAACGATTTCAGAGCTCGAAACGAAATAAATGCACTTAGATCTATAGACGGCCTGCCGGATATGCAACCCGGAGATAACTTTGAGGTATTCATTGAGCATGAAAGAAGAGCTAACCTATTTTTGCAAGGCAGAAGGCTTAATGATATGTACCGGTTCGGGTCTCAATCGCCTGATTGGTTAGCAGGTGAAGATGCTTTGGAAACACCCGGGGTATTATTACCGATTCCAAGGAATGAGCAAATAGCTAATCCAGATCTGTGATAAAAGAGTTCAAATCAATAGAAATTATAATTAACAGGATGTTAAATATGTCAAATCTAAAATTTAAAGCAATATTGGTAGGCTTGGGAGTATGTATGCTTTCCATGTTTACAACAACGGTGTTGGCTCAATCTTCAAATCCTGCCCCTGACCGGACAGAAGGTGAAGGTCCATATGAGCGCCTCATTATTCGTGGCGCCAATATGATTGATGGAACCGGGGCTCCTATGACAGGCCCGGTTGATATCGTCATCGAGGGCAACAAAATCGTATCAGTAGATCGGGTAGGTTACCCCGGTGTACCGATCAACGAAGATCGCCGACCAGAAGGTGCTACGCAGGAAATTGATGCATCCGGAATGTATGTTATGCCCGGGTTCATCGATATGCATGTGCATACAGGTGGGCAGCCCAAAGTTCCTAATGCCGAATACACATATAAATTATGGATGGGTCACGGGATAACAACGGTTCGTGGTGTTCCATTTGACGATTTAGAATCATCACTGAGCGAGAAAAAGCGAAGTGAAGGAAATGAAATTGCTGCTCCGAGAATGTTCAGTTATCATCGTGTAGGTTCTGGATGGGATGATCCTGTAAATACACCTGAACAAGCACGTGAGTGGGTTCGCTGGGCCAAAGAACAGGGAATTGACGGTTTGAAAGTTGGTGCTCATGATCCCGATATTATGGAAGCTCTTCTTGATGAGGCAGAAAAACTGAAACTAAACAGTACAGCCCACTTGGATCAAATTGGTGTGGTTCGCATGAATACTGCTGATGCAACAAAATTAGGTTTGGGTGCACAAACTCATTATTACGGATTGTTTGAATCCATGTATGATGATCATGATCTACAGCCTTATCCCAACGACTATAATTACCAAAATGAACAAGATCGTTTTGGGCAAGTTGCACGTCAGTGGAACAAGATTGTAGAGCCAGGGGGTGAAGAATGGAATGAGCTTATTGAGTTGTTCCTTGAACATGATCTGACCATGGATCCTACTATGACGATCTACGAAGCTAGCAGAGACGTTATGAGAGCTCGTAATGCTGACTGGCACGAAGATTATACATTACCAACTCTTTGGGATTTTTATAAGCCTAATCGTGTAGCCCATGGATCTTATTGGTTCGATTGGACCACCGAGGATGAAGTTCAATGGAAGAATTTTTATCGACGTTGGATGCAATTCCTGGATGACTACAAAGATGCAGGTGGACGTGTTACGACAGGTTCGGATGCAGGATTTATTTATAAGCTATACGGCTTCGATTATATCCGTGAATTAGAATTATTGCAGGAAGCAGGTTTCCATCCTTTGGAAGTCATTCGCTCAGCTACTATGAACGGTGCCGATGAGTTATATAAAAAGCTGGATGGAGATGCTCCTTTCGGGATCATCCGACCTGGTAAATTGGCTGATTTGGTTATTGTGGAAGAAAACCCACTTCAAAACTTGAAAGTACTATATGGAACAGGGGCAATTAGAGTGGAAGGTGTAGACGAGATTGTTCGAGTTGGTGGAGTTAAATACACTATCAAAGATGGAATTGTGTATGACGCAAAACAACTCCTTGAGGATGTTCGAAATATGGTTGACGAACAAGAAGCGGAACTTGGTAAAAAAGAACGCTACTAAGTCCTCTAATATATTTATCAATTAACGATCGAAACCCCTGCCACAAACAGGGGTTTCTTCTTAAGTAAAAATGAGATCAACAAATGGATAAAATTAAAGCTACAACCACAATACTTTCAATAATACTCTTTTTGGGTATTTCCTTCGATAGTACAGCTCAAAAGAAGTTTGGAGACCTGGCTGAAGGTCCATATGATAGATTAGTAATCAGGAATGCAATGGTTATTCCCGGTCATGGAGGTCCTCCTGTAGGGCCTTATGATATCGTAATTGAAGGTGATATGATCACCGAAATGATACCTTTCGACCCGGTAACAGCTGAAAGAAGAGGAGACAGTGAACGTCCGACAGGAAACAGGATTATTGAGGCTGATGGCAAATATGTGATGCCAGGTATGATCGACCTCCATATGCATCTGAGACAAGATCCTATGGAAATTGAATATGTGTATTACACAAAACTTGCACATGGTGTAACTACTATGGTACCGGCTCCGGATCGCGGATTGGATAATGCAATGGATGAAGCAAGACGCAGTGATGCAAATGAAATTCTTGCCCCTCGCATGTATCCGATATGGGGCTGGGGTTCCAATACTGATTTTGACAGGGAATTCTTGGAAAATCCTGATAATGCTTCGGAAGTAGCTGCTGAGATGTTCGAACAAGGAGCACATGTAGTAAGCGTTGGAAGTTTAGGCTGGAACCAGGAATTGCTTGGTGCAGTTACCAAAGCAGTAACCGAAAACGGTGGAATTACTACTTATCACATTCCACCAAACACTACCTCGGTAACACAGGCAGTAGACGCTGCCCGTCTGGGTGTTACAATGATTGAACACCACTATGCCTATGCCGAATCCTCTCTTGATCGGCAAGTTCAGAATTATCCTCGCGACTATAATTACAACGATGAGAATGCTCGATTTCGCCACGCCGGAAAAGTATGGACAGAAGCAAACCGGGAACGACTTTTGGGTGAAGTAGCTGATTCTCTTTTTGCTTATGGTGTTCATATGCTTCCAACCCGAGTAGTATATGAAGCAAACCGCGATATTCTAAGAGCTGCCAGTTTGCCATGGAATGAGAAATATACTCACCAGGCGCTTATAAATTGGAATTTACCTAATCCCGCTTTTCATGGTTCATACCACTATGACTGGACTTCCGATGATGAATACTACTGGAGTTATGCCTTTGACCTGTGGGGCGACCTGATCTATGAATTCAACAAAAGAGGCGGCCATGTTTCTTACGGTACAGATGATAATTATATCTGGGCAACTCCTGGATTTTCTAATATTCGCGAATTGCAGTTACTCAGAGAAACAGGAATGCATACTCTTGAAGTACTTAAATCAGCTACACATAACAGTGCCGTAACGCTGCGTGAAGATAAACTCGGTCTTGTGCGTCCTGGGTATACAGCTGATTTGGTAATTATAGACGGAAGCCCTCTATATAACCTGCGTAACATGTACTCTTTTGGTGCCATTAATACCGATCAGAATGGTGATATGTATAGAACAGAAGGTATCGTGCATACGATCAAAGGCGGTGTTGTTATTGAGAATGATCGTTTAATGGAAGAAGTAGCCCGAATGGTGAAGGCCTCCAAAGAAGGTGTTTCTTCAGAAAATATTATGACGGCTCCATTTTTAGTGGACTAACATAACCAAGTAACATTTAATAACAAGGCAAATGAATTATCGGTCCTCCCATCAAGCTAAATTCTAATGGGAGGATCATAAGATATTCCTTGGCTATAGGTTTTATTACTCATCAATAAGTTGGACTACACTATGATCTATCAAATTAACAAAATAGTTAAAGTATTTGGACTGGGTTTGGTAGTACTGGCTCTGTGTTGGCAAGAAGCACAAGCACAAAAAAAGTTTGGGGAACTTGCGGAGGGTCCATACGACCGATTGGTCATCCGTAATGCAATGGTTATTCCTGGTCATGGCGGACCTCCTGTAGGACCTTATGACATTGTAATTGAAGGCGAAAAGATTACCGATATGATTCCATTTGATCCCGTTACAGCAGAGCGAAGAGGTGACGCAAACCGCCCAACGGGAGATAGAATAATTGACGCTACCGGGAAGTATGTAATGCCCGGCCTCATTGATTTGCACGGCCATCTAAGGCAAGAACCCATGCCTCTTGAGTATATTTATTATTTAAAACTCGCTCATGGTGTGACTACCTTTGGACCAGCCTCTGATAGAGGGGTTGAAAATGCGATGGAAGAAGCAAGGCTTGCCGATCAAAATGAAATTCTAGCCCCTACTATGTACCCTCTATGGTCATGGGGATCCGGATTGGATTATGATGATATATTTTTGTCAGACCCTGAAAATGCTCCCAGAATAGCTAAAGAAATGGCTGAAAAAGGAGCACATCAGGTTTACCTCAACGGTATAGCCTGGAATCAGGAATTATTTAAAGCTGCAGCAGAAGCAGTTTGGGATAACGGAGGAGTAACCGGAGTTCATATTCCCCCATCTTACACATCTGTTATTGATGCGGTAGATGCAGCTCGTCTCGGAGTTACATTTATACTCCATCACTACGGATATGGGGAATCTTCCCTCGACAGATCCGTTCAGGATTACCCGCGTAATTATAATTTTAATAACGAAAACCATCGTTTCAGGGAGGCAGGTAGAGTATGGCAAGAGGCAGATCGTGAACGATTGCTTGGTGAAGTGGCTGATTCATTAGTGGCTTACGGCGTTATTATGCAGCCAACTCAGGTGGTATATGAAGCAAACCGGGATATCTTAAGAGCTCAAAGTTTACCCTGGCACGAAAAATATACGCATCAGTCCTTAATAGAATGGAACCTGCCCGACCCTGCTTATCATGGTTCATTTCATTACGACTGGACTTCAGATGATGAACAGACTTGGTACGAAGCTTATGATCTCTGGGGTGACCTCATTTACGCATTTAATAAAAAGGGCGGAACGGTTGCTTATGGAACCGATGATAACTACATATGGGCTACCCCTGGCTTTTCAAATATCCGTGAACTTCAACTGCTGCGTGAATCAGGAATGCACACTTTGGAAGTGTTAAAATCAGCGACATATAACAGTGCAAAAGCTCTTCGCATTGAAGATGAAACAGGATTGGTTCGTCCCGGTTATGAGGCAGATCTTATCCTGATAGATGGGAGTCCACTCAATAATCTTCGATTTATGTATTCCTTTGGAGCTATAACACTTGATGAAAATGAGAATATGTATCGAACCAAAGGGATTGTTCATACCATCAAGGATGGAGTTGTTATCAATAACGACAAGTTAATGGATGAAGTAGCCCGAATGGTGAAGGAATCAAAGGTAGGGGTGGGTTCAAATATTGCCAATGATCCCTTTTTAATTGAAGAAGATTAAAAAAACAGATATGATTCGGACCTCATCCAAAATTATCCTATGAACTATTCGATTAGCTTCGGGATTAATTTTTAAATAAAGAGAGAAACTTACAATGCTTTGGTTGAAGGGTGATTAATTCAATTTCCCTAGAAATATAGGTGGCGAAAATGAGAATTGAAATCCAACGAACAGTAAGCTGTAAGTGAGTATCACTCATTAAATCCACTTTAAATCAAACAAAATATATCTTATATGTCGCCCTTTAAAAAACTTCCGATTGCAGTGATACTGCCGGTACTTTTTGCACTATTTGTCATCTCATGCAGTTCTGAAGCGAATAAATATGCTGATGATGTAGCTTCTGTGCAGGAGAAGCTGGAGCAAGAGCGATTCAAAACATTGGCAGATCTGGAGGCTGAAGTAACATCCCAAAATATTGAAAAGCTTGTTGAGTTGGGCTTGTGGAGCAAGGCAGAGCACTATATTGCAAATGCGGCTGAGAGCAATGATGAGATCAAACTTGTTGAAGCTAAATTACTTTTTAAAAAACATAGGTACAGTAACTCAGAAAGTATAGTTGATGCTATTTTAGAAGAAAATCCTGCTAACCTTGAAGCAAAATTGCTAAAGGCTGAATTGTACATGCAGGCTTGGGAATTAGATGAAGCAGATAATATGGGATCGGCTCTTCTAGAGGAAAATATAAATGAGGCCGAGGCCGGTTTAATTCGTGGGAAAGTAGCCTTGCTTAAACGTGATTTCGATGAGGCACTCCGTTGGGCGGAAAATATTCAGGATTGGGATCCACAATTTGCAGGAGGTTATTTGCTTGAAGCTGAGGGTTTATTTTGGGATCAGGATCCAGCAGCAGCAGAACCTGCGCTTAAAAAAGCTCTGGAGTTGAATCCCTATAACTCTGACGCCAGATTCAGCTATGGCTATGCTATATGGCGGAAAGTAGATGCTACCCAATTGGACAATATGGCCGGCCAATGGAATCTTGCTTTTGAGGTAAATCCACTTCATTATCTCACACACTGGCATTTTGGAAATGGCCATACTAATTTGACTTATGCAGAATATACCCATCCTTCTGACGAAGAAGTCCGTGACGAACTTAACCGGGCGGAAGCACTTATTCCACTAAATAGGTTGGATGAAGCTATTCAAATAACTCATCAGGTGGAAGCAGAATACCCTGAATCAGTTCTCCCAGAGATGATGCGTGGCTCTATCTATTACATGTATTATGATATGGATCGGTCTGCACGATTGGATTCATCTCAAGCTGCCTTTGAGAATATCCTCAATAGAAAACAAAATTATGGCCCTGCTCATAACGGGTTAGCTGCAGTTATTAAGCAGCGTCAGTTTGAGTACCTGAATGGGTTTGATGAGCTTGAACAGACGATAGCTGACACTGAGATTCCTGAAGACGATTCGGTATTCTATAATGTATTTGAGGATGCAAATTACTATCCCGGTGATCGCATCAAAAAGATGATCGCACAACAGATCGGCCCGAGCAGGGCTTATCTTCCAATGATCAACAAATTTGATTCTGATTTTGCCATTCCACCCCTTCATATTGATCTGGCCATTGCAATGGATCGCAGCTATTTCCGATATGGTACTACATTTGATAACAGGCAATGGATGGACATTCGCGGAGTGGGAAGCGGCGCTACCGGCATAGAATATCTCGAAAGAGGAGCGCATTGGGAGCGTAATGTGTTGGCCCATGAATATGCTCATTTATACCACGGACGTATTTTAACGGATGAAGAAAGCCGAAAAATCCGATCATTATATCACACAGCCAAAGAAAATAATACCACCTTGGATTATTATGCTTCTAATAATGAAAGTGAGTTCTTTGCACAGGGTTATGCCGGATTCCTCTCGGAAAAAAAGGTACATCCATTGAATCATAAATCAATGAATACGCGTGAATTTATTCAGGACAGAGATCCGGATTATTATGTGTTCTTGGAATCACTTCTCCAAAAGCAAGAGGAATACCTTTCAGGTAACGAAGAAGTGCTAGCCGATAATTGGGCCCAAACATATTTAACATTGGCAAAAAGTGATAAAAGCACTAACAACTTAACTAAAGCCACTGCTTACCTTGATACCGCTCTTACCTTCAGCACCGATTATATTCCGGTACTACTCGAATATGCTGAAGTGAATGCAAAGAAAGGTGATTTTGATGGTGCTGAAAGAATGATCACCCGGGCAAATGGTATAGATTCAAATTATGCCCCGGTTTTGGTTAAAAGAGCCAATGTTATACATCAAAAAGCATTGGACGGTATGATGACGTTTGACGAGGCGATGGCAGAACAAAAAACACTCTTTGCTGAAGCTGAATCGATGGAAGATGACTTAGCTGAAGCAGCGAATCTTAACGAGCTTTCTAGGGAAAGATATCATAACTATGGTTTTTTAAAAGAAGCTATTGATGTATCTGAAAATTATGTTGCTGATGCCCCCATGGTTTCCACTTATTTACGGGACCGAAAAGAAGATGCTGAGGCCTTTGCCAAAAACCTCCGTAGTGTGCTTGGATATTCAAGCGAAGTGTCTGCTTTTTTTAAAGACCTGTTGGATCAAAATCCGCAAAATTTTAATTATCGGCTTATATATGCTGATGTGCTGACCCGTCAAGATCGACTTAATGAAGCCTTAAATTTATTAGAAGAAGGTCAGCGTATTTTAGCTTCTGCTGATAATGAATTACCAAGTTATTCATTGAGAATTGCCATTATCAATTTTGAAAATGGGGATTTAGAGGAAGCTGAAGATGCGGTAAATAATATATCCGGTGGTGATTTAGGAATGGATGAAAAGTTACTACTTGCAGAACTTTATGCAAATCTCGGCCGTATTAGCAAAGGCATTGAAATGTTGGATAGTATTTCAGAAATAAACTTACCTATTAAGAATTCTGAGCATGAATTTGTACGCGGTAGACTGGCAGAAGCTGATGGTAACACCGAAAGTGCAGAAAATCACTATAACGAAGCTTTGACACTAAATGCATATCATCTGCCTGCACGCGCAGCTTTAATCGAGCTTATGAATCAGCAGGGAAAAGAAGATGTTGCAGCGGTATTGATTGAGGAGGCCGAAAATCTGCCGATTCCACTCGGACCTGATTTTATTCACCTTATTGATAAATAAAGAAGGATTATTTTTCTATACATTACCTAAGTCAAAGTGCCTTTAAAGTACTTTGACTTTTTTATTTTGGGAGTAAATTTGCAATTAGTGAACTTTGAAGCGACAAATAATTAAAATTGCTTAGGGACACTATGTGAAAAAATATGTAATCCTACTGTTTTGGAAAGCCATGAAAACGGGGGGTATACTATCGCGGCAGTGTTTACCATTGCCGCTTTTTTGGACTTGGGCACGGCTAAAATTTTGCCTGAGCAAAAGCAGCTGCTGAAAAGAATCACGGAATGGGCAGTCATAGGTCTGCTTCTGGTGGGAAGCGGATATGTAGCATACACAGCACATCTTGGCGCAAGCTTGGTGTATCAGCAGGGAGCTGCCGTCTATGAACCAACAGCGGGTTGCAGCGAGTTCGAGTAAAAGAGTGAATAAGGAAGCCACCCGCTGCTTCTTTTTCAAATATCAAGCTTGCCGTTTTCTCCAATCCGATCTGCTATAGTTTGGATATGTACAGCTTTCCTCGGCCAATGATCACAGCGGCCATAAGCCCGGATTCTCTAACGTCTGATCTTATTAGCAGGTAGAAAGCAAATCGGTCAGACAGAGGGCAGAGCCGGGGTCGTCGGCTTATCATGTATGAATTCTATGCTCATGTTCACCGGTATAATGAGTCTCTTATTCTAATGAAAGACAACCTCTTAGAATAAGAGACTGCTGAGCTGCCGTTGCAGGAATGCGTTTGGATGAAATACGACAGCTCTATATCAATACTTTTTCTGAAATGTAGTTGTCGTAGTATTTCATCCGGACGACCTCGCCGTCTTCGTTGCGGATAAACTGCATGTTCTCGCCATCTTCTCCGTTATCGCGGATGCGCACGAAATGGTCTTTGTCTACCCGTCGGTACATGGTCATGCTTTCGCCCGGGTCGCCGGTTCGCAGACCAATGGATACCAATTTATCGCCCCAGGTTCCATAATAGGTGTACCCGCCCATTCCGTTGCCGCGAAAGACACCGACATACTCTTTGAGTTCATCCAGATGCTCCGTATCGGTGGTATCAATGGATGCCGCTTTTTCAAAAATGCCGTGTATGCCGCGCAGGTATTTGGAGGGGTTGGGATTGCTGCTGTTAATCATCACGGAATAGGCCATCTTGGTTTCGGGGATAAGAGCCAGCGTTGTTTTATATCCCGGGCAGTGTCCGCCGTGGCCGACCCACTTCTTGCCATCGGGGCCTTTGTAGACGGAAAACCCGAGTCCCCAGCTGGTGCCAAAATCGCTGTCCATCCAGTGAATATTGTGCATGTTTTTCAGGGTGGACGGGCGGAGGATATCCTCTTCTTCAGCGTCATACAGACGGAACTGCCAGGCTGCAAACGTGGCTAAATCCTGCACGGTGGATGAGAAACCAGCGGCCGGCGTAACGCCGTTGCCATCAAAGAAGGGGACAGGCGGCTGATTGCCGTCCAGATCCTCCATGGCATGGCCGATTGCCAGCTGCTCGCCCCAAAGGTCTTCGGGCATGTCAGCGCGGGTATCGGAAAGATTCAGCGGGTTCAGGATGGTTTCATTCACATACGCTTCGTAAGACTGTCCGCTAATCTCTTCCACAATAAAACCAAGCAGGGTCATGGCCAGGTTGCTGTACTGGAAATACGTTGACGAAGGGTAGAGGGTCTGCTGATCTACTAATGTATTCATGATCTGCTCTCTGGTCGGGAAAGGGACATCGTCTTCGGTCCAGTGCGACCAGGCATTCTCCCGCGGTAAACCGGAGGAGTGGGTGAGCAGATTCCGGATAGTGATAGGGCCGCTGAGCCCGTATTGCTGAGGGAGATCATACCCGGGCAGCACATCCTGTATTTCATCATCCAGCCGGAGTTTGCCCTCCTCATACAGGTTCATGATGGATATAGACGTAAACAGCTTGGAGATAGAGCAGACGCTGCAAATGGTGTTTGGCTCCATAGCCAAATTTTCGGCAGGATTAGCCATGCCGTAGGCTCCCTCCCAAATCACATCCTGATCCTTCAGGGCGATGGCGCTAATGCCGGGAAGCTCGTCATAGCGCTGCATGGCATCCAGCCAGACCTCAACCAGTGCAATAGCTTCATCATAGTTCGTTTCATTTGGTTCAGCGGCGTCCTGCCCGAAAACCGGCAGCGTTAATAGTGTCATCAGCCCGATTAAAACGATTGTCTTCATAGTGTTCATGTGCCTGTTTAGTTTTTTGATATTTGGGAATTGAAGGAATAAAAAGGGGAGTTGCAACTATTAAATCTCTGACTCACCCTAAGGAGAGAGTGACTGAGCGACCAACAAAGAGGCAGGGCAGAGTATGACTGCCGGTTCGTAGGTCTGTGCCACTACGAACACACCCCTGATTCTTCCGCTGAACGCTTCAGAATCCGTCCCCTCTCAAGAGGGGATTTGGTGAAAGATCTCCCGGCGTTGTTGTGGTTAGAAGATCCCGCATCAAGTGCGGGATGACGTTGTGGCTGATAAGGTAGCCCGTTGTGGGGGGATTGGAGATTTCCCTGAAAGGGCGCTATAAACCTGTCCTCCCGCGGAGGATACAGCGGTCGAGCGTGCAGCGAGAAGGCAGAGGTGGGTTGTGCAGGGCAGAGTATGACTGCCGGTTCGTAGGTTTGTGCCACTATGGACACACCCCTGATTCTTCCGCTGAACGCTACAGAATCTGTCCCCTCTTGAGAGGGAAGGTATAAAAACGCCCACCATTTTAAAGTGTATATTATTGAACGCCAATCACTTTTCTAAAACAAACCACTCGATCTTTATGAAGAATATCTCATTCGTCAATATTATGATCATCATTATGCTGTTAGCAACCGCCTGCAGCGAATCTTCTCAACAGCAGTCATCCGGCGACTCAGAGATGAGCTGGCAGCTGGGTCCGTTCGAAAAGTATGACGGAAATCCCATTATGACTCCGCAGGGCGACAGCTGGGAGGCGAAGGATCTGTTCAATCCGGCAGCGTTGACCGACGGCGAGACCATCACCATGCTTTACCGCGCAGAGGACTCAACCGGCATAGGAGACTGGAACGGGACATCACGCATTGGCCTGGCGACCAGCACAAACGGTATTGACTTTGATCGGCGTGCTGATCCGGTATATGTCCCGAGGGATGATTTTGAGCTTCCCGGCGGTACGGAAGATCCCCGGATCGTGAAGATCGACAGCACCTACTATCTCACCTACACCGCATATGATGGCGAAACTGCCCGTCTGGCGCTTGCCTCATCTATGAATATGCTGACCTGGGAGCGGCACGGACTGCTGTTTCCCGAACTGGGCTGGACCAAAGCGGGTGCCATCGTTCCTCAAAAAATCAACGGACAGTACTGGATGTACTACGGCGATACCAATATATGGGCGGCCACGTCCGACGATCTGATCAATTGGACACCCATTGAGGAACCCGTCATGGAACCACGCGAAGGCATGTTCGACAGCCGGCTGATTGAGCCAGGACCCACGCCGCTGATCACAGATGAGGGTATTTTGCTCCTCTATAACTCCGCCGATGAAGACCTGGTCTACCGGGCGGGCCAGGTGCTGTTTGATATCAACGATCCTACTCAAGTCATCAAACGGTCTGATACCCACTTTATGGAGCCGGATTCACAGTTGGAAGTAGAAGGTCAGATCCCAAACGTTGTGTTTATTGAAGGACTGGCTCGGCTGGATAACACATGGTATCTCTACTACGGGATGGGGGATTCGGGGATTGGGGTAGCGACGTATGAGTTTTGAGGGAGTATAAAACTCTAATTCATTTTATATAGGCGAGACCTAAATGTAGTAGTAGTAAAATAATAGGCTTTATTTCTTAGATGCCAATACAGCACCAGGGATGCTTAATGTCAATAGCCCAGGGTGCCAACTCTGGGAATAAGAGATGTTTCCAATCACAATCCCCGAGGCAGTAGATGGTGTCAATGAATATGAACAACCTCGAAGGGGATGCCACATAATATTGAAACATGTTACCGTAACCCCTCGACATTATTTCAATGCGTTGTTATAGCTCGTCGCCTCGGGGTCCGGTTATTGGCCGATCCTATAATCCCCGGGCTGACACCCGGGGCTACGAATATGTCGCACCTCCGGTGCTTATTGATTTGATGAACAGATTGAGCTTATAGAATCGTAATCCTGTCGTTTCGATAGTAATTGAAAATGTCTAAATGTGAACAGATCTTTCTAAAAGCTCCATATATGTCTACGCTTATATTGTGGCCTTGCGTTTTAGGTGAGCCAAAACAGCACCAGAGGTGCTGAATGTCAA